>Ga0114920_10000852_pt1 | contig 13609 bp, 11 predicted proteins | sample ChitaG_FD_88683 | JGI IMG/M metagenome (GOLD analysis project Ga0114920, IMG submission 88683) | Deep subsurface microbial communities from South Pacific Ocean to uncover new lineages of life (NeLLi) - Chile_00310 metaG | ecosystem: Environmental > Aquatic > Marine > Oceanic > Sediment ... | reverse complement strand
ATTGATGAACTCGGTGCTGCTGCTGGAGGCGTTGTTATTTCACTGCAAACTCTTTTGAATATAATGCCAAGATTGAGGGTTCTCACCCAATTTGCTAATTTAGAAATCCCAGAAACTAAAGATCTTAAAATTTTAATTCAAGGATTTGGGGCTGTTGGTGCTCATGCAGCACGAATTCTGAATGAAAGAATTCCTGGAGCTAAGGTTATTGGAATAAGTGACTTAGAAGGTTATTTATATAACGAATCTGGCTTACCAATAGATGATCTTTTTAGTTTATGGAAAGAAAATCATCTGGTAACTAACATTTACTTCCAAAAAAAGATAATTTCAGAGGGATATAAACACCCAACTAAATTTTCAACAAATCGTAATAATTTACTTCTTGAAAATGCATTTTGTCTGGTTCCGGCAGCCCCTATATTCAATTATTTAGGAGTACGCCGTTCTGAATCCCCTTCAATAACTGTTGATCGGATGGGCAGGTGGTCATTAATCGTGGAAGGTGCGAATACTTATAGTCCTGATCCGAATAGAAAAGCAGCCCGAACTCGAATGGAACAAATAGTATACAGAGAAAAGGGGGTTATGATTGCTAATGACTACTTAGTTAATTCTGGAGGCGTAATTTTTGCTGCTCAAGAACACATCATTAAATCTCCAGATCATCTGCAAATACCTGAAGAGATGTTGGGTAATAGCAAAGCAGTTGAAAAATGGTTAAGAGATCATTCAAAAGAATTCTCTGATCTTTCAAAACAGAGGCTAAAGGCAGGAGAGGTGTATAGAGAAGATGTTATTCATCACAATATGATTGAATTAGTTAATTTACTATCTTCAAATCCAGATATGCTCCCATCAGCAGCAGCTGAACGGATTAGTCTTCAACGTCTGACTACAAAGGAAAGTGAACGTACAGCTAAAGATATAATGATTTCGATTCCCACCATTGATGTAAATAAAAGTTTACAAGAATCTGCTGCTCTAATGATTGAAAAAAACAGCGGAATAATTGCAGTTCTTTCTGAAAACAAGCTTGTAGGGGTCTTAACTGATTGGGATGTAACTGCTGCAGTCGCGTCTGATAATCGTGATATCATTCTTGAAAAAATTATGACTGAAGAGGTAATTACTGCATCCCCTGATTTTTCCATTTTAGATATCATTCGTGAACTCGAGCAATATCAGATTTCTGCAATGCCTGTAGTAGATCAAGGAAAGGTTTTAGGAATGGTCAATTCAGATCTTATAACTCAGCGCTACTTCTTGGAATATTTACAAACTCGTTAATATTTAATAATATTTCAATACATTATATAAAGTATCTCTTTGAACAGGGAATTTTCCTGCTGCTTTAATAATTGTAATAATTTCTTTTGGAGAAAGATATTCACCATATTCCGCTCCTGCACTTTTGGATATATTTTCTTCTATCAAAGTGCCACCAAAATCGTTTACACCATAATTTAAAGCAACCTGAGAGAATTTTGGGCCTAATTTTGGCCAGGAGCATTGTAAATTATCAATATAGTTGTTTAAAAATATTCGAGATACACAAAATAATTTTAAATCTGCCATACCGTAACTAGGGATTAAAGGATGTTCTTTCAATTTAGATAAAATTGGATTATCTTTTACAAAAGGTAGTGGAACAAGTTCTGTAAAACCATCAGTTTCTTTTTGGATTTTTCTTAAAATTTCTAAATGCTCAATCCGATCCTTAAGAGATTCTATGTGTCCATACATGATAGTTGATGTCGTTGGAATTCCTATATTATGTGCTGTTGTGATGATATCACACCATTCCTGAGTAGAAACCTTATTTGGGCATACAATTTTACGTACTTTATCAACTAAAATTTCTGCTGCTGTTCCTGGAATTGAATCTAATCCCGCTTTTTTTAATTCTTTTAAGGTGTTCTCTATTGAACTACCAAATAATTTTGACATGAAGTAGATTTCTTGTGGAGAAAATGCATGAGTATGGATATTTTTATCTACCTCTTTAACTGCTTTAAGGATGTCTAAATAAAAGTCAAATTTTAATGTAGGATTTATTCCTCCTTGAATACAGACCTCTGAACAATCAAAATTTTTTGCTTCGATGACCCTATCTCTAATTTCTTCTATCGTAAGTAAAAAGGCATCTTTATGGTTAGTTGAAAGACTAAATGAACAGAATTTACATCCTTGAAAGCATACATTTGTAAAGTTTATATTCCTATTGATAACAAAAGTTACAATGTCTTCCTTTTTTCTATAACAAATTTGATTTGCCACATATTGTAAAGCGATAAATTCTTTTCCATGAACATTTAGTAATTTTAAAGCTTCTCCAGAGGATATTTCATCATTGTTTAATACCTTGTTTAAAATTTCCTTTATTTCTTTTTTTATCTGATTAAACATTTGAAGACCACTCATTAAAGTTAATAAATTATATTATCTATTGCTTTTTTAATATTTTCTGGGCAGAACTCTTTTTGTTGTATATATTTATCATATATAGGTAACCTTTCTTGGAGTGAATACTCATTAGACTCACAAATATATTTTAAATCATCGATACGAGGCCATTTTTTTTCTGGATTTATATAATCTAATGATATTGGTGAGATTCCTCCAAAATCATCTATTCCCATTTCAATAAATTCTCTTTCATATCCTGAAATGAGATTAGGTGCAACTTGAATAGCAATATCATTTTCAAAAAGAATTTTCGCATAACCAACAATTCTTAAAATTTCTTCTATTGTAATGGTTCTTTTTGGTTTATAGGGAATTTCCGGTTTTTCCACAAAATTTTGTAGTATCGTCTCTTGTATATGACCATATCTCTCATGAATTCTTTTAATTAAATATAAATCTCTTATCCTATCATCCATTGTTTCACCAATCCCTAATAGTAATCCTGTAGTAAAGGGAATCTTTAATTTTCCTGCATTGTTTATGTGCTCTAATCGTTTAGAAGGGATTTTGCTTGGTGATCGTTCATGAACTCCTCCTGGTTCGAATAAATTCATACTAGTACTTTCAAGCATCAATCCCATGCTAGCGTTGCAGTTCTTTAATTGTTTCAATTCGTCAAAAGTAAGTGTACCTATATTTGTATGAGGTAATAAATTGAAACTTAATAAATAGGTAGAGATATCTTTCACAAATTCAATAAAATCACTACACTCTCTTTTGTTTAATTCATCTTTAACTTCCTTAAACCCACCCGGTTTTTCTCCAGACATAATCAACGCCTCTTTACAATTATGACTAATACCCTTTTGGATTGCTTCTTGCATTTGTTCATTATCTATCAATATTATATTTCCTTCACCATTTAACTTCGGAATTCTATGATTATAAAAGCAATATCCACAGAAATTTTGACAATAATTGGTTAAAGAAAGTGTGAAATTTCTGGAGTAAGTAATTGTAAATCGCTCATCTTTAGGTAGTTGTGATTTTATATCTCTTACCTTCCCTCTTAATTCTTTTAATGTTAAGTTTTTTAAATATTCAATTTCTCTTTGACTCATCGCTAATTCCTTTTATACCTCAAAACTACATAATTATTTCTGTTTCTCACTTCAAGTAACTTAAATTTTGGAGCGTCCTTCATTTTATCAAATCCAATTCCTTCCACTAAACTCGTTGCCTCCTTCCCGCCTACAATCCAAGGAGCAACAGTTAACCTAATTTCATCAACTAAATCATTTTCTATAAAGCCCCAATTCAAGTTCCCCCCACCTTCTAACAAAATAGTATTTATATCAAGATTTTTTAGAAGTGGCATTAATTTTCTTAAATCAACCTTATCACTCTTTCCTGCTTGTATGACTTTAATTTCATTTTCTTCATATTTTTTTATTTGGTCAAAAGAAACATTTTCAGTTGCGCATATAATAGTCGGATAGGTTTCTGGTTGAAAGGAAATGACATTGGAATCAAGAGGGATGGTAAGATTACTATCTAAAACGATTCTATAATATGAGTGTTCATGAAATTTTATATGTAACTTAGGATTGTCTTTTAAAATTGTTCCTTTCCCCACCATTATAGCATCTACTTGAGCTCGAAGTTTATGAACTTCTTTCCAGTCTTCTTCATCTGATAATTCAGGGTCTCCTGTTTTTGAAGCTATTTTTCCATCGATGCTCATTGCCGCACTTAAGATAATATAAGGTTTATTAGCTTTTTTCAAAGACAAGTTCTCCTTTTATGTACGTTTTTTTAATATTGGAAGCATTACATCTTTGAACAATTAAAGGTAACATGGTTTCGTAGTCCAAATTAGATGTATATAAATTGGGTTCATCTAAATTGACTATAAAAACGTTTGCATACTTATTTTCAGAAATTGAACCAATATCTTCTTCCATTTTAAAATTTTTGGCAGCGTTAATCGTTACCATTTTTAACAATTCTTTTGCTGAAATTTTTTGTTTCTTATCTAATACTCTTGAAATACGATAAAGATACCGCATTTCTTCAAATAAATCAGTGCTATTAGCCATTACGTTGTCTGTTCCTAAAGAAATGGGAATTTCCAATCTTGAAATTTCATTAATAGGAGGAAATCCAACTCCAAAGTATCCATTGCATCGAGGACAGAGAATTAAAGCTTTCTTTTTCTTCTTTATTATTTCTAAATCTTCTCTCGTAAATTGAGTCCCGTGAACAATAATATCAACAAGATCATCATCACACATTTCCTTTATTAAGGAATCATCCCTTACTAATTCTGCACAATGACAGGCTATTAGTTTTTTAGATTTTTCTTTACAGATCTTTAAGGTTTCTTTAATCTTCGGTGAAATATTATCATAACTCACCAAACCTATTCCATTCGCATGAGTAAAAATAGATTCAACATCAGTAGAATTTTTGAAACGTCCTAGAATTAGAAAAAATATGGGAGAGTCTTTTAAAGCCTCTTTTAAAATGTTAATCCCTTCTATACCTCTTTCTCTAAAATCAACAAAACAAGTTATCCCATTAGATAACATTTCTAATATTGCATTTTTTATTGCTGTTAATTTCAGGTCTTTTGTTACATTTCTAAGTAACTCATGCTTTAATCCATAAGGTGGGGCAACGACTTCATTTAAATTCATATTGAATCCTTTTTCTTTAGCAAAACTATCTCCAATGTGGATGTGAGAATTGATAAACCCAGGAACCATCAAAAAATTACTATCATTCGATGAAATTTTCATTACCGAATCTATATCATCATATAGAAGATTCAATATCTTTCCATCTGGAGTAAGTTCAAAATTCACGTTTTGTTTTAACTCCAAATTTTCTCCTATTAAAGCATATTTGCTAAATAAAGATTTCTTAGACATATGGTTCTTGAGAATTTAATTTTTTTTTTCAAAAATTATCTATATAATTTTATTATTATCTTATCTTTTTAAAGAATAGAGCATAAAAAAAAACACTGACTTTTGGTGAGACTAGATTTATAAATTTAAAAAGGATCTACAAGATTCTAATTCGGCAATAAGTATACCCATTGATAAGGTGGGAGTAGTAGACTTGGAGAAAAAAGTTGAAATCGTTCAAATGAATAAAAAATATTCATTTTACCCTAAAATTTCAGCCTATATTGGACTTCCCGCTGAACAAAGAGGTGTTCATATGTCGAGAACTTCAGAAACCATAGAAGAAGTTATTAATGAAGCTATTTACAACCCTATTCCAACAATTGAACTTGTAGGTGATAGAAGTGTAAAAAAATTGATGGATCGCCATCCATACACCTCAAAAGCTGAAGTAAAATTAGAAGGTAAAATAATCGTTCAATTGAGAGAAAATCATGAGAGAAATATTCAAAAGTCATATGAAATTAACTCACTTGTTAAAGCAATACGGACTTCAACTGGAGAAATCGATTATACTTACTTAATAGGAGTTAGTGCTGTTGGAATGACGGTATGTCCTTGTGCAAAAGAAATGTCACAAGAATACGCAGAAGAAATCATTAAAACAAGGAAAGATATTAATATCTCGCAAGAAGATATTGACAAATTAATTAATTTACTTCCCTTCGCTTCACATAATCAACGCTCAAAGGGAACAATTATCGTCGAAATGAAAGACCTTGAAATTCACAAAATTGATGTGTTAGATATTATTAATGTGATCGAAGAATCTATGAGTGGAAAAATTCAATCAATTCTAAAGAGACCAGATGAAGCTGAATTGGTAAGAACTTCTCACTTAAAACCCTTATTTGCAGAGGATGTAATTAGAGAAATGGCTAAAAATTGCGTCTTAAGAAATTTTCCCAATTTAGATGATCAATTGAATATAACTTTCATGATCGAGAGCTATGAATCCATCCATCCGTATAATGTATTTTCTGAAGTTGAAATTACACTTGGTGAATTGAAAAGTGCCGTACATCAAAAATAATATAATAACTATCCTGAAATAAAGAAATGTAGTTTAATTTGTTGAAATTTCTACTGAATTATTTATTTTTACGAATGTAATCCTTAAACGCCGTTAAATAGTTTTTAACCGCGATTATTTTCGGGTTTCTTTTATAACTTGCCGGTATTGGAGCATTGCATCGAGAACATAGACCAGAGCTTCTAAGCCAATCTTTGAATTCATCTGCATGTGCAGGATACCTACAATTTGGGCATATAACTATTCCTCTACCTTTATCTTTCGGGAATTCTGGCAATTTAAAACAAAAAATGCATTTAAAATCCTCTATCGAAAGATTTGCAGGCTTAGGTTTATATAAGATTAGATTTCTAGAATTTATTGTGTTCTGACTCCTTGTAATAGATTTTCTTGCTGTAGTCTTGGTAGTGGTTTTCTTTCTCGAACTTATAGTTTGCCTACGTGATGTGGGTGTTGATCTTGAAGAACGAGAAACTGACCGGGAACTACGAGTAGTAGTTCTTGTTGTAGGAGTTGGCGAGGATCTAGTTGTAGTACGATTACTCTTTTTATTTCTACTAGGAACACTGCTTCTTGTAGGTGATGTTAGATTATTTAAGTTATTAACACGCTGTGCTATGTATTCCCTAGTCAACTGGGGTAATTGAGTTCGAGTTCCTGATAACCCCGATATAATCATTATTACTAACGTGCTTATAAATAATAAGAGAAGGTTAAGAGCTATTGAAAAATGAAGAGGTATTAATAATGATTCATAGAAGTCAACAATTGAATAAAAGCTTATCCAGAACATAATTATAAAGAAAAGAACGGAGATACTTAAAAGGTAACCCAATCTACGTGCTTTAATTGATTTAGTACCAAAATAAATTACATTATATTTTTTAAAACAACGATATAAAGATAATGAGCCAAAAATAATATATGGAAATCCAAAAATTAAACTCCATAAACTAAAGTATAAATAACCACCTTCTATTAAATTTTCTCCCAATAATCCTGTAAAGTAACCCCAGATTGAATAGAAAATTCCAATAACAAGAGGCCCAATTATAAAGAAAGCCGTATTATAGGGGGAATTAAATGAACGATAACGCTTTATATTTTTAAAGACTTTGAAAGAAAAGATTAACCATATACCAATTAGTAACCATGTGATAAAAATATTAAATGAAGCTGCTGCAATACCATGAATTATGCCAATTAAAGAAAATATCCCTAGTATTATTATACCAGTCTTAATTTTAACCATGGTTTATTAATCAACCCTCTTCTATGTTTTAATCCTCATCATATTCTAAATAAGCAGGTTTCCCTTGAATTATAGGATTCATAAATGCTAAAATGTCTGGTAGCATACGGATGTCTAATGATCCTTTAATTCCATATAATAAAGGATAAAAGATTTTTGATTTCAAATTTGCACGATAAATCTCAAAACCTGTTGAAGTTCCATCAATAAGGTATGGATCGATAACAAGTGCAACTGCTTTATCCCATAATTTCTGATATCTCGCTTGAGTATCAAAATCCTCGTCAGACATAAAACATCCATAAGATGGATGAGAATGATACCAACCACAAATAGACAAATTATTTTTTTTTGCTATTTCATAAACTTTTATAAAACCAGTTCTACGATTTCTCTTATCATCCATTTTTGCATGAATTGCATTACCATGCCCAACTGGATATGCATCTTCTATGGTTAGTATGTTAGTGCTTTTATCTATTTTCCCAGTGAGAAGACCTATAACCTCAATCCACTTTGATTTAGGAATATCAGGATTAGCATATTTAAGCGCATGACTCGCAATTTTAAGAATTGGTTTTACTGAAATATAGGTTTCCTTTTGGATTTCTTGCTCTAATTGAGTTTCTATGGCTTTCTTCTCTTCAATATTAGCTGTGGGGACCTTAGAATGTTTTATAATTGGTTTGTTAGATACTTTTTGTGTAAGAATTGAAGTAATTTCTTCGGTTAATTCTTCTTCCTCTAGTTTAAGCTCTTCTATTATTTCCTCTAATAGCTCCTTTTTTATTTTTTCTTTAATCTTCCTTTTAATTACGTCTCTGATTGAATCATTGGTTAATTCTTCACCTTCCATTAATAAACTCACCATTTTTTATTTGCGTATTTTTTAGAAAGATTTCTCACCTTTTTCTCGTAGAACTTTTGGTTTTTCATCATTTCTAGTGCTGCTTTTTTATTAAACACATCTGTTGGATTGATGTATTTCCCTCTGGTGTTTAACATCGCGGTTATAGCTTGGACAACTGTTACTGCTGTTTTAGATGGACTCCATCCACCTCTCCTCCCAATTAAAGAGGGATCGACTAATTCTAAACAAATGTTTCTCTGTCCCTTATATTCACTCGGTTTTGGCCAAAAATTTGGATGCCATATTGGAGTATGCATTCTTACAAATGGAGGTTGTTTAGGATACTGAGCAGGAAATCTCATTTCTAATCTAAAAAGACCACCTGCATACGCAGTGCCTTTAGGGCCTTTAATTGTAATAGCTAAATGATCAATACTTTTCTTTTTATGATTAAATGGTTTTAATTGAACTATAACACCATTTTTAAGTAATTTTTTTAATCCCGCAAAGTCTTGTGAAATACGACTACTTCTTATACTCATAATTTTATCCCCTTTTTTTTTCCCTATTTTTATATTGAAAATTTTATTTTATTAAATTTTGTTTTATATTTTTTTAAAATAATTTTGTTTTATATTTTTTTAAAATAATTTTTGATTAAATTTTTATGTCAGTTTTAAGGTTACAAAAATTTCCCCTTCTTGAAAGCCTGCTACAGTCATTAATTCATAATTTCTTAATCCATTTTCCATCGGATTCTTATCTAAATCTACAATATTTATATCATTAAAATCTAATAAAGTTATAACAGGCTCTAAATCGGGATCTAATTTAAATCCATTTCTCTTCAACACATTAATTATATTTATACAAGATGATCGAGATTTTAATTTGATCGAAACTCTTCGAACTGTTTTTCCACATTGAGGGCAATTCAGATTTCTGTGTTTTTCTATATGATAAAATTTCATTGTAGTTGCATTAAAGATCAAGTAACTTTTAATAGGTTTACCTACTCCCTTGTGACCTTTCTGCCAGTGAAGAATTTTTACTGCTTCATGAGACTGTAACGCAGAAATAACAGCATTTATAGTTATTATTCCAGGGTCATGTCTGTCTATTATTTTTACAATATCACCTTTAGTATACTCAGGTAAGAAGTTATGTTTATTTACCAATTCATTTGCAACCTTTTGAATAAATTTAATATCATTTATGTCTTTTGGATTAGGATCTTTATCAAACTTTTCACTAAATGCTAGGTGGCCTTTAAAAACGCAATGAATCCTTTTTCGAGGCACTCCAACCACTGTGCAGGCAGCCATTTCATCAGTCTCCCCTTCAGGAATAGGATAGCACTCATAACAAGCGTTTTGATAAGGAAAAACTGTGTATACATGACCGTGATAGCCAGATACTCCTCCATCTATCAGAGGTTTTCTGAATCTTACACACTGAGCATTTAGATTTAAACGTGCATTCATAGAATCAAGACCTCCAATAACTATATCAGCCGCTTTATATAATGCAGGATCTAATCGCTCTAAAGAAGTATGGTATCCTTTAATAACAATTTTTGGATTAATTTCTTTTAATTTTCTCGCTGCAACAATTGCTTTAGGCTCTCCCATTTTCGCTCCTGCAAAAAGAATTTGACGATTCAAGTTTGAATGTTCAATAATATCTAAATCAACAAGATCTAAATGACCGATACCAAGCATAGCCAGATTTTTAGCGATTTCACACCCTAAACCCCCTACACCAGCTATTAACACTCTTGAGTTTTTAACCAGTTTCTGAGACCAACCCTCAAGACGAAACTGACGATCATACAAATCTTTCTCTTCTACCGATAAACCGTGGGTAAAAAAATCTGAGTCCTTATCCAATATAATCACCATTAATATTTATTAAAAAAATAAAAAAATTGAAGGGCTTAATGCCCTCATATTTTAATTTATGAAAAAAATTATATAAGTTTACCCAGCTGTACTCGCAGGGATCATAAGAATATCGTCGCCATCATTTATATTATAGTCTCTTAATGTACTATTTTCATCCATTGTAACTCCACCGCTCGATAAGTGAAAATCGTTAGGGTCAAGTCCATACAAATTTCCTAATGTTTGTTTAATATCCTCGACACGATTTCCGTCATTTACTGTTAATTTTTCTTTCTTCTCACCGGGACCAATGGTTGAGACAAAGTACACAGTTTTTTTCTTTCCTGCTGAAGGGGTTTTAGATGCAGGTGTCTTAGATTTCATTGGTACTTCTTCTAATTCTAAATCCTCATCAAATTCTTCAAAACTCATTCATATCACTTCCAATTTTTTTTATTTTTAATTTTTGTTTTTTTTTTAAGACTTAATAAAAACGGATAATTTAGGATTGATAAATCTCGTTGGCATAAAATTGCAGTATTAAGTAGAAATTTTTTTTTCATGCCCAGCGATACAAAAAAGAGTACTAAGAGGATTTAAGCTTTTCAGTTTTCTTTTAGAGTAGCTTTTAATTTCTTTTGTTCATCCTTCCATTTTTTTAATTGTGATGGGGGAATTGGTTTACCCTTTCCTTTATCATCTATATACATATAATTTCCAAAAGCTCTAATTACGGGCATATTTCTATAATATCCGATGGCATTTTTCTCTAAAAATTTCTTTTCTCTCTCCTCTCCCTTCCTTTTATTTTCACTCATTATTCACTTATCCCCATTACACTTAAAAATTTAAGTATTTTTTTCTGTCCTTTTTTTGTTTATTATAAACCTTTTTTCTTCTTTTCTTAAAACCTTCATCTCTCATTACAATTTTTACAAATGTTTTAAATTTTATTTTATAAAGAATTTAATATTAGTTTAAATGAGTATCATGGCATGAAGGAAAATAGGTCCTCAATCTCATCAATAGGTAATCTTGAAATAATTGAAGATGTTGGAGTTATAATTTGACTTGATAACTTTCTTTTTTCTTCCAGCAATTTATCAATCTTTTCTTCTATTGTTCCTGTAGCAACAAATTTATAGACATTAACATTCTGATCTTGACCAATCCGATAAGCTCTATCAGTGGCTTGTGACTCCGTGCTAGGGTTCCACCACCGATCTACATGAATTACAGTTGTTCCTTGGGTTAAATTTAAGCCAAAACCACCAGCTTTTAGGGAAGCAATTAGAATTTTTGAACTGCCCTCCTTATTTGATTGAAAATCCTTTACAATCTTATCTCTTTGATTGGGATTCAAGCTACCATGATAAAATGATACTATTTTCCCAAATTTAGCAATAAAAGCCATTAGTAAAATATCTCCCAACGTTTTATATTGTGAAAAAATAAGAACTTTTTGGTCATTTTCAAGATTGTTCTCAACGATATCAAAAATTCTCGCGATTTTAGGAGATTGTACTAGAAAATCCTTGAGTTTTTTATTAAAATCATATTTAGCTGGATCAATTTTAAAATATTGTAATGGGTGATTGCAAAGTTGTTTTAGCTTAGTTAATAGTTTAAGTACAAGTCCACTTCGCATTTGTGCACTATTATAATTTTCTCTTATATCCTTAATGACTTCATTCACGATCTTTTTGTATAGGCTTATTTGGGAGGCAGATAGGTTAATATATATTGTTATTTCATTTTTTTCCGGTAAATCTTTAATCACTTTTTTGTCTGCTTTTAAACGTCTCAATATGAAGGGATCTATAATTTTTTTTAGTTTTTTGATTTTTTCAGCATTTTGGTAATTCTCAATCGGATTAACAAATGTTTTCCTGAACTCTCTCAATGAACCTAATAGTCCAGGATTTAGAAAATTAAAAAGCGACCATAATTCATCGAGACGGTTTTCTATGGGGGTCCCACTTAATGCGATTCTAAAAAACCCTTTTAATTGGTAAATGGATTTGGCTCTTTTGGATTTAGAATTTTTAATATTTGTCGACTCATCAATTATAATACCATTAAATTTTATCTCTTTTAGGAAGCCTATGTCGTTTCTTATAACTCCGTAGGAGGTTAAAATTATTTGGTGAGCAATAAGAAAGGCGTCTCTATTAACACGGAGATTCCCCCTATTCGGACCATAATATTTCAGAATCTTTAATTTGGGAGAAAATCTCATTATCTCATGCTCCCAGTTAGTTAATAAGGATGTAGGACACACGATTAAAATGCTACCTTCTTCATTAGGATAATTCTCTAGTCGGTATAAGAGATAAGCTAGAATTTGTATGGTCTTACCGAGGCCCATATCATCTCCCAAACATACACCTAACCCCATATCACAAAGCATCGCTAACCAAGAAAGTCCCACCTGCTGGTAATCCCTTAGTTCACCCACAAAATCTTTTGGTGTCGTTATTAGTTTAAAATCTAACTTATTCTTGATATTTTTTATTTTTGTTCTAAGATCTCCTAAAACTTTAATTTTATAATCTCTTCTTAAAAGTAAATTCTTGTATTTACCAATTAACTCTAATTTTATTACTTCTGTTGCCTTAATTTTACCAGAAAACCCATGACTATCGTAAATCCTCCTTAAAAAATCTAGATCTTCCTTGTTAATGAAAATCCATTTATTATCCCTCCATTTTACCAACGGATTATCAATTTTCGATAATCTTTTCAATTCCTCTAATCCCACAGGTTTTCCGAAAAGATTAATTTCCCATCTGAAATCTACTAGAGAATCCAAACTAAAATCAGATTTACCTTTAAATGATTTGGACGCGATCAATAAACTGGCTGATAAACCTCTCTTTTGTGCCAATCTTAATTTAACTGGGTATTGAACCTTAAACCCAATATATTTAAGTAATTCTATCGGATGGGTAAGAAACTTAGAAACTTCGGAAGAAGTCATCTCAATATTTTGGGGGTATTTATTCTTTAAAGCGCGGTTTAAGGGAGGAAATACTTTAACTGCTATTCTCATCGAATCTAATAGAAGCTTTAGAAACTTCCTTTTTTTTAATAGAATGCTCACAAACTTTTCATTAAATACCTCATCATAATTCCACAAATCAGCCAATGGTGTAAAATAGTTATCATTATAGAATTTCAGATAAAATTTAATTGGCCATCTATTCGACT
>Ga0114920_10000851_pt1 | contig 13618 bp, 11 predicted proteins | sample ChitaG_FD_88683 | JGI IMG/M metagenome (GOLD analysis project Ga0114920, IMG submission 88683) | Deep subsurface microbial communities from South Pacific Ocean to uncover new lineages of life (NeLLi) - Chile_00310 metaG | ecosystem: Environmental > Aquatic > Marine > Oceanic > Sediment ... | reverse complement strand
TTCCTCGGCTCGCTCTCCTCTTCGAGGAACCATGCCCGCTCGCCTCCGGATGGCTTCCTAACCAGATTGCCTGACTTTCAAAGAAATTGTCACGGAAATAGGGATGCTTACCTCGTGTTCTCGCCTTTAATCTCTTCCTTGCATATAATAAAACACATGAAAAAGGCCAGAGTCTCGATCGTTAAGATCGCAGATTACAACAGCGAGGACATCCGCAAAGCCCTTGTCAGAAGCCTGTCCCATTGGGGGGGGTTGGAAAACCTCATTCAGCCCCGGAGTCATGTGTTCGTTAAAATCAACCACCTCTCCCCTCCCTCAGCTCCAGATAAAGCCATCATCACTCATCCTGTGTTCACCGGGGAAATCTTGCGCCTCCTGAAAAAGCTTGATGTCGATATCACGGTCGGTGATGACATCTACTCAAAGGAAGAAGATGGATTCCTCGTCTCAGGCTACCGCCAAATCTGCGAAGAATTGGGAGTCCGCCTTGTCAACCTGAAGGAAGTGGGATTTCGAGAAGTCACCTGCAAAGGAGAACTCTTGAAAAAGGTCTTTATTTCGCCTCTAGTTCTCGAGGCAGACTTCATCCTGAACCTTCCCAAGCTGAAGACCCATTCTTTCACCGCCTTCACAGGTGCGGTGAAGAACATGTTCGGGATAATTCCTCAGGGGTTCCGTCACAGATATCACAGAGATTATATCAAGAATGATGTTTTCAGCCATATGCTGGTCGATATCTTTTCCTGCGCGCCACCCCATCTGACCATCATGGACGGAATTGTGGCCATGGAAGGAGAAGGACCTTCTGCAGGGAACCCAAAAAACGTTGGAGTAATCCTGGCTTCGAAAGATGCCGTAGCCGTGGATGCTGTGGCCTTAAAAATAACAGGATCGAATCCGATGAATATCTACACCACGCAGAACGCACATGAAAGGGGTCTCGGGATCGGTAGAATCGAAGATATCGAAATCATTGGAGAAGACATCCATGATGTTGAAACAAGAGACTTCAAACACTCTGCTATAGCCATCGGTCTCTTCAAGAGAAAAATCCCCTCGTTCCTTTATGCCTTTATTCAAAACCAGCTCACATTCATTCCTGAAGTCTACACAAAAAAATGCACGGCTTGCCTGGAGTGTGTCAACATCTGTCCCGTAGGAGCCGCAAAATCTGAGGAGAGTCTTGTCAGGATAAACAAAAGCCAATGCATCCACTGCATGTGCTGTCATGAAGTCTGTCGTTTTCAGGCTATTAAGCTCGGACAAAGACCTCTGGGAAAAGTGATCAGGGGATTGTCCTTCCTTCACAAGAAAATCGCGTCTCTCTTTTCTTGAGGGAAGAGGGCCTTCATGTCAAACTCAGAAATAAACAAGAAAAAAAGGTGAATTTCACCGGAAGTTGTGTTACATTTATTCCCTTCAATTGGAGGGAGTAAGGATGAACTTTTACCATTACTACAAATCCCGCAAAGGGGAAATGATCAACCTCTTGAAAGAAATCGTCCACCTTGAATCTCCATCTACGGATAAAAAAGCCGTGAATGCCTGCTCGGCTTTTGTTATGGAAGAATTCAAGAAAGCAGGCGCCCGAATAAGCCAATTTCCTCAGAAAAAGATCGGCACTCTTTACGTTGCCGAATACCCTTTTCCTGTTCCCAAATCCGTTTCTGAACAGATCTTACTCCTCCTGCATGTCGATACAGTCTGGCCTGTCGGGAAAATTCACAAAATGCCTTTTTATGTCTCCGAAGATAAAGTGTTCGGCCCCGGCGTTCTGGACATGAAAGCCAGCATCGTCATGACCCTCTCTTCCATAAAGGCCCTGTCCGAGCTGAACACCCTGCCGAAAAAGAAAATCACTGTCTTCCTTAACTCTGCGGAAGAGATCGGGAGCGAAGCAGCCTATGAAGTCATCAAGAGTCTGTGTAAAAAATCAGACTACGTCCTCTGTTTGGAACCCTCTCTTCCTGGAGGGGGATTGAAAATGCAGAGAAAAGGCCGGCTGGTTATCCGTCTGGAAGCCAAAGGCAAAGCCGCCCATGCCGGTACTCCGGATAAGGGTGTCAACGCTATCGAAGAACTGATGCATCAGCTTCGCCGGGTGAAAGAACTCGAAAAAGAAGAGACGACAGTCAACATAGGTCTGATCGAAGGCGGCGAAAAGCCGAACATTGTCGCCAAGGAGGCCCGTGCGGTCTTGGATGTCCGATTCTGGAAAAACGAAAACAAGGATAAATTCACCGCTTCGCTCAAAAAAATGAAGCCTGTGCTCAAGGGAGCACAGGTGAGATTCACCACAGAAAGCCTGACTCCTCCGATGGAAAAGTCCGAAGCATCCTCAGAACTTTTCTCGAAAGTGAAAAAAATCGCATCGTCTCTGAACCTGAATCTGACCGCGGGAAAGACCGGTGGGGGCTCTGACGCCTCAGTTGCCTCGAGTATGGGAGTCCCGACTCTGGACGGCTTGGGACCTGATGGAAGAGGAATTCATGCGGAAAACGAGCATCTTATTCTTCCATCCCTCGTCGAAAGAACGGCTTTACTGACAGAGATATTGATCCAGCTCTGATTGACTGATTCCCCAAATTCTGATAATTTAAATTGTTGACTTTATCCTGAATCGTTTAAAGCATATTACTGTCGCTCACCCAGTTCGATACTATTAGTAGCGAAGACTCATTCTTCTTAAAGAAGGCTTCTTCTCAGAGGAAAAGTCCCGCTATTTTAATATTTAAGGAGGACTCATATGATAAAAAAATACTACCTTCTTTCTCCCGGGCCGACACCTGTTCCGGAAAACGTACTCGCTGCAGCCGCTGAACCCATTATTCATCACCGGACTTCTGAGTTTTCAGAAATCTTCCTAGAAGTCTCAGAAGGCTTGAAGTATGTATTCGGAACCAAGGAGGATGTGTTCGTCCTGACCTCGTCCGGTTCCGGAGCCATGGAAACCGCTGTCATCAATACTCTGAACGCTGGGGACAAAGTGATCACGATCAGCGGAGGAAAGTTCGGCGAAAGATGGGGAAAAATCTGTCAAGCTTACGGTGTTGAGGTCAAGGAGATCGAGCTCGAATGGGGAGAACTGTACACAAAAGAACAGCTCGCTGACGAGCTCAAGGCCAATCCCGAGACAAAAGCGGTTTTTGCCACTCTTTCTGAAACCTCTTCAGGAACTGTGTATGACATTCAGGGCTACGGAGAGGTTGTGGACAAGACCGATGCAATTCTTGTTGTCGATGGGATATCCGGTCTTGGTGCCACTCCCTGCCCGATGGACGAATGGAAAGTGGATATCATGGTCGCCGGTTCTCAGAAATCATTCATGATCCCACCAGGTTTGGCCTATCTGGCCTTCAGCCCTAAAGCCTGGAATCTTGTGGAAAAATCCACTCTACCCAAATTCTACTTTGATGCCAAAGGCTACAAGAAAAACCTGGCCAAAAAGACAACTCCCTGGACACCGGCAATCACTCTTGTCATCCAGCAGAAAAAAGCCCTGGACCTCATCAAGTCAGTTGGCCTGGAGAAGCTCTTCGAACATCACCGCATTCTCGGTGATACGACTCGAGCCGGAGTCAAGGCCATCGGACTGGAGCTTCTGTCCAAAAATCCTGGAAACATCCTGACTGCTGTCAAAGTCCCGGACGGTATCGACGGAGTCCAGCTTGTCAAAACCATGCAGGGCAAGTACATGGCCTATATCGCTGGAGGACAGGATCCCTACAAGGGCAAGATATTCAGGATTGCCCACCTGGGCTACATGGGGGGATTCGATATCATCATCGCTCTTTCTGCTTTGGAGATGACGCTCTCCGAGCTGGGCTATGATTTCGAGAGCGGGAAATCCTTAAAGGCAGCGGAAGATATTCTAAAGGAGAATTGGGAATGAAAAAAATACTCGTCGCCGACGCTTTGAATGAAGAAGCCCTCGAAGAGCTCAAGTCCATTCCGGAATTCGAGGTCACACTGAAAACAGGGATGGATGAGGACGAGCTGGTCAAGACGATCCATGATTTCCATGCGACCGTTGTCCGCGGCGCCACCAAAGTGACCAGCAAAGCTATCGACGCCGCCTCTAACTTAGAACTCATCGTCAGGGCCGGAATCGGCCTGGATAATATCAATCTGGAAGCCGCTAAGGCCAAAGGAATCCAGGTGGCCAACACTCCTGCAGCCACATCGATTTCTGTGGCAGAGCACACGTTCGGTCTGATGCTCGCTGCTGTCCGAAACCACGGAAAAGCGAATCTTTCGATGAAGGAACACAAATGGGAGAAAAAGCTCTTCTCCGGAACAGAACTCTACGGTAAAACCCTGGGAATAATAGGAATCGGAAGAATAGGCCAGGAAGTCGCTAAAAGGGCACTCGCTTTTGGGATGAAAGTCATCGCTTTTGACGTCATCGAAGTCCAAACAGACCTGGATGTGAAACAAGTGTCCTGGGAGGAGCTCTTTTCCCAGGCGGATATCATCACCCTTCACCTGCCTCTGACCGATAAGACCAGACATATGATCAGCGATAAGGAATTCGGAATGATGAAAGATGGTGTTATTCTCGTAAATGTCTCCCGTGGAGGAACCGTGGATGAAAAAGCGTTGATGAAAGCCCTTGAGTCAGGGAAAGTCAGAGCTGCGGCTTTGGATGTGTTCGAGAAAGAGCCGCCGGATGAATTCACTCTCGTCGACCATCCCAACGTGATCGCGACTCCTCATATCGGCGCTGCCGCAAAAGAAGGTCAAAAAAGAGCAGGCATGGAAGTTGTCTCGATCCTTAAAGAGAGATTGGTTTAGACGCCTGTATGAGTTCAGAATAACATCGGAGGAGATATGGCAGACATACACCCTTTTAAAGGACTGAGGTACAACACCCAGAAGGTCAAGTTGGAAGAGGTCATCACAGAGCCTTATGACCGCATCCCGCCTCCTTTGCAGGAAGAGTACTACAGGAGAAATCCGCACAATGTGGTGAGGATAATCCTGGGAAAAGACGACGACCCGGAACATCCGGAAACGGATAAATACAAGAGAGCCAACGTCTACCTGGAACAGTGGGAAAAAGAAGGCATCCTCATCCGCGAAGACCAGGAAGCGCTCTATCTGTATGAGCAGGAATACCAGGTGCGGAACGAACAAAAGAAAAGGATCGGACTGATCTCAAGAGTCGGACTCGAGGAATTCTCATCGGGAAAAGTCCTTCCGCATGAGAAAACTTTCCCCAAATACAAAGTGGACAGGCTGAATCTTTTAAAGGCCACAAACACAAACACCGGTCAAATCTTCCTGCTGTACAATGACGACGATGACAGTGTTTCCCAGGCCATAAAGGGAGCACTGGCGAAAGCGGAGCGGGGAGCCGATGTCAGGGACGAAGACAATTTCCGCCACGTTCTGTGGATCATCAAAGACAAGGATGACGTCCGGAAAATCCAGGAAGCCATGGCTGACAAAGTCCTGATCATAGCGGACGGGCATCACAGATATGAGACATCCCTAAACTTCCAGAAAATGAAAGCCGAAGAACTGGGAGAAGTCAAAGGGGACGAATCCTTTAACACCATCATGATGACTCTCTTCAGGCTCGACGATCCAGGATTGGTCATCCTTCCGACGTACAGACTGGTCAAGGGCCTGGACAAGCTGACTGCTCAAAGTCTCGAAGAACTTCTCTCTCTCTATTTCGAAATTTCTGAGATTGACTGGTCGGACACTTCGGACTCAGCGGTGATCGATAGAGTTCAGGAGAAGATCCTCGGCGGAACCCATACTTTTGGAGCTTTTATTCCTCAGCTCCACAAGGCTCTGGTTTTCCGACTTAAATCTGCAGATATCCTGGATAGAGAGATATCCGACGAAAGATCCAAAGAATGGAAATATCTGGATGTGGCCATCCTCCATTCGCTTATAATCGACAAGCTCGAAGCCTTATCTTCGGAATCTTTCTCTCTGGAAAACAACGTGAGCTACATAAGGAGCCTTGAACAGGGTATTGAAAAAGTCATCGAGGGAGAGTTCCAGATGATATTCCTCCTGAAACCTGTTTCCCTGCTTCAGATCAGAGAAGTGGTCGAGAACGGAGAACTCATGCCCCAGAAATCCACTGATTTCTTTCCCAAGCTCAAGTCCGGATTGGTCATGAATCCTTTGGATGAATAAATTGGCATAGAGGTTCTTGAATGATCTACCTAGATAACAATGCGACGACCCCGATTGACCCCGCAGTCGCGGAAAAAATGTCCGATTTCATCAAAGAAAATTTCGGCAATCCGTCCTCTCTCTATCCCATAGGCCGGCAGGTCAAAGAAATGGTCACCGAGGCCAGGGAAACCTTGGCCAAAGCCTTGGGAGCCGGCCGGACAGAGATCGTCTTCACCGGGTCAGGAACTGAAGCAGATAACTTCGCCATCCGGGGAGTTCTCGACGCTCTTCCTGAAAAGAACGAATTCATCACATCTGTCATCGAACATCCGGCAGTGATCCAAACCGCCAATTACCTGGAAAAAAAAGGGATCAAAGTCACCTATGTTCCTGTGGACAAATACGGGACTGTTGACCTGCAGTTTTTAAAGGAAGCGGTCACTCCTCAGACTGCGATCATCTCCATCATGCATGCCAACAATGAGATCGGGACCATCCAACCCATCGAAGAGATCAGTCGAATCGCAAAAGAGAAAGGGATTCTTCTCCATACCGACGCGGTCCAGTCCTTCAGCAAAATCGATGTGAATGTCAACAAGCTGGGCGTAGATCTTCTCTCGATCTCGGGCCATAAGATCTATGGGCCCAAGGGCGTGGGTGCACTGTACATCCGGAAAGGAACTCACATAATGCCGCTGATTTACGGCGGACACCAGGAACGGGAGATGAGGGCCGGAACAGAGAACACAGCCGGCATCATCGGGCTTGGAGAGGCTGTGCGGGTCATAAAAGAGAGAGGAGATAGGGATAAAAAACGAATCGAAAAACTGGCAGAGAAGCTGAAAAAAGGAATAAAGGACAATGTCCCAAAGGTTAAATTCAACGGTCACGAGAAGGAACGGATAAAGGGAACCTTGAATTTCGCTTTCTACGGACTCGAAGCAGAAGCTATCCTCCTGGCGCTGGCCACCAAAGGGATATATGTCTCGACAGGTTCAGCCTGCAGCGAAGGTGCGGAGGACGACTCTCATGTTCTTGACGCTATCGGACTCAAACCCGAGGTCGCCCGTTCCTGTATCAGATTCTCACTAGGACGGTTCAACTCCAAGGAAGATATCGACCTCGTCTTGAAGGAACTCCCAGATATTGTCGCAAAATTCAGAGAAATTCCCGCACTCGATATCGATGAAGAGGATTAAAGAGTTCTGGAATTGATCCGTCATTCATCCTGATCTTCTATCCCCCACTCTCCTAGTCTGATCAGCAAAAATCACTGGTCTTTCTCTAGATCATTATTTCTGGATTTGGGAAAGATAGATTCGTCTGGCTTCCAAGAAAAACTTCTGGTAGGATTCAGTTTTAAAATCCGGGTAGGTCCAGCTTAATGTCCTCACATCATTCCTGCCGAATAAAAACTCCAAATGAGCATAGATCCCGTTCTGGAGGGGAATCCGATGGGCAAAATCCTTGGCCGTAGCCATGATCAATGCCGAAGCACTCATGTAGCCAGGGTCCAAATTGACAATTCTCTGGCTGGCTTCAAATTCCTCCTTGATCTCTTCCTCGAGCGCGTTGGTCCGGATCTTGATTTCGCTCAGGTCTTCCGGAGATATAAGATTGCCGAAGCTTAAAAACTTCCTTTCGAGATTCTTGCCCATCTGCTTTTCATAATAATCCGTGAAAACAAACTCGAACACGGGGCTGTCCAGATCCAGTGTCCCGTAGAGTTCGACAAGACGCTCTTCTACCTTCCTGAAAACGTCCTTCTTCGAAGCGATGATCCCACAGATGAGCTTGACTTCCGAAAAAGGCGCTGCCTCAGCCATAACTCCCTTTATTCGGCTCAGTCTTGATACTTAAAGGAAACCTTTACTTTGGTCCTGTAGGCAGTGACCTTTCCATCTTCAACTTTCATATCGAACTCCACTGCCTCCGCAATTCTCAAATCTTTCAGGGTTTTTCTGGCTGTGTCGACAGCGTTTCTCGCAGCTTCTTCCCAGGAATTGGGACTGGTTCCTATAAGTTCTATGACTTTGTATGTGCTTTCCATGATATTCCTCCTTGAAAAATATTTTTATTTGATTGATAGGCGGAAAAAACTTTAAAACGTTCTACTGCATTTGTCAACCCAAATGCTGCAATTTCATCCCGACTCATTATTCATATCCCCCAAAACAAGAATCAATTGAGATAAGCTGAGGGAGTGCTTGTGCATAAAAATAAATCTAAACTGTTACGTCGCGTGTGTCTTAAAAATAACGAGTCCCCATCGCGGTTTTCTTTTCTGGAATATTCGGAACAATCTTTTCATCAGAAGCCCTCAGCTCATCACAACCCTCTATGACAGATGAGAGGTCCGGCACCCTCTCCTCTGCCGTCTCCCTTCTCTCCACGGTAATCCGTGATGACGACAAAATCCTTAAAAGCCTTTTCTTCTTCGAAAGTTTGGGCCTCTGTCCCAAGAATAAATCCTTTCTCTTTCCAGGATACAATCTCTTCAATCCGCGGTTGAAATAATGAAAATAATCCACGCAAATAGTGCTTTGAGAAGAGCAGCCCGTTAAATCTCATTCTTTTTGCCCTTTTCATATGCCTCCTGAGGGACATAAGCAGCTGGAAGATTGTTTTATGATTATAGAAAGGAATGAAATTATCCGTGGGCGAGAAAATGTAGGGGATGATAAGGCATGTCTGAATTTCTCTCACATGAGTCAAAATCTCGGCACAGAAGGATATGATGCGGATATTATCCAGATTCAGTCCAGAGCCAGTCAATTTCGCTGCGAGTCTTTGAGCTATATCTTTGCGCAATGATGAGTCTTTTTTGACTTCTGAGATAGAATCTTCTTTGGCCTCAATCCAGAGGGTTTTGCCTTTTTCATTGATGAGTCGGATCACCCGGGGATGTCGAATCAGTTCATCGAGTGCAGATATTCCCTTTAAATCCTTGAAGCCTGTCTCGATCAACCTCTGGCGATGATTCTCAGCATCGTGGTGGATGATCAGAATCCGGTCTTTTGTCAGCCTCACGTCAATCTCGCATCCATCATAGACTTCGAGAGCTCCCAGGATAGAAGAAATCGTTGTGCTTTCAGATTTTTCTGCGTTCATTTTGACGGGCTAATACTCAGGAAGAACTGATAAGATACATTTAACAGACTTAGACTGGATCCACCTATCTCATCCTAGCCAGAATTTTATTGCTTGTTTAACCGCCAAGTAAATAGGACGGTTAAGGAAGATGAACCAGAACCAGAGGACAAAGATGAAGGATATCCACCACACTGCCTTGACTCCGATGGTTACCATCCGCTCTTTCTTCTTTTCTTTCTCTGGATCCGCAGGGGGGCGAAGTTCTTTTTCAATGAGTTGAATCCTTTTCTCTCCCAATATTGTGGCGGAATAATTCCTGGCATCCACATCTTCCTCACAAAATTCTTCACAAGTCAGTTGGTATCCCTGCTCTTCAAGGCTGGCCTTGAGTTTATCAAATTCTTCCTTTGTCCTGACCTTCATCCGGACAACTTCGACTTTTTGGTCTTCTGGTATGGGCTTCATGTCTTCCTTATCGAAACTCGAGATGATTTTCCTGAGCTGACCGGCAACAGCATTATCGATTTTCCGCTTGATTTTCATTCGTGTCCCCTGTCTAAAATCTATAACACAGGCAATATTCGATGTCAAAATAGACAGTTTTGACAATGTCAATTTGACATCCGATCATTCATGTTTTATAAAATCCAGGAATTACCGAGCATCATTTACATGAATGCACCTATCCTCTTTATCTTCATAGGAAAATCACCCGACACAAGGTTCCTTCTATGAGTTCAGGGATTCTCGCTCTTCTCGCTCTTCTTCCGATAATCACCGTATTCGGACTCATTGTTCTTTTCAGGTGGCCCGCAACTAAAGCCATGCCTGTGGCCTGTGTCATCACCTGCCTTCTGGCCTGGGTTGTCTGGAAAGCCCCGCTTCTTCAAATCGCTGCGGCTTCTCTAGATGGGCTCCTTACAGCCGCTTCAATCCTGTATATTATCCTGGGAGCTTTCCTGCTCTTGAACCTGCAGGAAGAGAGCGGAGCGAATTTAGCAATCCGGCGCAGCATGTTCCTCATCTCGCCTGACCGCCGCGTGCAGGCCATCATCATCGCTTTTCTCTTCGGCTCCTTCATCGAAGCATCAGCCGGGTTTGGAACTCCTGCGGCCGTGGCCGCTCCACTGCTCGTGGCGATCGGTTTTCCGGCCATGGCTGCTGTGATGGTCACTCTTATTATCCAGAGCACATGTGTCTCGTTTGGAGCGATCGGCACCCCTATCCTGATAGGCATCAATTCGGGATTGAGTGGGCAGACTGAGGTTTTGGATTATCTCCACGGAGTGAATGTGGAGTTTGTCCCTTATTTGAAAGCTGTCGGGGCCAAGGTTGCGATCATCCATGGAATCACCGGAACTTTGATTCCCTTGATACTTGTCATAATGATGACGCGGTTTTTCGGGCGAAAGAAAAGCTGGACAGAAGGCCTCTCCATCTTTCCTTTTGCGCTGTTTGCTGGCCTCTGTTTTACTGTCCCTTATATGCTGACCGGGATATTTCTGGGCCCGGAGTTTCCTTCACTGTTTGGCTCGCTTCTGGGCCTTATAATCGTCATTCCCCTGGCAAAAACAGGATTTCTTATCCCGAAGAAAACCTGGGATTTCCCGCCGAGGGAAACATGGCCTGCAGAATGGCTCGGCCAAAAGATGGATAAAGGGGACACCGCTAAAGCGAAAATGGGGATATTTAAAGCATGGTTTCCGTATATTCTGGTTGCGTTCCTTCTCCTTCTCAGCCGGCTATTGAATCCTCTCAAGGAACTTCTGGCTTCTGTCTCGCTGGAATGGACACAGATCTTTCAGACCTCGATAAGCACAAGTTTTCAGTTCCTTTACCTGCCGGGCTTTCTATTCTTTGTTGCTGGTCTGGCCACCATCATTATCCAGAAAATCTCATTCAAACAGACTACGAAGGTCGTCCATAGATCTCTTAAAACCATCCTCGGACCAGCGATCGCTCTCGGGTTCGCAGTCCCCATGGTCAAAGTTTTCATCAACAGCGGAGTCTCCGGTGGATTGGATAAAATGCCAGTTATCCTGGCAAGTGCGGCGGCCTTACTGGTTGGAAAGGGATGGACAGCATTCGCCGCTGTAATCGGAGCCATGGGAGCGTTCATCGCAGGGAGCAATACTTTCAGCAATATGATGTTCTCCCTATTCCAGTTCACTACAGCGCTGAAAATCGGAGCGGTTCCCGGAGTGATCGTGGCTCTTCAGGCCGTCGGGGGTGCGGCCGGGAACATGATCTGTGTCCACAATGTAGTCGCGGCCTCGGCTGTCGTGGGACTCCTGGGAAAAGAGGGATTGCTCATCCGCAAAACACTCATCCCCATGACCTATTACCTGATAATGGCTGCTATCATCGGGATAATCCTGCTACAGGTGTTCAAGGTATGATAAAGAAACAGTCAGGCAAACTGATTCGTCAGCCCGTGTATTTTCCCCACCTCTAAAGGCCTTGCGACCGTGATCCCGGTATAGGTTTCAACGGATTGGATATATCGGTAAAGCTCTGTATCCAGGAGCACCTTTTTCTTTATTGACGATGCGTGCAATAACCGGATCTTCCGTTTTTCGTCCTTAAAAGCAAGCCCGGTATGGGAGTAATCCAATCCTTTTTTTTCCGTAGCCACAGCGATGATATCACCAGTCCGGAGATGGTCTTGCGCCCCTTTGATTTTTTTCCTGGGGATGACCCAGTGTTTCCGTTTATTGATTCCCTGTTCAATCTCGGCAATTGTCCCGACAAACTCCGGAAACTCTCTGAGTGCCTGATAATAACCGGGATTTTCAGACATGAAAGACACCCGGACTGGGAATTCTTCACCACCGAGATCTCTGGTAACATTCTTCACGACCTTTTTCCTCTCGTTGTCATGGATCCAATCTGAGGTATAATGGAGACGCGACGTGTAGTCTGTCAGGACTCCTTTCCTGTACCGAGTGAATGTGAGTTCGGCGATGAAATCATCATATGAGGTCCTCCCCTTTTTCAGGATTCTTGCCAGGCACAACGCGTTTTCATAAAGAGTCACGCAATCCAATCCTGTCAAATCAACCCGGCAGATCTCCGGACCTTTGCCTTCAAGTGTTCCGCCGACATACTCCGTCCCGATGAAAAACGTGGCAATCTCCCCCATACATTCGCCGATCGGACGGGATGCCCAGCCTTCTTGGAGAGCGCGGTGGATGGCCCGGGCAAAGACCTCACGGGTCCTTTCTTCCTCATCAGAGTCAATCTGCCAGTTTTCTTCCAGTTTTTCGGGAGAAAGGACGACAGGTTTCCGCCTCAGAAGAAATGGAGTCCCCAATAAAACAGCGGCATAAAAAAATTCACGGCGATTCATAGGACTCTAAGCCCTGACCCCTTTTCCTCCTTATTCCTTATCCAGTCTGTGTGCGGCATTTTTTATGATCTCAAAGGCCTCTTCCACTTCGGCTTGATGGGTTCTGAAGCTGAGTATGCAGACCCGGATGACAAACTCTCCATGAAGGAGTGTACCGGAAAGAAAGAGCTTTTTGCTTTTGACGATATAGGCCAGTAATTTCCGGTTGAATTCTTCCACATCACCCTTTTTCGGACGATACCTGAAGGTGATAACGGTCAGTTCAGGAACGTTCAAACACTCAAATCCCGGCTCTTCCAGGAAGCGTTTGTACATCCACTTGGTCAGATCTAATTTTTCGGCCAGATTTTCTTTGAAGGCTTTCACTCCGAATAATTTCACAGGGAGCCACACTCGTAAACCACGGTAGGAGCGGGACAATTCCGGAGAGTATTCTGCAGCACTCACTTCCCCCTCGGGTGTCAGGTGGTCCATAAGATACTCAGCCGTCAGCATGTGGGAGGACCGGAGAAGCTCACCGTCCTTGACCAGCAGACTTCCCGATCCGTAAGGCATAAAAAGCCCTTTATGAGGATCGAGCACGATGGAATCAGACTGCTCGAGCCCTCGAAGCACCTTTTTTCCTTCCTTGCACAGGTTGAAAAATCCACCGTACGCGGCATCGATGTGGTACCAGAGTCCGAATTTCTTCGCGACCTCAGCCAGGTCAGGCAGCGGATCCACAGCCCCGGTATTGGTTGTGCCCGCATTCCCGACCAGGAAAAACGGCTTCTTCCCTTTCTTCATGTCTGTTTTTATGGCCCTCTCAAATTGGTCCGGAAAAGCCCGGAAATTCTTATCCACGGACAGTAATCGTATGTTCTGTTCGGGAATCCCTGCCAGAAGAGCAACCTTCATCACGCAGTGATGAGTTTGGTCTGAGGCGTAAACTACTCCACGGGATATATCCTCGCTTAAAAGATGTTTTCTGGCCGCCACCAATGCGCTGAAAGTGGCTAAAGAGCCGCCGCTTGTCAATATACCGCGCGTGGATTCGGG
>Ga0114920_10000850_pt1 | contig 13618 bp, 10 predicted proteins | sample ChitaG_FD_88683 | JGI IMG/M metagenome (GOLD analysis project Ga0114920, IMG submission 88683) | Deep subsurface microbial communities from South Pacific Ocean to uncover new lineages of life (NeLLi) - Chile_00310 metaG | ecosystem: Environmental > Aquatic > Marine > Oceanic > Sediment ... | reverse complement strand
CTGGCCAGGTTTGGAATATGGATGAACTCACTATCCATATTTTTCGTCTATGTTGAACCATCTTGATAATTTTACCACCTCTTCGTACTCTTCATACGTAAATAGTTTCTCACTCATCTGTTGGGTGGTGCCGCTATCCTTTAACATGTTTACAACCTTTGTCACAGCCTTCATGGCAGCAAAAAGGGGAGGGCAGATTCAAACATCCTGACGGTTCGATATACATTCAATGTGCCGCCAAAACCTGTGTCAGCATCACAAACAACCGGTACACTCACTGACCGGACCACATTACCCGCTCTCCTGATGAGCTCTGTGGATGTGATTAAACCCAAATCAGGGCATCCCAGGTCGCTTGCCTCATTTCCCAAGCCGGTTATATAAGCAATAGGAAATCCGGCCTTTTCTATGATTTGTGCAGAGACAACATCATATGCCCCTGGTGCAATAATGATGTCCTGAGTTTCTATAAGTTCTCTAAACAGCATTTTCTATTCTTTCCTATCAGATGAAGAAAAATCGCTTTTTATCAATAAAGAAGTAGGGGACATGTTACCTTTAGGCATTGAAGATATTCAGATATGGATTGTGTATATATTCTAGGCTGAACTCTCGCAACCCCGTGAGATAGTCGTGGACAATTTTCGCCGGATTTATGGCCAGTTCACCACATTTATGCCTGTCATCAATATCATCCCAACCCCAGGGCGGGTTTGCAGAGCCTGGAGCAGGTTTATTCTTGTCTTTTTCATCAGGTTCAACAAATGCATCTTGGCCTTTCTTGTTCGCTTGGAAAACCTTTGGGTTGTCTTTATTCTCCCATAATCCGCCTGGCTTAAAGAAATCTATCAGCTCATACCTTACATTTTGATAGAAATAGTCATTCTCCTTTTGATAACCTTTCTCATCTGGTTCCTCAGCAGTATCCATTGATGGGAAATATCTTATAATTTTTTCTTCATTCCCCCATTTTTTCCGGTCGCCCCTTATCCCATGCCCCTTTGCCTGGGCGTACAGAGAGAATCTGTCCCTCCCATTGTGTTTTGTAGGCCTGATATATCCATCGAGATCCTCCTTATAGCCCCTTATCCTATCCCTCCATGTATCTTTATACAGAAATTTATTGTCATTCTTTTTCCAGTTTGCATAAGTATAGAAATGAAAATGGCTCACTGTAACGAAAGCATCAACCCTTTCCTTTGCTCGCTTTGTTATAATTGCCAAAGCCCCCTCCATGTCGTTTAAGTGCTCGTCAAAGTTTTTCCTTATCTTGTCAAAAAAGTATTTGCCATCATACCAGTCCTGGCCGTGATAAAAGGCATAAAGGATAAAATAGTGGGTTGTTGTCTCTACCACGGAATAGTATCCATGCGCCAAAAGCTTATTGTTTTTGTCATTAACCTTAGACCAGCTGTAAATAATCTCATCCAGGCTTCCGGCAAAATCGACCCTGGTAATGTAATCTCCCCTTAGATTGGCATCGTTCACCTTCTGCCACAGTACTGGAGCGTGTTCAAAGGCCAGTTTTTCAAATATGTTTGGCATTAAGATCACCTCCTCTTAGATGTCTGATATGTTTGATTAGCTTTCTATCACTTACCCAATATATGGAGCCCCTTTGCGCAAAATCCTTTTCTGGTAATTCCCTTCATCCTCGGGTTTTTCTCCACTGACCAGTTTGTGCATATTGGGCTGTAAGCCTTCTGTTGAATTTTATATATAGAAAATGTATGTAGAGTTATTCAACTTAGCCTGCCCAGTTAAATTTTCATTGATTTTATTTAACCGGGGTCAACAACGTCCCGCTCTTTAATTAAAATCTTGAACATGGCATAGACCTCTTTTTCCTCATCAGGTTTCATGAACCCCTCAGGAAGAGGTGGCCTTGGTTTCCCGAGGCTAACAGCCATCTCAAACCCCATGGGGTTATAGGGGAGCAGGGAGACATCCTCGGCCCCTGCCTCACACAAGATGTCGACTATGGCTGAGAGGTTCTCCCTGGTTGCTGTGATACCTGGTATAAGGGGGACTCTGGGATGGACTTCAATCCCCTTTTCCTGGTGAAGCCGCCTGAAATTATCGAGGATCCTCTCGTTTGATCTTCCGAGATATCTTTTGTGGGCTTTTGGATTAGCGATCTTGATGTCATAGTAGATGAGGTTCAGATAGGGGAGTATCTTCTTCCTAAAGGTGGGGTAACCAAAATAGCCGGATGTCTCCAAGGTGAGATGAAGCCCTTCTGCCTTCAGGCGCTTGAGCAAGGATTCCAGGTAGTCGGGATAGAGCGTACTTTCACCACCAGAAAGGGTTACGCCCCCTCCTGAGTGACGGTAAAAGGGAAAGTCTCGCATGAGAATTTCAGTAAGGGTCTCTACGGGATAGTATGCACCTATGAGCCTAAGGCCCTTTCCAGGGCAGGCACTGGCGCACTTGCCACAGCGGTCGCACCTTTCCCTGTGGATACGCCCAGGGAACTCCATGTCTATGGCCCCCTGGGGGCAGGCATCTTCACAGCTCCCGCATTGGATGCATTCCCCGGGAGAAAAGGCGATCTCCGGCCCAGGGTCCTGGGTCTCGGGGCTGTGGCAGAAGATACACCGCAGAGGACACCCCTTGAAGAATACCACACTGCGGATACCGGGGCCATCATCAAGGCTGTGCCTCTTGATATCAACGATGAGGGGCAGTTTATGTTGCTCTAACATAATTATACAAAAGGTAATCTTCGGACCAGATCCCTGGCCATGAAACCAAACTTGTATATATAATTAAGGTTGCCATCCACCTCAACCTCGTTTGCCAATAAAGAATTGATGATGTCCTGGTTCTTGGAGAATAAAAAGGATATCAATGCTGCGGAATCCTTGAAGGTTACCCTGACATCCCAGTCCTCTATCTCATCTTCGTCTTCGTAGACCTTCATATCACTATCCTTGAAAGAAACAGCGGTAGAAACGCGCTTATCAGCAGTCCTGAAGACGTAACCTGCCTTAAAATCTTCTATGTTCTTCCGATATCCTTTTGATATGCTAAAACCCCGGTCCATGCCCCTCAACAGGAATTCCAGAAACTTATCCGTTGCATTTGCGGATAGTTCCTTTTTCAGGCGTCTATTGAAAAGTCTTGCCAACCAAGTCCAAAAGACATCAGTCAAAAAAGCAGGGAAACATCCTGATATACTACGGGCTACCCTGTATGCCATATCTGACCTCCTTTTTAGTAAAAAGAGCTCTTATATCCTTCACCCTGTTCACATCCTCTCTAATAGGCCTCTCCATGTTTTATCTATCTCATCCGGGTAATGGAATTGGATCATAGGGTATGGCTCTTCCAGTGGACAGTTCGTATTCCGTGCGATCGATTATCTCTTTTTGCATCTGCGGGTTAAGGTCCTTAAAGTAAGCCGTATACCCAGAGACTCTAACCAAGAGTTCGAGATAGTCCTCGGGTCGATCCAATGCATTTAAAAACTTTTTGCGGTCAGTGACATTAAACTGGATCTCCATCCCACCCTTATCAAAATACCCCTTTACAGATGCCACGAAGTTCTTGAGCATGCTCGCCCTATTCCCATCATGCGGGGTGTACTTTAGATTTAAGGCAACCCCGTTTGAGAGGCATTCGGTCGGCAGTCTTGCCACAGAGTTGAGGGCCTTTGAAAGATCGGGGGTAACCCCGGAGACAGGTGTAATGCCGCTGGTAAAGTTCTCACGGGCCTTACGGCCGTTGGGGAGGGCCTTCATAAGCCTGCCAAAACCTGCGTGGTTTGTCATGGTCCAGTATCCGACCCGGTAATGACCACAGCGGTAATTCTTCTTTTTTCCAAAGGCACTGTCCAGCAGCTTTACTAGCCACAGGACATTGCTGTCGGCAGCTTGGCATTCATTACCGTATTTGGGGGTTTTATCCGGATTCATGAGTCGTTTCCTCAGGTATTCGTAACCCTCAAAGTCTGTTTCAAGGGCATGAAGGAGTTCCGAAAAGGGGATTATCCTATCTTCAAATACAACCTTTTGGATGGCACTCAAGGAGTCGGCAACATCTGCAAGCCCGATGATGGCTGCGCCTGAAGAGTTGATGACGGCTCCGCCCTGGACGAGGTCTTTCCCCTTATCCATGGGTCCCTCAAATAGGGCCGAAAGTATGGGTGTGGGGTAGAAGTCCTGGTGTATTCTCCCAAGGAGATTGTTAAGGCCAGTTGCATGTTCGATAAGCCAACGGGTCTGCTCCTCAAAGGCGGCCTTAAACTCATTAAAGGTTTTAAAGGTTATGGGATCACCTGTCTCTTTGCTTATTATTGTATTCATGCCCGTATGCCTGTGTCTCCCGTTGAACAGGGTAAGCTCAAGGGCAGAGGTCAGGTTCAGCAGGATGGCTCCGCTGTGGCCATAGAACCTTCCATTACTCCCCGGTTCCACACAGCCAATCACCCCATAATCCATTGCGTGTTCAAGACTCTCCCCCTTTGCCGTCAGGGCCTTGATAACGGCCATATCATTATGAATAGCCGGGGTGGCCCCTGTGTTTATATTCACCTCACATAACCTTCTCAGGTACTTCTTATTTTTTTTGTCGTTTACGCGTGGGTGATACCTGGCATTGAGGTTGGGATCCCGCAGCTTCATCAACTCCGTGGCCTGGAGCATGACATAGGTCAGGTCATTTACGGCATCCTTGCCTTCTTTATTAACCCCACCGATGGTAATGGCCTGGTTTGAGCCTGACCCTCCGAAGAGCTGTTCGGACGCATCAGGCAAGGCGGGGACATGATCGCCTATCTTGAGCCACAGGCAGCAGATCATTTCAATCGCGTCCTGTATACTAATTTTTTTGTTCTTAATATCCTCCGAAAAAAGGCCATAGAGAAGCTGATCCAGCCTGCCGAGACTGAGGCCTATGTTTGGATTCTCAAGGTGGAGGGCAATCCAGCAGATCCAGATGGTGGTCAGGCCTTCATAGAAGGTCCGCGCAGGCAACTCGGGGACTCTATCGTTTATGTCTGCAATATTGAGAAGTTCTTTCTTCCGGGCAGGGTCCTTCTCCTTCCTGGCAAGTGCCCTGGCTTCTTTTGCCAGGTTTTTTGAATATGAGATAATCCCCTCGAGCACCTCAGAGATGGCACCATAGAATTCCTTCTCAGAACCGTCAGAAGTTTTATCCTTTTTCTTGTCGGCCTTGTTGATAATCTCACGCAGACCATCCTCAATGGCCCTTGAGAAATCCGGTATGGTGTGGGATATACAGTTTGCCTTACTGGTAAGAAAAAAGACAAGACGCTCTAGGAGCTTTATGTCAGGGGGATCTTTTTCCTGTCTGCCGCTCTTACGTTTTTCCTCGATGGACCTCTCCCTGGCAAGTTCAAGGATGTTATACCTCATCCAGCGGGGAAAGATGTTGTAATTGAGTTTTTTCACTTCTGATTTTTTAATGTGATAAGGATTACTCTCCCTCTTAGAAATGGTCCAGAGTTCCGGCCATAAGGTCAGGGAGAGAAACTCGGGAAAGAGAGGAACCCCTTTGAACTTGCTTGTAGTCGAACCAGCAAAGAGAGTTTTTTCCTTGACTTTAAAGGGTTTCATCCCTTTTTCATAGGCCCGGGTGTGGTTGACAATCGCGGTTCGTTTCTCAAGCACATACCGGTATGCCTTGGCTTTGTCGAGGATGGAGATAGGCTTCTTGCTAAAAAGACCATGGCTTTCGTGATAACAGGTTATGAGACTTGGACGTTCAATACATATCTCAGGTACTGCCCTGAAGTAATTCTTTCTTAGGTCTGATACGCGCTCGGTAAGATCACAGTCTTTCGGTGACAAATCATTAAGGGGAATTTGCGCCATAGGATCACCTCCTTTGGGGAGAATTGCAATATTCTAATTAAGCCTATTTCAACGCTCTGTTTTAAACCTCAAACCTTCTATCCCCCCTATTATCATGAACATATCGCACCTTGGGTGCGGACCTGTAAGGGTTCGATTTATCGAACCCGCAATGACGGGCGTCATAAATGCCGCCCCTACAAGGACTTAAAATGGGATTTCCTATACTGTCAAGGTAGAAGATCAAAAGATCATGCCATTCTCCAAGTGATATCCTTGGATCATGTAAAACATCCCAAGCATGGAGGTCCTCGAACGAATTGATTTATCATTCCATTACCGTTGAACGGGACCATTTGATAGGCAGACGCAGTATTAGTCAGTAGTCAGTTCGGTTGAGATAGAATCCATCGTCATCTACTCTTTTCATCAGAAGGTTTACACCCCTTCATTAAGGCCTTACAACCTGCCCGTTCTTCATTACTCTGAAGTCACTAATCTGCCCCTTAGCATCTATGGTGACCTTTCTGAAGTAAGGTGGGTCTTTGTCGGTCTCTCCCTTCGGTCCACATGCGGCAGTCTGGACAATGACAGGTCTATGGTCTTCCCACCATTGATAAGGATTATTATCATCCAATAATTGGCTGTATTCGTCAGAGTATATCCTGATTTCGTGCTTACTGTCCGCCCCAACCCATTCTTGCTTTAACCTGAATTCGATGTTCCTGTGGGCATGGCCTGAAAAGACAAGATCAACCTTCGTGAGACTGGGCTCCACCATCTCCTTTGTCAGTTCACCCTCCCTGTAGCCCATACAGAGATAAAAGAATTGACTTAGATAATGGTTTATGGTGCCATAAGTGAGATTACAATCATCTCTTGAAATCCATTTTTGCACTGGCCTCTTCCTCTCCCAGAGTTTACGATATACAAAGTCATTGTCATATTTTAGATTGATAGGAGGGGCATGCAGGAAAATGAGGGTTCTCTTATTCCCATCCATATCATTTTTATCATAGACAGATAGCACTTTGTCCAGCCAGACTATCTGGCTCCAACTATAGTGGTTCTGCTCTGAATCAAAGGCCCTGGAATCGGGAGAACCCCCAAGGATATTATCCTCAATGCTCATTTTCTTGATACGTTTCATCTCCTTCCCGTCCAGCAACTGACCGATAAAGACATCGGCACCTGTATCCATAACAATGAAGGAATGACCACCATACTGAAAGGCATAGTCGAGGTAGGGGTTTATGTGCTTAAAGTAGTAGTGGAGGGCCTTGGCCTCGGCATGAAGGGGATTATCTATGATTAAATCGACCAGTTTACCGATCTTTGACTCAATGAATATCCTCTTAATTAACCACACCAATAGCCCCAACAATACAATGATCCCCGAATAGGTTAATTCATCCATACGGTAGTATGACACACTTGCTCCACCCAGACCCAAACCGGCCATAGTACCCAGAACCCAGGTTTTAGCCTTGCTGGAGAGAAATTTTGCCAGGCTTACCTTCCATTTATCGGTAAAGGCATCGATGTTCAACTTCTTAAAAGCATTGCTCGTTATCTCTCTTGATAGTCTTGCTCGCTTATCCTCAGGATATTCCGTAGAATCGAATGACTTGTAGTTATAATTCTCAAGCTCCTTTTTCTTCAAACCGAACGTCTCATTCTTTTCCATCAGGCTGGGGTCATAAGGATGAAGGCGCCAGTCGTGGTTTCCAGTAGAGGTAAAGATCGGCACCTGTATCCCGGATTTATCCTTTGCCTTCTCTTTTCCAGAGCCTGTAACGATGTTGATGAAGGTCTTCCAATTGTTCTCGGCTGGATTGGGCTCGTCCTCCCATCCATGGAAGGCAAAATCGACCAAATCACCGGTAATAATCACAAAATCGAGCTCACCTTTGTCTGCCATTTCATTGGCTATGTGAATGAACTTCCTAAATCTGTCGTTAAAGTTTATATAGCTCTGTTGAATCTCCTTCCGTCCCCTCTTACTCCTTACCTTGAGCACTTCGTCTAATATCTCATCATTCCTCTTGGCTGTATGGAGGTCAGTAAGGTGGATAAAATTGAACTGCTTCCTAAAGTCTTGGACAAACTGTATTGAGTGATAATTGACCTTTTCCCATTTTTTAGATCTATCGGCTAGAACCAGGTCAAAGAGTTTGGGCAGGTATCTTTTACCTTTCTTTGTTAAAAGGGCATCATAATTGTCTTTGATAGAGGCATTAATCTTCCAGTAACGGGTCTCTTCCCCAAAAACATTGTAGTGCAGTTCGCTGTTGATAATCTCTCTGGTGGCCGCCAGACCTGAAAATTCGGAGAGCAGATTCCAGTTGGTAATCTCCTTTGGATCATCCATGATATAGAGGCTAATATCTGGTGACCCTCCATCCGATGGACGCAGATAAAATGCCCCCTCAAATATCTCCTTTAAAGGCGAGATGAATTCTCCATACCGGCCTGCTATGATCAGGGGTATTGTCTTTCTCTTCACAAGCTCTTTAACGGAGACAATCTCAGGACAGCCTAAATTGGGGCTTATGACCAAAGGAAATTCTGTTGGCTTCATCAATGTCTTCCCTTTTTATTGAGCCAGTAAGATAAGCCAGATTGGAGGGCTAAATCGATAGTCTTCAAAGAATACGCTTACATGGCTTCAGAACCTTTCTAAGAATTACAATGAGCAAAGCCCTTTTTTGAAAAGAATATCTTATATTCCTATAGATTGTTGATTCTATTGTCAAGCTCTACGCCTTTTAGTCACAGCGGTCATCACCCCAGAAAAAGGCAAATCCCTTTCCCTCATTCCTTGATCTCCAAGGCAAAACATGCAATAAAACCCAGAGAAATTGAGAATTTTTGCCTCTCTATGAGGATCAATATGTTTTTGAAGCTTTATACTGTGCGATCAGGGGAAGTGGCACGCGCCTCAAGGCGCTGTTTCGGCTGCTTATCTCTTATCGGCGATCGATGGGAAAGAGCAAAATCTTGACAATCTGCAATTCTTTAGAGGGAGGCCCCTAATTAAAGTTATTTTTGTCTATCTCTCAAAGTTACCCGGTAACTTGAGACTATTACGCCCGGCACCTTTAACTCATTCCTTATTGGCGGCTTATACACCTCCTGATATTGAAGTATCTATTGTTGATGAGGCATTTGAAACCATAGATTTTGATCAGGAAGCGGATCTCATTGCAATAACATTTGTGGTACCTTTAGCTCCCAGGGCCTACGAAGTAGCTCAGGAATTCCGCAGGAGAGGGAAAACAGTTGTATGTGGTGGTCCTCATGCTTCATTAGTGCCTCATGAAGCGGCTAGGTATTTTGATTCTGTTGTGATTGGGGAGGGTGATGTAACGTGGCCTCAATTGTTAGACGATTTCAGAAAAGGTAGTTTAAGGAAATTTTACAGAAATAATCAATACATCGATGTAGAGCATATCCCCTTTCCAAGACGTGACTTGCTAAATCCAAACGGCTACAGTATCCTAAATACTTTCCAGGCAACCCGCGGATGCCCCTTTTCATGTACATTCTGTACAACCAGCACGGTCTATCCGAAATTTTCGACTATACCAGTAAGAAGAGTAGTTAGAGAGATTGAGCAAATTGAAGGGGGTCCCTTACAGCGCCGAATGATCCTTTTCTGGGATGATAACTTAATCGGAAATCCTCTATGGGCAAAAAAGCTATTTCAAGAAATGATTCCTTTAAAGAAAACATGGTTCGGACAGTTAACCTTTACTATCACGAATGATAAAGAATTAGTTCGATTAGCTTCAAAAAGTGGCTGTAAAGGTCTTTTCTTAGGCCTCGAATCTTTTAATCCTCTTAGTTTGAAAAACTGTGATAAAAAACACAATATTGTTGGATCCTATAAAAGAGGAATAAAGTTGCTGCATGATTATGGTATTTCCGTATATGCTGGCATTATGTTTGGTTTTGACGATGACAGACAAGACATCTTTGAAATAACTCTCGAGAAAACCATCGAACTTGGTATTGATATGGTCTCTCCGAAAATTGCAGTACCATATCCCACTACTCCCTTTTTCCAAAAACTGAGTCAGGAAAATAGAATTATCCATACCGACTGGTCAAAATATAATGGATTGCACGCTGTGTTTCGTCCAAGGCATATGACAGCAGAAGAATTGGAAAGCAGCTTTAATTGGTTCAATCGGGAATTTCACTCTTATGGCTCAATTGCAAGACGGTTATGGAAATCAAAGACATTTCCTTGGTTTATGGTACCAATAAATCTTTCAAAAAGAAAGGCGAGTCGCAGGCATCCCTCGCTAAACTCTGCCAAAAGTGGAATATCCTGCTAAATTGGGGGCATTTGATCTCTGATTTCTCTCCGCAGTCAATGCAAAAATTCAGTTCCTTCTCTATTATCAAACTAAGCTTTGGGCATTTCATTTTTCCCTCTAAAAAATACGGAACAGCTTTTTATCATGAAAGTGAAACCAGTTCTTTCTGTGCATTCTCCAGAAATCCATCGGCACCGCATTGTTTGAAGATTTTCATTGCCTTGTTCAGGTTTTCCCTGGCTTTTGATTGATCGCCTTTTCGTTTAAGCAATTCGCTATAAAGGGCATAATCCCTTCCTAAGTGAAGCATCATGCCATTCCTCTTATCAGCTTCGATGGCTTTATTAATCCAGTCCTCCGCCTCAGTCACGTGATGATCATCAATATTTAACAGAATTTCCCCTGTATATCTTCGCATCCAACCATCACATAATTTTACTTTATTCTTATGTACATAGCTATAAAGCAATTCCAAATTAATATCCTTCTCATTGTTCATCACCTTTGCCCTTGCTAAACCGATTTTATTTAAATTCATCCAATAGGGAATCATGCCTCTATGTTCTACAAGCCAGATTGCTTTGCCATAGTGCTCCTTAGATTTTTGATATTCTCCAATCTCAAAATAGGTATCACCTAAGCTAGATTGTGCTAAAGCATTCCAAAAAAATAGATTGATCCTTTCACAAAAATCGATTCCCTTCAAAAGATGCTCTGTTGCCTCTTCTAAAAATCCGTTGCCGTAACAAGAAATTCCATGATTGGTATAAGCCATCGCTTTTGAATATATATCACCACTTTCTTCGGCTATCCTGATAGCCTCATCGCTGGTTTGGTAGCATAGATTAGCCATTCCCTGAAAATAGTAAACAAAGTAACTTATCATGCATTTCATTGCTGATATACCCCAAAGATCATTTGTGGCCACATTAATAGTAAGTGCTTTTTCGAAACAGCAGAATGCTTTTTCAAATTCGCAATTTAACGATAGAGCTAATCCCAAGAATTGGTTTGCGAAAAATAGAGAAACAACATCGTTTACTTCCTCCGAGATCTTTAAGGCCTCTTCTAAATGTTCAGATGCCTTGGGAAAATCCTCTTCCACCAAATAATTATATGTGCCTATTATGGTATATGTCTGAGAGAGCCTCTTTTTGTAATCATGCCTTATAGCCAGGTCAATAATCGGATCAACAGCCTCTTTTGCTTCAACATGATAATTTATTTGGATATAATAGAGCCCCAGGACCGTCCTTGCATCGATTAGCTTTTTCTGCACATCATCTGTCTGGGGCAGTTTTTCAAGACACGTTACCCTTTTCTTAGCATAGACAATCGCATCATTTAATGAAGCTGTCTTTTCAGCCTTCTTATCTGTCAATCTTGAATATTCGGCGCCCTTTTCGTAATTCTCACCTGCAATATAATGCTCGGCTAAGACTCCATAATACTCATCAATATTTTCTTTGTATAATTCCTCAACGGACTTCCCGATCTTCTCATGAAGCTTCTTCTTTCTCTTGGTCAATATGGAATCATAGACCACCTCACGAGTCAGGGCATGCTTGAAGATATAGGTCGATTGAGGATATATCCCTCTCTCGTAGAGAAGCTCTGAGTTCTTTAAAACTGACAGATGGGACAGCAATCCTTGTTCCGGAAGACCCATTACCCTGTTTATCAACTCGTACTTGAACTCCCTTTCAATCGCAGAGCTGGTCTGGAGCACCTCTTTCGCATCCTCAGGCAGGGAGTCAACCCTGGCCATGATCACATCCTGGATCGTGGAAGGGATTGTCACGTTCTGGATATCTTTTGCTAAATGATACTTGTTGTCCTTTCTCTCAATGATCTTTAGATCTTTAAGGGATCTTATAAACTCCTCGATGAAGAAGGGGACCCCGTCGGTCTTTTCCAGGATCAACTCCTCAAGATCCTTATCAAGCTCCTCCGTGCCCAGAAGATGAGATAACATAATAAGGCTCTCACGGTTCGAGAGCCGATTCAAACTTATCTGACTGTGAAAGGACTTGCCGCCCCAGGTGTGCACAAACTCAGGCCTATAGGTGAATATCAAAAATACCCTTGCCCCTGGTATGCTCTCCAAAAGATATTTCAATACGTCCTCTGAGCTCCTATCCACCCAGTGGAGGTCCTCATAGGCGAGGATCAGGGGCCGGATTTCAGAACCCTTAAGGACAATTCGCCTTAATGCCTCGATGATCCGATCCTTCCTGGCCTCGGTGCTCATGGGTACCTTGTCGATACCGCTGTCTTTGACCGATAGGAGCTCCAGGAGATAAGGGAGAGTGGAAGCTTCATCTGCTCCCAGTATTTTCAGGCCCGTTATGACCTTTTCCCTAACCACGGTATCGCCATCATCCTCTTGAATATCGAAGCTTGACTTCAAGATATCTATGATCGGATGATAGGCCATGCCCCTGCTGTAAGAGAGACACTTTCCCTCCAAAAAGTCCACATTTTCGTTGGTCACGGCCTTTCTGAATTCATATAAGAGCCTGGATTTGCCTACCCCGGCCTCTGCTATGATGGAAAATGCCTGGCCCCGACCTGCCTTTGACCGCGCAAAACCATCCAGCAAAAGCTCTAATTCTCGTTCCCTTCCAACAAAAGGGGCTAAACCCCGCTCAGCGCTGACATCAAACCGTGTCCTTCTGGTGCTGGGAGCAATCACACGATAAGCTTTGACAGCTCCCTCTTTGCCCTTGACTTCAAGTTTGCCCAAGGTCTCAAACCGAAAAAGTCCCTCGGTCAGTCTAAAGGTATCCTCTGTCACATAGGTAGTTCCTGGTTCTGCCAGCTCCTCCATCCTGGAGGCTAAATTCACCGTGTCCCCCACTGCCTTGAACTCCACCCGAAGATCGTTGCCCAAAGTGCCTACCACCACAGGTCCTGTATGAACGCCAATCCGCATCTTGACGGGTGGCATCCCCCCTCGCTCCTGCTCGGTCCTCTCGCTGAACCTAGCCATCTCCTGATGGATCGCTAAAGCAGAGCGGATAGCCCTTTGGGGTGCATCCTCCAGTGCAATGGGGGCTCCATACAGGGCCATGATCCCGTCACCTGTCATCTCATTGACCGTGCCCCCATAGTTGTGTACCTTGTAAATGAGGATCTCGTAGACCTGGTCCATAATGGCATAGGCCTCCTCAGGGCCGAGTCTCTCAGAGAGAGCTGTAAACCCCTCCATGTCGCAGAACATCACCGTGACCTGTTTGCGCTCACCTTCGATTTTGTCCCTCTGGGCCAGGATTTTCTCAGTGAGGCCCTTGGGAAGATATCGTTGAATCTTGTCTAATTTCTCATCAAAGGAGAGCTCTTCAGGGGTTGGCTCTGAGGGAAGGGTTAGATTATGGCCGCACTCGCCACAGAACTTAAACTGAGGTGGATTTGAAGAATTGCATTTTGGACAGACTCTCTCTAGTTGAGCCCCACATTCTCCACAAAACTTCACGT
>Ga0114920_10000849_pt1 | contig 13630 bp, 11 predicted proteins | sample ChitaG_FD_88683 | JGI IMG/M metagenome (GOLD analysis project Ga0114920, IMG submission 88683) | Deep subsurface microbial communities from South Pacific Ocean to uncover new lineages of life (NeLLi) - Chile_00310 metaG | ecosystem: Environmental > Aquatic > Marine > Oceanic > Sediment ... | reverse complement strand
TTCAGACCTTGGCAGATGTCGGTCTGGGCTACGTTCGCCTCGGACAACCCGCGACAACCCTTTCCGGTGGAGAGGCCCAGCGGATCAAGTTAGCAAGAGAGTTCAGGAAGCGCGCAACAGGGAGAACCGTTTATATACTGGACGAGCCTACCACAGGGCTCCATTTTGCCGACATCCAGAACCTCTTGGACGTGCTGGACCGGCTTACTGATGCCGGCAACACCATTATTGTGATCGAGCATAATATGGACGTGATCAAGTTTGCCGATCATATCATAGACCTTGGACCCGAAGGAGGAGATAAGGGCGGTTATATAGTGGGGTGCGGTACACCAGAGGAGATTGCCCAACTCCCGGCATCTCACACCGGCAAGTTCCTTGGCAGGGTGCTGCGTCCTGACTAAAGCCGGAGCTCAAAGTTCAAAGCTAAAAGCTGAAAGGCAGCAACGTTTTCTTGAGATTTCTGATCTTTTTTTGCCTTTGAGCTTTAAGCTTCCAGCTTCAACTATCCGCCCAGCCTTGAGCGAATGCGGTGCCGCCGTGACTTTGATGAGGTAAGCCTGTAACAGAGGACATCAAACTTGAGGCTGAAATCTATGTTTTCAACAAAGATATGGGCGGGGCACTGAAGCTGGACCGGCGCAAAGTTCAGAATGCCACAAACCCCGGCCCTTACCAGCAAGTCCGCACCGTTCTGAGCCCATCGCGGCTTTACAGCAATCACACCGATTTCTATACCTTTTTCCTTGACCAGACGACCAATCTCTTCCAAGGGCGCAACCTCTATTTCGCCAATTTTTAAGCCGATTCTCTTCGGTTTTCTGTCGAACGCTGCCACAAAGGTGTACCCCTTGTCGACAAACTGAGCATGCCTCAATAGAGCCCACCCAAGATTTCCTACCCCTACCAAACCCAAACGCCATTCTTTGTCCAAGCCAAGGATCTTCTTAATCTCAAACAAGAGTTCTGTTACATAGTAACCAACCCCCCTAACCCCGAATTGACCAAAATAGGCCAGATCCTTCCGGATCTGTGCGGGATTAATGCCGCAGATATCTGCCAGACGCACCGACGAAACGACTTCTACGCCCTTTTGGTCTAACAGTTCAAGATTCTTTGCATAAATCGAAAGGCGAGTGATTGCGATTGAAGGAATTTTCACAAATTTCACGGGAACAATTCTTCAGTCGATTAATAATCTTGGGGTAGTCTTTGTAAGAAAGGGCTTAAAACAAAGTAAGAATAAAACGGGGCTGCGCACCGCCTGTAGCAGACGGTGTGCAACCCCGTCCTGTTGCTGTTCAATTAATGACTGAACAGTTTTGCGATTGCTGCCGACTGCGGATGTGCGTAGATCAGAATCAGAGCAATAACCAGGGTATAAATGACCAGAGACTCGACCATGGCGATACCGATCAACAGGGTCACGGTCACCTTACCCGAGGACTCCGGGTTCCTGGCAATGCCTTCAACCGCATTCTTGATTGACCAGCCCTACCCGATACTGCCTCCAAAGGCCGCAAAGGCAATAGCAAAGCCGGCGGTAAATACGGATACCGTGAAATACCTCAAGCCGGCTAGGGCAAGCTCGTCACCTGCAGCATAGGCCACTGTGGAAAGGGCAAATAGAAAAAACGCGGACACCAGGGTTGAAAATGACAGCTTCTTGAACATTGACTCTTCCCTCCTTCACTCTAAGATTTTTATCAATGGGCTTCTTCCATTGCACCTGCAAAGTACATTGTTGAAAGCAAGAAGAATACAAAGGCCTGAACCAGGCTAACAAAGATGCCTAAGGCCATGATGGGCAGGGGGGCAAAAAAGGCACCTGCCAGCATAAACAGGATTGCCAATACCAGCTCGTGGCCTGCGATGTTTCCAAAAAGACGAATAGTGAGCGACAGAATTCGGGCTGTGTGGCCGATCAGCTCGATCGGCAATATGATCGGTGCCATCCACCATATCGGCCCCAAGAAGTGCTTAATATATTTGGGCCCGTGATACATGTAACCAATGACATGGGTAAAGGGCACGACAACAAGTGCACAAGAGGCCGTGGTATTGACGGTAGCCGTGGGCGGGTAAAAACCCGGAAACAGGCCAAAAAGATTGCAGACGAGAATATAGATGAATACGGTGGCAAGAACCGGAAAGAAGCGGCGGCCCTCCTCTCCAGTAACGCTCACAATGAATTCTTCCATCTCGCCGATTATAAACTCCAAAAAGTTTTGGCCCTTGCCGGGAATCATGCTGACTGCCCGGCTGCCAAGACCCATAAGCACGATGAGGAAAAGCATGACAAACCACGTATAAATCAGGTGGGGATAGTGGTGGGCAAAATGTCCCAGGCCAATCAGTTCGAACAGCTTTACCAGAAAGAGAATTGGGTGTTCCATATCACGCCGCCTCCTTGAAAATGATTCTCCTTATTTCATTAAATGTTGCTATGAAGATGCTTGTGACCACCACCGATAGGCCGATGATGAGCCCCAAGGGATTTACATAATGGTCCGCTATAAGGACATATATGATGACAGCAGTGGCCAAGAAACGAAGATAATACTTACCTAAAACCGCCTTTGTACTCGCGATGTGTGGCGGCGTCAGGGTCTGCCTAAGGGATCGATACAAGAGGTGAAAATTGACGGTTACAATGAGGCCGCCAGCCAGGATTCCCCATGCAAAAGGCCCTGGCGCCAGTATGAAGCCGGAGGTTGTAACCGCACAAAAAATGATCCAGTTCGTCCACATGATAAATCTGAGCAGTCTCCTTTCTATGCGCACGGCTTGAAGCCTTCCTTTTAGAGTCTGCGGCTCCTTTGCATGACCAGATATATGTTCCGAAATCCGGCAAGCACACCGAGACCTAGAAAGATAAGGGTCAGCCACGGTGAGGTATTAAATACCCGCGTGTCGAGCCAGTACCCAATGCCCAAACCAATGACTATGGACAGGGCGATGGAAAAACTCAGGCTGCTATAAAACCATAGCTCCCTGAACAGTTTCTTGGTGTCTTCTTTCATGACAAAGAGCGCTCCCCCAGAAGACCGTATATGTCAAAATATCCGACCTCTGGGAAATAAAGCGCCTCATATCATATCATGGCTTGCAAGTCAATCGCTAAATTCCTAAAGCCCCAAAAACCTCTTTGGCTGCCAAGATCGTCGCCTGGATGTCCCCTTCATTGTGGGCACTTGACACGAAAAGGGCCTCATATTGAGATGGCGCCAGGTAGATACCCTGTTCCAACATCCCCTTAAAATATTTGGTAAACATCGTCAGATCACTTGTCTGGGCCTCGGCAAAATTTGAAACACGCTCTTCTTTAGTGAAAAAGAGCCCCATCATAGACACGACCCGATTGATCACTGCAGGGAGCCCTGCCCTGCCAACAGCCTCCCTGAAGCCTGCCTCGAGCATGGCTGAGATAGCTTCCAGGGTCTCATAGAACCCGGGCTGCTGCAAACATTTCAACGTGGCGATTCCGGCTGCCATGGCCACAGGATTCCCAGAAAGTGTCCCGGCCTGATAGACCGGGCCCTGGGGAGCGACTTGATTCATAATCTCTTCCCTTCCGCCGTAGGCCCCTACCGGAAGCCCGCCCCCGATAACCTTGCCCATGCAGGTAATATCCGGCATAACTCCGTACAAGGCCTGAGCGCCGCCGTAAGCAACACGGAAGCCTGTCATAACCTCGTCAAATATAAGGATGATCCCGTGGTCTTGTGTCAAGCTCCTCAAGGCCTCTAAGAACCCAGGCTCGGGCAGGACAAGGCCCATGTTTCCTGCCACAGGTTCAACGATAATGGCCGCAATATTGTCACCCTTTTTAGAAACCACGTCTGTTACACGTTCTACGTCGTTGTATGGAAGGGAAAGGGTGTTTTGCACGAATGCCTGAGGGACCCCAGGGCTACCGGGAATGCCCAGCGTCGCCACCCCAGAGCCCGCTGCTACCAGGAGGGTATCTGCATGGCCATGATAACAACCGTCGAACTTAATCAGCAGATCCCTGCCCGTGACACCCCGTGCCAGGCGGATGGCACTCATGGTCGCCTCAGTGCCGGAGTTGACCATCCGGACCATCTCCACAGATGGAACCGCTTCGACAACCATCTCGGCCAGTTCTGTTTCAAGATCTGTGGGTGCCCCAAAGCTGGTCCCTCGCTCAAGCACACCTCGAATGGCCGCCACCACGGCAGGATGGCGGTGCCCCAGGATCATAGGACCCCAGGAACCCACATAATCTATGTAGGCATTGCCATCCGCATCGAACAGCCTGGAGCCCTCGGCTCGCTGTATAAAAAGAGGGTTTGCGTCCACTGAACGGCAAGCCCGTACCGGGCTGTTTACGCCACCGGGGATGACCTTTTGGGCCTGTGCAAAGAGTTTTTCAGATAGGTCCTGTTTCATCTACAACAACAGCTCCTCTCTTGCTCTATTTGAGAATGCACGGCAAGCGGATTCTCTGTCTCGCCAAAGCGGGACTGCGGGGACCTTCAATCTTTTATTTATTTTTTACCCTGGCAGAAATCAAGGTTTTTGTAAAGAGGCTGGGGTAAAGAAAAATTTCTGGGATGGCAAGATTTAGAAGGAAGCCAAGCTTTCGGATGGGTGGGTTTTCCTAATCGTATATGAAGCTCCCGGCCCTGGCCGCACCTGAGCATGTCTCAAAGTTTTCAAGAAAAACCCAAGGATGGGAGCGAGGCCCTCTGATCCGTTCAATCGAATTATTTACATCTCCAAATACGATCTGAGTCTTGTGTGCAGCTTAATGACGGTCTTGGTATGAATCTGGGAGATTCTAGATTCAGTGAGACCCATAACCTCCCCGATCTCCCTTAATGTCAACCCATCATAATAGTACAGCGAAACAACTATCTGCTCATTCTTGGGCAGACCCCTGATGCCATCAGCAACGACCTCCTTGAGTTCCTGGGTGATAATATGGTTCACAGTGTCATAATCTCCTCGGATTATGTTCTTGTATGATCTCTTGGGTTCAACATTATCTTTATGACTCTCCATATACTCATCAAGACTAAGAAGCTCAATACCCTGAGCCTTTTTGAGCATATCGAAAAAGGTGTCCAAATCAATACCCATCTCTTCAGCTATCTCAGGATCCTCGGCTGGCCTGCCCAGTTTTCGTTCAACCGCCATCATAGCCTGTTCGATCTCACGAACTTTTTTCCTGACCGAACGAGGAATCCAGTCCATACTCCTCAGTTCGTCTAAAATTGCTCCCTTAATCCTGAATTCTGCATATGTCTTTAACTGAACCCCTTTGCTCGGATCAAACTTTTCAATAGCATCCAGCAACCCGACAATCCCTGCGCTCATCAAATCATCTATGGATACACTCGGGGGAAGGCGTAAAGCTATTCGGTTCGCCAAGAATTTCACCAAAGGGGCATGCTGGGCAATCAATTCAAAGCGCTCCTCTTTATCCCTTGCCCTTGACCACTCGAAGTTGGTCTCGTCGCAGCTCTCTCTTGCTTGAATCTTCTCCATATTATCACGGATATTGTGACAATTCAGGGGCACATCATACCCCACACGCCTCAGTGACGGCTCACGAGTTTTCTCCAGAAAAACTTGATATTCCCGTCAGAGGACCGATTCATCGAACTGTTTAGCAAGCGCTGAGCTAAATCAAAAAAGCCCTTGCTCGATTCACTTTCCGGGTAAAGCTGCGACACGGTGCGTCGCTGTTTTACAGCCTCTTGAAATTTGTCGTCTTTCGATATAAACCCAATATATTCCAACGAGATATCCTTCAAAAAGTTTCCACTAATGTTACTCAAATTTTCAAAGACCGACTTCCCTCCTTCTGCGTTATTCACCATGTTGACAAGCACCTTGAAACTCCTGGTACCATGCTGGGTGAAGATAACCTTTATCAAGGCATAGGCATCTGTAACAGAACTCGGCTCAGACGTGGCCACCACAATCCGTTCCTGTGCGGCTATATTAAAATAAATGACGTTTGAAGAAATACCTGCCCCGGTGTCGATCAGGAGGATATCAAAGTCTTCATTTAATGTGTCGAACTCATTGAGCAGGTGTAGCTTCTGCCCATTCGTCAAATGGGCCAGCTCGTGCACTCCAGAACCCGCTGGAATGATAGAAATTTCTTCAGGGCCCTCAACGATAATCTCTGCAAGGTCCTTTTCACCGCTGATCACATGCTCAATGTTGTAGACAGGGTTGAGGCCAAAGATAATATCAATATTTGCCAGCCCCAGGTTGCCGTCTAATATGAGCACACGCTTTCCGAGCCTTCTAAACGCTATGGCTAAGTTTGCAACAACACTGGTCTTTCCAACGCCCCCTTTGCCGCTGGTAACAGCAATAACGCGGGGGGATGGCGACCCCACAGGGTAAGTGTTGACCTCTTTGACTCGGTTCATGTCATAAGCCTTGCTACTGACAGCCCCCCTTAAACCGTTCGCCTGATGCATCCTAATATTCTCCGCAATTTACTAATAATCGGCGTAATGTGCCCGTCTTGATTCTTGCTTTACACAAATATTATAGCAATTACTGTGCCAAGGAAATCACTGTAAATATTGGCAGGTTGTCTTCAGGCTGTTGCCCAAATCCCTTTTCGCTTGGTCTAAAACGTTTTTGGATAAATCTAAGGCTTGCTCCAGGCGATTTCAAAACTCGCCCTTCGGGCTCAAACAGTTGAAATCGCTGATCTTCCGCTTCGCCAAGATTTATTAGCCAAATACGTTTTAATGACCGCTCAAAGGAATTTATGTTTGGGCAACAACCTGTCTTTGCCTGGCCCAGCAATCTGCGATTCGAATGATGGAATAGAAGAACCCTGCCAACCCCTTGGTATCACAGCTTTTTTAGCCCTCATCCATAGATCCGGGACTCCAGTAACCAAAAATCTCTATTTCACACATAGCCCCCCTTGCCCCTGTACGGCCTTTGAAATGAGGTATTTATTTGGGATGGTCGTTAGCTGACGATGAAAACGGACAGATTTTTCATGCCCGTAAGGGGGGGCTGTCAGGTTTTTGACGATGATGACGGTAAAAGTAACTACTGAGGGATTAAAGGATGTGGCTTATGAATCAACGGAGGGTCTCTGCAGTTTTTTCTTTTTTATCTTTTCGATCAGGGTGGTCCGATTCATATTGAGCAGTTTTGCCGCCTTTGCCTTGACCCAGTTCGTCTCATCCAGGGCCTTGAGAATCAATTTCTTCTCATATTCTTCAACAGCATTGTCAAAACCGTGCTTGGGGATAGTGGTTTCAACAGATTCAATCGCTCTGGCATCCCCTATGACCGATTCTGGGAGGTCATCCAGACCTATCTCATCAGTATTTGTAAGGATAACAACTCTTTCCACCAGGTTCTCAAGTTCTCGCACGTTTCCAGGCCAATCGTACTGGATCAAGGCATCCATCGTTTCTGATGCAAACCCCTTTACATGTTTTCGCTTCTCTTCGTTAAATTTCTTGAGAAAAAAATCTACAAGCAAAGGGATATCCGATCTTCTCTCCCTTAAAGGAGGGACCTTCATTGGAATCACATTAAGCCGGTAATAAAGGTCTTCTCTAAACGTGCCCTTGTTCGCAGCACTGATCAAGTCCTGGTTAGTTGCAGCAATAATGCGTATATCTGTTTGAATAGTCCTTGTGCTTCCAACCCGTTCAAACTTCTGCTCCTGAATTACTCTCAACAGCTTAATCTGAAGGTTGGGACTCATGTCCCCGATCTCATCCAAGAAAATTGTTCCTCCATCGGCAAGTTCAAAACGGCCAATGCGAGACTTGTGGGCACCTGTGAAGGCTCCTTTTTCATGACCAAACAGCTCACTTTCCAAAAGCTCTTCAGGTATTGCCCCACAATTAATGACAACCATAAGATTGTCTCTCCGGTGGCTGTTGTAATGGATTGCCTTGGCTATTAACTCCTTTCCAGTGCCACTCTCCCCGGTGATTAATACAGTACTATCCGTATCCCCCACCTTTTCTATCAGTTCAAACACCTTCTGAATCGGCTCGCTGTCACCAACAAAGTTTTCAAATCGGTACTTTTTCCTGAGCTGCCGCCTCAAGAGGATGTTTTCTCTCTCCAGATGTTTGTATCTTAAAGCCTTCTCCACTACTATCAGTATCTCACCAGGCTTAACTGGTTTGGTAATATAGTCAAAGGCCCCTGTCTTAATAGCTTCAACAGCGCTGTCAATGGTGCCATATCCGGTTAAGATAACGCATATCGTGTCAGGCGACCGATCAACGACATGTCGTAGGACCATCATCCCATCAACCTCGGGCATCTTAAGATCGGTCACAACCAGATCGTAGAACTCGTCATCAATATGTTTGATGGCCCCTGTGCCGCTTGAGGCAGTGTCGACGGCATAGCCTCCTTCTTTTAGCACCTCCGCGATGATCTCCAGAATCTCGAGATCATCATCCACTATCAGTATCTTCTCCATCGTTTTTGCCATAATGACCGCCTTACCACTTTGAGCCCAGAAGGCCTCCTGGGTCCGCGAATCGGAAGCCGAGCACCAAATCTATTTTCTCAAGCCCTCAGGCATAACCCAGCAATAAATCGTGAATCGTAGAATTGAGAAAATAAACGACCACCCGCACAGAGGTGGTTTTGTTTTGCGGAACGTCAGTTTCCATCGATTAAGCTTGCTCCCCGTGCAAAGCACGGGGTTTCATTGCAAACAAACGAGCTGGCGCAAGGTTGCGCCTAACGGCTTGAGAAGAGTCACTTCGTCTTCTCATGTCGGATCTAGTCAAGCTCAACCAGAACGGCCCGGTTAACTAAATCGGTATACACATAAACCAAATTCGCTCATAATTCAAGTCGATTATTCAGGCTCTACTCTTTGGGGCGCCTCGATGCAGATAGGGGTGGTGTTTTGCTGTTTGGAAGGATAGCCGTGCAGGGTTCCGAATTACGCCTAAAGGCTCATGTAACGGGTCCAAGCTGATTCCTGAGCCCTTACACGCGCCGGCACCAGATCGCTGGCACGTCTATTCATCTGGCGAGTTGACCGGGCAGGGGATCTCGACGGTAAAGGTGGCCTTCCCAGGAACGCTCTCACACGCAATAGTTCCGTTATAATCCTCAAGCAAAAGGGATACAAGTGAAAGGCCGAGGCCTGCATGTTCATCAAGCTTGCCTTCATGCCCGGTCCCTTTCTTGGTCGTGAAGAAGGCCTCATATATATGTTCACGGTCTTGTTCAGGGATGCCGCAACCAGTATCCTGAACCCTGATGATCACCTTGTTGTCTCGGCCGAAGGTTTCAACGATAAGGTGTTTGTCTTGCGTATCTATCATCGCCTCGATCGCATTCTGGATAAGGCTCAAGATAATAATACTGAAATCCGTCTTTCGCCCCCTTAACACTGGAAGGGCATCATCCAACCTGAAAGTCTTTTTCACCTCGTGTTTGAAAAACATGTTGCCATTCAGGAGAAAAAGACATTCCTTTATGACTTGATTGATCTCAATGTCCCCAATCTCAGAGCGCCTCTCAACGATCAAATCACTTGTCAGGTACCTAAGTTGGGCATTCAAATCATCAAGACTCTTTGAGATCGATTTTATCCTTTCTACCATGCGGGGTGTTAATCCCTCCAGTTCACTCAAGGCCCCCGATTGCAGGGCACGCCGTAATTTTTGCAGGCCCTGCTCCAGTTGTTCAGATCGAATATAAAGGATCTGAAGCGGGCCATTCAGGTTGTGGATTATTCCTTCGATGACTCGAACCAGATAGAGACCGTAGTAGTTGTCAGCAAGCTTTCTCAGCAGCATCCGCTCCCTTGATGATCCAGATGGGTATGTCGATTCCCTCGAAGCCTCTATGCTAGTATCCATTGCTACTCCTTTTTACTTTCCTGATTCCATCCCTTTCGACTCTCCGTACAAATGTAACCCATAATTCCCTATACCATATTTCATGTTGTTGGTGAAGCCCACGATTCTATCCACGATTCTATCCAGATGGTTGAAATTGAACTCTTGCCATCAGACAAAGAGAAGGCGCGAACCGAGGAGGGAATGTTTTGAGCTATCGTTATGGGTATTGCTGATTCCAGGGGGGCATAACCCAAGGTTAGTTCAAGTCTTGGTTCATTACGGAGAGTATCTGAGGAGACCCTTCATGCCTGCGCCCTGACCCTTCCTTTTTCATAGAGTGTGGAGAACGCATCAACAACCTCCTCATCAAATTGTGTGCCAGCACCTTGGTGGATAGTGTCGACCACAACCTCCTCAGCAAGCCTTTTCCGGTAGGCACGGTCAGAGGCCATAGCATCATAAACATCAGCTACGGCAAGAATCCGGGCTAGAATCGGGATCGATTTACCCTTCAGACCGGCAGGATATCCATTTCCGTCCCATCTTTCATGATGATGCAAAATAATTTTCTGCTCATCGGCCAAAAGACCTAAGTGGCTAACAATATTCGCGCCAATTATTGGATGCTTTTTAACCTCTTCATATTCCTGCTCGGTCAAGGGGCCGGGTTTCAGCAGGATATTATCCGGAACGCCGAGTTTCCCGATATCATGTAAGTGTCCCGAAAAATTTAAGGGATCGAGTCGCTCGTCAGAATATCCCATCTCTTTTCCTATTTTTTGCGCAAGTGTGGTCACCCGAGTCGAGTGGTCCTTGGTGTACGGGTCTCTGGCTTCGATCGCTTCCACAAAGGCATAGAAAGTAGCGAAAAGATTCTCGTAGATGTTTTCGTACAGAGCGATATTTTCTATTACAAACGTAGCCCTCTCGGCGAGAAAATTCAGATAGTACAGTTCCCTTTCGGTGAAGGGCGCTGACCCATGTCTGGCAATGGCGACCAGTACGCCAAATAGCTTCTTTCGAATCTTGAACGGGAGGGCAACCAGCGAACAGATATTTGCATCCGAAAGCACTTTGTCATAATCGCCGTCAACAAGAAGCGGGACCCCTTCTGAAACCTTCTTTGCAAAGAGCTCTATGATGTGACTGTTACTCTCGGTGGCTGTGCGGCCTTGATCGGTCTGACTCGCTTTCCCAGCACTCGAGCCAGGCTTGGGTTCTTTATGAAAAGAGGTGATAAGTATTGGCCTTTCTGTACTCTCCTCCAGGACATAGAAATGGGCTTCATCACACTTGGTTATATCTGCAGACAGCCTAACAATCAGATCGAAAAGGTCTGAACTCTTTGTTCCCCAGTCCATGCTCTGCAAAATCATGTTCAATATGTTCAGATCCCCGACTTTGTTTGCTAGCTCTTCGTTCAGGCGGTCGATACGCTCTTTCCTTTTGATCTCCTCCTTCAGAAGCATATTTTCGACAAAGAGCGCCTTTTGCTCTAAGGCCCTCTTTATTGTCAGCTCTATTTCACCAGTATTAAAGGGTTTGACCAAGAAATCTACCACCCCGTGTTTAAGGGTAGTTATCGCGTTATCCATGGATGGATATCCGGTCATAACAACGACCGGTATGGTGTTGTCTAACTCATGAATCTTGCTGGTGAACTCTATTCCGTCCATGCCTGGCATCTGAAGGTCTGTAAAACAAAAATCGACCTTCGTCTGCTCAAGAATCTTGAGTGCTTCTGCGCCACCCGGGGCAGTGAAGATCGAATAGCCTCCTCTTCTGTGAAGAAAATCCTTGAAAAGTCCAAGGATCACTCTATCATCATCAACAACCAGTATGTTCAGAGGTTCACTCATAGGCTTTCAAGGTCTTCAATTCCGCTATGGTCAATGATCCTTCAGGAGATGGATGGTGCTTGTATCGCAATCTCTATAATGAGTAGCAAGGTTTATGCCAACTTGCGCAATCCCGTCTTTACCAACCATTTCAGATAGATACACCTGGAATAAATAGTGGCATAGTGAAAAAGAGTCAAATTTGTGACAGTTGGCGTAGAAAAATTTGGCGGTGGCGAAGGAGCGTCGTCTAGATGACCAAAGGCCTGACAAGGATCCCGGGCAGCACAAGTTTATCTCGCATCGATTTTGTTGTCGAGCGTTGATCGCAATTGATGGATCCTTCAAGCCTGGTTACCCCATCCAGGTACCAACATGTCCTTAAAGGTTTTCTTCGAAGATTTGATGTGTTATATGGATAGCTCCAAGATTTGGCGCCAGTGCCTTCATTTAAATATGACCACTAATCGACAATATTCAAGAGTGAAGAATCGGCTTGCCCTTGCAACTGTCCTTTTCTTGACATTCTCATACCCAACTGTAAACCATGCCATTGATGCATTTCCAAAGCCCCAGGGGCTTGTCAATGATTTCGCCAATGTGATTCCCGCACAATATGAACAGAAACTAATGCAAGTGACTAGTGAGCTTTTGAGAAAGACGGACGTACCTGTGGTGGTGGTCACCATGCCAGAGATTGGTGGTGAGGATTACAATGAGTATGCCAACCGCTTGTATGCTGCATGGGGCATCGGGAAAAAGGGCGAAGATCGAGGGGTCCTCATATTTGTCACGCTCAAGGAACGTAAGGTGCGTATCGAAACAGGATACGGGATAGAAGGCCTCATCCCTGATGGCTTGGCTGGTGAGATACGCGACAAGTATATCGTCCCCTACCTGAAGCAAAATCGGTTTGGTGAAGGGCTTTTGAATGGCACCATTGCAATAGCCAGCATCATTGCCAAAGATGCGCGTGTCAGCCTGACCGGGCAGGTGGCTGTGAAACACCCGGTGAAGAGGCGCTCTAGCCTGCCTGGCCTGCTGTTCATGGTTCTTTTTCTGTTAGCCCTCTTTTCTATGGGGAGGAGGCGGGGGGGACTCTGGCCACTCCTTCTCTTAATGTTCATGGGAAGAGGCCTTGGATACGGAGGAGGCTTCAGCCGCGGTGGCTTTGGTGGCTTTGGTGGCAGCTTTGGCGGCTTTGGTGGCGGCCTGAGTGGCGGAGGCGGTGCTGGCGGCGGCTTCTAGGACGAGCCGCGAGTGACGATTTGCAAATAACGATTCATAAATAGCGGAGGACACCTCATGTCCAGGATTCCGAAGGATCCAAAGGAGATACTCCCAAGGATCGTCGATGACTACAAGGCCCTGTTTGGCGAGGATTTGATTTCTGTCATACTGTATGGAAGCGCGGCAAGCGGTGACTACCGTGCCGGCAAATCAGATATCAATCTTATGATCGTCCTTTCTGAAAAAGGCATCGACTCCCTTGACCGGGCCTTTGAAGTGATAGGCAAGTGGAAAAAGCGCAATGTGGCCACCCCCTTGTTTCTAACCGAGGCGTACGTAAGAACATCATTGGATGTCTTTGCAATTGAATATCTGAATTTCCAGAACAGTTATGATCTCGTTTATGGTAAGGATATCCTGAAAGACCTCTCTTTTGACCGGGAGTTCTTAAGACTCCAATGTGAAAGGGAAGTGAAGGGTAAATTGCTCCTTTTAAGGGAGAACTTCCTGGAGAGCCGGGGCAAGGGGAAATACCTCCAGCGGCTAATAGCAGAGTCCCTTGGTGCATTTGTCGCCATATTTAACACCCTTCTTCATCTGAAAGGGAGAGAGCTTCCACATCAGAAACGCGAGGTCATTAGAGAGGTTTGCCAGGCTTTCGATCTGGACGGTCGCCTTTTTGAAAAGCTCCTTGACATTAAGGAAAAAAGGGTCAAG
>Ga0114920_10000848_pt1 | contig 13630 bp, 9 predicted proteins | sample ChitaG_FD_88683 | JGI IMG/M metagenome (GOLD analysis project Ga0114920, IMG submission 88683) | Deep subsurface microbial communities from South Pacific Ocean to uncover new lineages of life (NeLLi) - Chile_00310 metaG | ecosystem: Environmental > Aquatic > Marine > Oceanic > Sediment ... | reverse complement strand
TTATCTTTTTTATTTTTATAAAACATTTTAAAAAAAGCATAGAAAATAATGGTTTGATCTTTAGGATTAGAAATGTCAAATGTTGAGATCTAACTCCTTTATTTTTTTTCAGATGGTGACGTCGTTTTCGCAACGGAAGCCGATACAAAAGAATCGCATATGGCGAGATTCTAAAGAGGGTCTGTCGGGGTCCTGGCACATGGCATGTCTGTAGAGAGATATAGAGAACCTGGGAGACCCTATAAGCTCACTTACTATAAGGTAAGTCTACCCTGTATTAGTAGATAACTCACTATACAGGGTCTACCCGATGAAAAAAGAGGATGACTGATGCAAACCTCCCTACAGGGAATAGCAAAGAAGGCAATATTAATTTGTCTTTTACGGAAGCGAGTATCTCTGAAGAGCCCAGTGCGGTAGTTCCGCACGCTGGGATCTGTGCGGGGGCAGTCGGGTAACTGGCTGTCCTACCGTGACAACTTATTGGATCTGAGGAGTTTCTTGACTAGATGTTTGAGGCTTAATATAATAGGTAGACATCCTAAGGGAAGATCTCGTAAAATGGAAAACTAAACCATAGAATAATTAGAATGTGTCCCTAGTTTCTTTAAAGATAGGTAAAAGCTAGGAGGTTGGCTTATGGTAGGTTGGTGGCAAACAGAAAATATACTTGGACATCTATTGAAAAGAGGTGATTGCAGTAGTGAATCATGAATTATACGTAATGGATCACATAAAAGAGCTATCCGAACTTCTTGATTTTGAATATGGCTCCCCGGATCACAACAACAAGAAAGATCCATTGGATGAGCTTATGTACATCTTGCTTTCCAGAAGGACTAGGGGAATTGGATACGAAATGGTTTATGACAAGTTAAAAAAGAAATTCCCAAACTGGGAAGATACAGCCAAGGCTCCTTCTCAACAAATTCTTCGGGTCATCGAAAGTGCTGGACTCGGTCCAAAACGGGTGAGGGAAATCAAAGAGAACCTTTACATAATCCATGAACACTTTGGGGAATATTCCCTAAATCGTCTAAGGAAATGGCACAACACAAAAGTGTTCGAGTTCCTCACGTCTCTTGAAGGAATAGGACCCAAAAGCGCCTATTGCATTATGATGTATTCTCTAGAAAGAGAAGTTTTTCCCGTTGACACCCACGTCAACAGAATATGTCAAAGATTGGGCCTCATCGAAATGGGGCTTGATCATAAGAAGGGACAGACATTATTGGCAGATGTCTTTCGCGGTCCCCTAAGATATTCTCTTCATGTAAATATGGTGGCTCATGGTAGGGAGGTCTGTCGTTCCACGAACCCTCGTTGCAGCAATTGTATCATAGCGGGTTTTTGTAAATGGATCAGACTCAAAAGTAAGGCTGATGGGAAGCATATATTTGCAGATCTGTTTGCGGGTGCTGGGGGGATGAGCCTTGGATTTGAAAAGGCAGGATACAATCTCCAGATGGGTATCGATTCAAATCCCAGAGCATGTGCTACATTTCTCCACAATAGAACATATCTTGACGCTGAAAAGGTAATCAATGAAGATATTGAAGTTATCGATCCCGAAAGGTACACTGAAAAGGGAATCAAAGTTATTGTAGCCGGTCCACCATGTCAGGAGTTCTCCCGCGTTCGGAAGAACGGGTTTGGTGAGACCGGCAGAAACGAACTGTACAAACAGGTTCTACATTTCGTGAAGGCAATAAAGCCCGTTTTCGTTGTTATCGAGAATGTACCCGGGATGGCGAGCCATCTAAACAGGAAATATGTTAAAAAAGTGGAAAATGGGTTCCGAAAACTGGGTTATGCAGTCCATTCCGAAATGATTAACGCAAAACATTACGGCATACCACAGAATAGACTCAGGCTATTCTTTATAGCAAGACGTGTTTACAAGGACTCCTGGGAAGCCACAGAAAGAGCCATAAATAGAGTATGGGAACGCATCCATCTGGAAAAACAGGATACTAGAGTAAGTTTCCTGCAAGGCATTTCCGGACTTCCCCGACTCTCTCCAGGAGAAGGGGCGGACCTTCTTGGAAATGACGGGAGAGGTAAATCTTCGGATTATGCACGTAAGATGATATACAATGGCGGGATTATATTTAACCATATCGCTAGGAAACATAATCCGAGAGACCTTGAGGCATACGCTACCATGGAGGAGGGTGAGAATGCCCTTGATCTCCACGGAAAGAAACCTGACCTGATGCCCTACTCAACGAAAAATTTCCCGACAAAATTCTTCAAAATCAGGAGTGATGACCCGTCGCCAACCATAGTCGCCCATTTACGCAGGGACGCGAATTCCTTCATACACCCTAGGGATAACCGGGGAATCACACCCAGAGAGGCTGCGAGGTTACAGTCTTTTCCAGACAACTATCGATTCTTGGGTTCTTTCGGCCTTCAGTTTGAGCAGATAGGAAACGCAGTCCCTCCGCTTCTGGCAGAAGTTATTGGAAATGCGATCATGGAAGAACTCGATTCTTCCGAGAGGGGAAAAAATCATGGATAGATACGAGGATCTGCCCCCACGGGCCCATGCGATGGTTGCCTCAATGCGGGCAATTGGTTACGACCTAGCCACGGCCATTGCCGATCTCATAGATAACAGTATATTCGCAGGTGCAAATAATATATGGATCAAGTACCACTGGGAGGGTTCAGGTTCTTGGATTTACATACTTGACGATGGTCATGGGATGAGTGAGGAGAAACTCAGGGAGGCAATGAGGCTTGGAAGCCAGAGTCCATTAGATGAGAGGGATCCAAAAGATCTTGGGCGATTCGGTCTGGGACTGAAGACAGCCTCGTTCTCCCAGTGTAGAGTCACTACAGTGTACACAAAAACACCGGAGGGTGTTACTTCTATAAGGTGCTGGGACCTTGACCATGTTGAAGAGACACAGAGATGGGAACTTGACACCATCCCCCCAGAAAACACGGAATCAATATTGGCAAACCTTGACAGACTGTCTCACGGGACAATGGTACTATGGCAAAGGGTCGACAGGGTTGTCGAGATGGATGATCCCGACGATGAGGAGGGAATGAGGACATTTTACAATAAATTTCTCGCGGTGCAAAGGTATCTCGAGATGATTTTCCACAGGTATCTCTCGCCACCCACAAATCTAAGAATTACACTTGGAACGGCTGAACTTAAACCGTGGGACCCATATCTCAGGAATAATACCTTCACCCAGGAACTTGCAAGCGAGAAATACGAGGATGGTACGGTTCGTGTAGTTCCTTTTGTGCTCCCCCATGTATCGAAAAGAACAGATGTGGAAAATGATTCCGGAGCAGGACCCAAAGGATGGAATGCCCAGCAAGGATTCTACCTCTATCGTAACAAGAGGATGATAATGCCGGGAAGTTACCTGGATTTTAGGATCGTACCCGAGGAACATTACAAGCTGGCCCGAATAATGGTAGACATTGATAACCGGATGGATCACGAATGGGGGATAGATGTTCGCAAGGCCACTGCAAGTCCCCCCGACAGACTCCGGGCAGAATTTGAAAAGGTGGCAAAGGCAACCCGTAAAGTTGCAGTAGAAGTGTATAGGGCGAGGTTGGGAACCGTTCGAACAACTAGGGTCAGAGGTACGAGTGAGATCTGGAAGAGGATGCGAAGGGGGGACAAGATCATATACGAGATTAACAAGAAAAACAAAGTCGTTAAGGAGATAATCGACGAGATATCTCCCCCCACCTCCTGGATAAACAAACTATTCCATGTTATCGAAACAACGGTTCCCTACAGGTTGATTTTAATGGACAATAGTGAGCTGGAGGATTGCCATGTTAACCTGCTACCAGAAGCGAATATACCATCGCAAGAATTGATCGATTTATGTATTGATTTTTACAAAAGGTACAGGGATAATGGTAGAGCCCACGAGGTTGCAATAGACCTAACATTGGCTATGGAACCGTTTAATACTCATTCCGCTTATCGAGCGGCACTGGACTCATTGGACAGGAGGTGTGACGACAATAGACAGGGTTCATGAGAATATAGTGAAGATGTCAATTACATATTTTGACGGGAAGGTTGTTAAACCGGAGGATATCAGAACTTTCATCGAAAGGGCGAAATTCCTCTATCCCCATGCGGAACTGAACAAGGCATGGCTTTTCAGGAAACTCGAGAGCACACATGCTATTATCGTTGGAAACCCGGATTTCCTCGATAACAGAACAGATCACGAGGATTGGTTCAATCCTTCAGCCAACGCCTCAATCCGCAGGGAATTCGAGTGGCATTTCTGGGATCATTACAAAATATACTCGACCACGGTAAAAGGATGGCCCACGAGTGTGGTAAACAGCATGGATAGACTGTCTAGCGAGATCCTTTCAAGGATAGAGGATCCATACCGGAAGGGGGGATGGGATCGGCGAGGAATGGTTATGGGAAGCGTCCAATCGGGAAAAACCGCGAATTACACGGCCCTGATAACCAAAGCAGCCGATGCGGGTTACAAATTATTTATAGTACTGGCAGGGGTTCACAACAGCCTTCGTAGCCAAACCCAATCCCGTCTGAACGATGACTTCCTAGGTTATGATATTGATAAGGTTCAGAAGCTAACGAGGAGTGAAAAGAAGATTGGAGTAAGAGAACGATTCAATGACCATAAAATAGTCTATACCCTGACAAGCAGTGACGAGAAGGGAGATTTTAGAAAGGCTATTGCCAGCCAGAGTGGAATCCCTCTTTCCCAGGACGGTCCACCGATAATTCTCGTAATCAAGAAAAATGTTACCATCCTCCGTAATCTGATCAACTGGGTTCCATCTATTGTGGGTGTTCGCGATTCAAACAGTCAATGGCATATCCCAGATATTCCAACAATAGTAATAGACGATGAATGCGATTACGCATCAATCAATACAAGGTGGCCAGAACGGGATGAGAACGGGAACATCAACAACGAGTGGAATCCCACAAAAACAAACATGTTAATCAGGAAATTGATAAAGATGTTAGATAAAAGTGTTTACATCGGTTATACGGCTACTCCATACGCTAACATCTTTATACACAAGGATAATGAAACACACAAAGTATACGGGGAGGATCTCTTTCCCCGCAGCTTCATAATAAGTCTACCCACCCCCAGCAATTACCTCGGCCCCGAGAAAGTATTCGGTCTCGAACAGGATCCAGAACGGGACGTAGAGGAGGTTGATCCCCTACCGCTGATACATGTGATTGATGACCACCAAGACGCGATTCCCGACAGACACAAAAAGGATTTTATTCTTCCATTTCTGCCCGAGAGCATGAGATATGCCGTTAGGTGTTTTATTCTAAGTTGCGCTGCCCGTTCTATTCGTCAAGAAGGGACGACCCATAATTCCATGCTCATTCATGTCACAAGGTTTACCGCAGTTCAAGGACTTCTTTACGAGATGGTAGAGAGTGAACTTCGGGATCTGATGGCGAGAATCATGAGCGGTGAGAATCTTGATGATTTCAGGAATATCTGGGAAAATGACTACTTGCCCACGACGAGGAATATGGCTAATTACAAACCCCCTTTCCGTGACGCCACCGAGCACACGTGGGATGAAATCAAGGGAAAATTGACTAATACTACAAGAAATGTCAAGGTAAAGGAAATCAACGGAACCTCAAGAGATTACCTAGATTACAGGGAATTGGAGATGCAGGCAAAGATCAGGACCAAAACTGAAGAAGAGGTGCCTTGGGAGGAGCGCGGTTTGAGTGTGATTGTTATTGGTGGTGACAAGCTCTCTCGAGGTCTGACGCTCGAGGGGTTGACGGTGAGTTATTACCTGAGGGCTTCAAGAATGTATGATACATTGATGCAGATGGGCCGATGGTTCGGATTTCGTGATGGATATAGTGATCTATGCAGGATATTCACAACCGGGGAACTGATTACTTGGTATAGACACATAGCTGCGGCCACATTGGAACTCCGAGAGGAGATTAATTACATGGCCACCATTCACAAAACGCCCGAGGAATTTGGCCTTAAGGTCCGCAGCCACCCTGGAAGACTAGTGGTCACATCTGCGGGAAAACGTCGAAATTCAGAGCGGATTCAACTTTCATACGATGGAAAAATACCAGAAACCATAATCTTCGATAGACAGTATACCATAAACAACTTCAATGCTCTGAAGAGTCTGATAAGCGAGATTGGGCGCCCACCAGATAAAGAATTCAATCCGGCAACGCCACGCTACCACTGGCAGAATATAACACCCAAAATAATCGTTAATTTTCTGACCAAATATCAGCAGCAGGAAGAGGCAATGAGAACGGTAAGGGCAACAGTCCTTGCCCGTTACATTGAGAGACAGAATAGAAACGGTGAGCTCACAACGTGGAATGTTGTCCTTGTATCCAAACCAGAGAAATCAGAGGCCGATAAGGTCATTGATGTTATTAATGATTACAGCGTGGGTTGCGTTTTCAGAAAGCCATTCCCGGAGGGTTCTCTGACCGGTTCGGTAATATCATTTAAAAGGCTTGTAAGTCCGGCAGATGAGGTGTTGGACCTCACAGATAAGGAGAAAGAGCGGGCACGAGAGTATGACAGGAATAGGGGTAAAGGGAAGAATGGAGATTTTACCCCCTCTGGTCTCGGTATTAGGTATTGTGGTAGACCGAAGGAACGTGGTCTTCTATTGATATATCTTCCGCATGGAAAAGATGAGAAAACAGGCAAGGAATACGGGGGGCCAGAGGATCCTGTGGTGGGCTTTGCCATCAGCTTCCCGAGCAGTGATACAGCAACTCCGATAGAATATCTGGTCAATACAGTATATGCCGAGGATGAAGGGAGTAATTTTAAATGACGGAAAGAATGGAAGAAACAATCGAGAGCATATGGAAAACCATCGAAGAAAAAGTTAAACAGGGCAGTTACGCGGACAAGAGAGTGTACCAGAGGTTGGATCTAGAAAGAGAGACCGGAATCCGCTTGGGAGTGATTGCACCGGGAGATATTAGAGAACTTCTTATTCAATTAACACCAATCGATAAAACCGATTTTACCCCACCAAAGTGGGTAGGCATGCGATTCGAAATCATAATGTTGGACGTGCCTGACAAGGGAACACGACATATCAGACTGTATCTTAACAAACCGGAACATAGAAATGTCTTCACAATGGTGTGTGCAAACATAGTGAACACGCTTCTCGAAGTTTTGAAACCAGAACACAGAACCGTGCAGCTACTGGCCTGCTTGGAGAAATAGACCCACTTCTTTCGGAAACATGGAATTGAGGGATTATCCAAGGAGGCCCAGAGGGGATTATTTGGCGAGATCTCTTGGCTTCAAAAGCTTCTCACGGCAGGTATGGACGAATGCAAGGTTATCGAATCCTGGCATGGATGCAGGAGGGGGTATCACGATTTTGAATTTGGCGGGAAGATTGTGGAGGTGAAGACAACAATATCTAAAGAGCCCCGCAGAGTCAGAATAAATAACGAGAAACAGCTAGATGACAGGGGATTTGACGAGCTATTTCTCTATGTATTAACCTTGCATCCATCATTCTCCGGAGGCCAGAGACTTCCAGATTTGATCAATGCTATCCGTTCCAGACTTATCAGTAACATCGCTGCGAAGGAGTTGTTCGAGCAACTGCTTCAAGATGCAGGTTATCTCGACGTTCACGAAGTATTGTACGATGATGGGTATATCGTAAAAATCGAGGAGGTCTTCCAGATTAGGAAGGGTTTCCCGAGAATAATCGATTTACCATCGGGGACCGGAGACATTTCATACTCCCTGATAATCTCGGCCTGTTCCGGTTTCCTCGTGGACCTAGATGATGCCATCAATGTTTTCTTGGGGGGTGAACAAATTGGCAGATCTCTCTGAGGCTTATCAACGTTTCCATTCCGATATTACTACAACCGCACTTGGACTTGACATGCTTAGGGAACACAAGTTCGTGGAGGATGTGGGTGAGATGCTTGTCGAGGCAGGGGAGCTGGATGATTTTGTGAGATCTTCCTACAAGGGACGTGGGATGAAGATTGATGGGTACTGTTTTGACGAGGAATTTAGCAATCTCAACCTTATCATAGCATACTGGAAGGATGAACCCGATATCTTGAAGGCCAAGGTAACCAACACCGTGGTAGAAGCAGAATTCAAGCGTTGCATTCAATTCTTCCAGCGCAGTAAATTGGAGCTCTACAACAGAATCGAAGTGGCGAACGAGGCCCACGATCTCGCGAGGTTGATTCATGAACTCAAGAACGAGATAATCGGTGTGAGAATAATCCTCATAACGGACGGGATCACTGAAAAAAGGGCTGCGACGGTTGAGATAATCGATAACATAGAATTCAGGCTTCTCACTTGGGACATGGAGAGGATCCTCCACTTCATCGAAACCGGTGAAAAGGAGATTGTAGTTGTAGATTTTCTTGAAAATAGTGGCGAGCCCATCCCATGCATCAGTTACGAAAATGGTAATGAAATCTACGAAACCTATCTCGCATTTATCCCAGGTCAAACACTTGTAGATTTATATTCACAATGGGGAACAAGGATGCTCGACATGAATGTCAGGGTTTTTCTCTCGGGTCGGGGCAAGGTAAACCGGGGAATACGTGATACGATCATCAGTGAACCGGATATGTTTTGTGCATACAACAATGGCATTACTGTATTCGCCAGAGAACTCGAATTCATCACACTAGACAATGGTTCTCGGGGAATTGCTAAAGCAAAAGATTTTCAGATTGTGAATGGAGGGCAGACCATCGCCTCATTATACCACACCTTCAAGAAACAGAAAGTAGATCTGTCCAAGATACACGTCCAGATGAAGGTTGTGGTGATTAACGATCCCGAAAAGATCGGTACACTTGTCCCTCGAATCAGTGAATATTCCAATACCCAGAACAGGGTCAGTCTTGCAGATCTAGCAGCCAACGATCCTCCACATCCCGAGCTTCACGAAATATCAAAACGATTGCTTGCTCAGGATCCTACTGGTGGTTCAAGGATGACCTACTGGTTCTACGAGAAAGCCAGGGGTAGCTACGAAGAGACCAAGCGTTTGGAAGCCAGAACGCCGGCAAAAAGGAGGGAATACGAGGCGAAATATCCGAAGGCTCAGAGATTTGACAAGAGCATATTCGGGAAGTCTTGGAATACTTATCTTAGAAAACCCCAAACTGTCAGTCTGGGAGCACAGAAAAACTTTGCCAACTTCAACCTATGGCTGAGAGAGCAAGAGGAAGAGGATTTAACCGAGTTTTTCAAGAAGACGGTGGCACTTGTTATGTTATGGAAGAATGCTGAGCGTGTTGTCTTTAGGCAGTCTTTCGAGGGATACAGACACAACATAGTTACCTATACCCTAGCCTGGCTATTCGAGTTGACTGACTGCAGAATAGACCTTGATAGACTCTGGAACAGGCAAACCGTGGACGAATGCATACTCGAAGTTATAGAAGGTATGAGCCATGTGGTAAATAAGCATATACGAAACACGGAAAAGAACATAACGGAATGGTGCAAGAATGAGGAGTGCTGGTCTATACTGAGATCACGAGAGTATGTTCTACCTCATGGGATCGAGAAAACTTATATCTCCTCAGAGGCAAAGAAAAAGGGATATGATCCCCGAATCAAGGTCGAGGTGGAGATAATCGATTTCTGCAAATCCAAGGGGGGCAAGGCATGGTGGCAGCTCGCGATCTGGTTAAAGAAAATGGGATTTCTCAGCGGGAAAGCTCGGAGCCAGTGCGGGAATATGGGCAGAACTTTGGACCGGGGAAAAGAGCCCAGCATTCGCCTGGCCACCCCGTGTAAAAAAATCTGGGAGGCTGCCGTCCTTAGAGGATGGAAGTGGGATGAGAATTCTATTTAATTTCCATGCGACTATAATGTAAAGTTTGAATAAATAGTGAATAAATAGGTACACACCCCATTTTCTTAGATAATTAATATTTTACTTTTAAATTAGATAAATAGAGAAGATGTGTCAGCTCAATAATTCGGTAACTTTTTCTAACTTTTCGTAAGAGGTTTAGAACGACATAGAACGATCCTTCTGTGTGTTATTATTGCACTTTTATAATATTTTTAAAAAAAACAATACGTTAAATGTCGAGACCTGGTCCCAAATATCTACAGGAGGAAGGTGCATTTTAGTTTACCATTTCAAATTTACTTTATTCTTGAAACTAAAAGTGAGTTTGGTACCACTAGAGTAGAGAGGGGCATAAAAGATAATTTTCTAAATAAACATTCTATATTAATTAAATAAAATACTATAAAACTTTCCGGAATCCTGGCATTAAAAGAGCAGGGGAGGTCTCTTAAATAAATATTTTTAAAAAAAGGGGTTTTTTGAAAGATTTGTCGTATAATGAATATAAAGAAATTCTACTCTGCTACTTGGATAGTTCTTTTAATAGAAAATGAAAGTCTAGTGAACTAAATTACAGGTTATTTAAAATGTGCAAAAGAAAACTTAAGAATTTTATAGAGTTATTTTTTTTAAAAAACTTTTTCGGTTGGTTTTTTTTAAGCCTTATAATTCTTTTTATTACAATTCCACTTAATTATTCAATAGAATATAAATTAATACTTTTTGGATTGATATTAGCTTTTGGCAGCTTAGTATATAACTGGAAGCAAATGCAAGAACTTTTTAAATCTCCTAACTTAGATCTATTTCTTTCTTTTGAAGGAGAATTACTAAAAGAAATTACTTTAGAAAAAAATAAAATGTATCAGATCGAAATGGTGGCAAATAATAAGGGTGATAAAATAGCCGATAAATTTGCATTTATATTAGCTTTTGAAAAGATTGAAGGATTAGAATATCATATGGATACGATAAGTTTTTATTCATACGATGAAAAAAGGAACGGTAAAAAATTTTTAAGATTAGAGAATAATTCTAAAAATATTAACTTTATCTTTCCTAGTTTTTCACATTCGTTAGGAACTTTATATTTAAAATATTCACAAAAGCCTATTCCATCTCACATTATTGAATATACAATATTAGCAAATGATATGTGTTTAAAAAAAGGCGAATTAAAAATTCATATTAAGTAATATAAAAAATCAGGGTAACTATATTTCTTTATTTTAGTTTTGTATAAATACGATAAAAACAAAGGATGTTTCAGTAATAAAAAATACAAATAATAACCCTAATCAACCAAAAGGGCAGGGTAGGAAAAACTACTCTTGAATGTTAGTGAATACTATAAATTATTTTTTCTATAAAAAGGAGTAATATATTTAACTTGAATAAAAAAAATAAAGAAAAAGTTAAATTAAGAGTTTGTTCAATTGAAGGTTGTGGCAGACCAACTCATAGAGAATCAAAATATTGTATTTTTCACGCAGGCGCACAGGAAAAAACTGAAGAAGAGTTTAAGATAGCACTTAAAAAGTATACAGAAGAAATTAAAGAAGAAGACAAAGATTATGATTTCAGCGGTTTTATATTTATCGGAAACATAAATTTTAAAGATGATTTAAATATTACTATTTTTAAAAATGCTAACTTTATGGATGCAACCTTTAAGGGAGAAGTTTACTTTGTGGGTATAATCGTCAAGGGAAATATGAGTACAATCTTCAAGGGAAATACTAATTTTATCGATGCAACCTTCGAGGGAAATGTTTACTTTTCGGGTGCGGGTACAATCTTTAAGGGAGATGCTACCTTTATCAATGCAACCTTCGAGGAAAAGGTTGACTTTGAATCTGTAACCTTCAAAGAAGGTGCTGACTTTATGTATGCAACCTTCGAGGGAGATTTGTACTTTGACAATGCGATCTTCAAGAGATACTTATCTTTTTTAGGTGCTACTTTACCCCCCGGAAAAAATTTAGAACTCAGGGTAAAGAATGAAGTGAAGAAGAAGAGAATTATTTCCGGAAGTATTTCCTTTCAGCATGCTTTTTTAGAAAATGACTATTTAAGTCTGGACTTAGATGAGGGTGTACTTATTGACTTTACTGATGCCTTGCTTAGAAATACTAAAATTAAAAAAAGTCAAATCGAGAATCACATCCTTCAGGAGAATAAGAAAGAATTTTCTGAGGCCCGAGACGTTTTTCTTCTTCTTAAGAATAATTTCCACAGTATTGGAAAATACGAAGATGAAAGTTGGGCTTTTAAAAAAGAAAAAGACATGGAGAGAAAAAGTAATTTTCGTTTTAAGACTTTGCATAAATGGCTTTGGTCTTGTTTTTTAAATGGAATATTTGGGTATGGTGAACAGCCGGGGAAAGTAATAATATCAGCGATATCAATTATTTTAATTTTTACTTTTCTTTTTATGAGTTCTGGAATAAGTAGTTCTATAATTGGAAGTTCTACTTCAAAAAATTTTTTAGATTGTGTATATTTCAGTGTTATTACTTTCACCACTTTAGGTTATGGAGATTTTCGCCCTTTGGAAGGTTGGGGCAGAATATTTGCAGGGACAGAAGCCTTTATTGGTGCTTTAATGATGGCACTTTTCATTTATACATTTGCTCGGAGAACAGGGGGAAGGTAAATATTCAATAAAATTAGTGAATTAATTTTTAAAAAAAGGGGTAAAGAAAGCTTTGGTAAGAAAAACAGTAATAAAAAGGATAGTTATTATATTAATTATTAGTTTAGTCTTTGTTTTTTCTCTTAATGCTCTTGCTAAAACAGAGGTTTACTTTTCTCTTTATGATGACCCAGAAGCAGTAATTATCGAGCATGTAGATGGAGCAGAAGAATTTATAAGTGTTGCTATGTATACCTTTACTGATATAGAAATATCTAAGGCAATACTTGAGGCCAGAGATAGGGGAATAGATGTTAAGATATTATTAGACCGTTCGCAAGTTAAGGCTAAATATAGCAGGTCCCGCTATTTTGTCAAGAACGGCATAGAGGTAAGGATAAGCTCAAACAGTTATATCATGCACAATAAGTTTGTGGTAATAGACAATAAGATAGTAATTACCGGATCCTATAACTGGACTGCCTCCGCGGGGGAAAGAAATGACGAAAATTTATTAGTAATAGATTACAACTATATTGTGGAAAGATATCAAGATCAGTTTAATAATCTATGGGATAATAAATATAGCCCAGAAAGATACCAGGATTTAATTAGCGAGGCCAGTATAAGTTCTCTTCCGGCTCCGGAGACTACTGAGGAAGCCCTTGCTCCACCAGGTAGTAAAGTTATAAATATCAATACCGCCTCATTAGAAGAATTGGATCGGCTTTGGGGAGTGGGTGAAAAAATTGCACAAAATATAATTGACTACAGGGAAGCCCATGGGGATTTAAAGCGCCGGAAGATATTAAGCTGGTGGACGGCATAGACGATAAAAAATGGAAGAAGTGGAAAGAAGAAGGTTGGATTATAAAGATAAAAAATAAATAATAAAGGAGGTTGTCTAAAATGCAACATAAATTTAAAAATTTAAAATCATTTCTTCTTGTTTTAGAATTAATAGAGAGAGTAAAACCTCAAAATGTAATACAATATATCCTCGCAAAGATTTACTTAGAGTCATTTGCTTTTGAATTAATTATAAAAATTTTTTATGAGTTAGATTTGGGATGTAGAGCTCCAGAAACCCATAATATT
>Ga0114920_10000847_pt1 | contig 13637 bp, 11 predicted proteins | sample ChitaG_FD_88683 | JGI IMG/M metagenome (GOLD analysis project Ga0114920, IMG submission 88683) | Deep subsurface microbial communities from South Pacific Ocean to uncover new lineages of life (NeLLi) - Chile_00310 metaG | ecosystem: Environmental > Aquatic > Marine > Oceanic > Sediment ... | reverse complement strand
TTTCATAAAAAGTGCGGCCTCCTGGACCAAAAGGCGGTTCATTATCCAGTCCGCCGACTGTTTCACTGGGGATTGGGTTGCCTTCTTCATCCGGTTTTGTTGGTGTAATAATGCCATCACTAATATTAGATGCGGCTTGCGCTTCATAATCTGCAGTAGTGCAGCCTGGCCATCTTGCCTGCAGGCAGGTTTGTTCAGCCCCCGCGCTTACACCGTCAGTTTTGGGACAGGAGCGCGTGTCGAGATCAATACACTCTTGTAAATTACATTCCGTAATAATTTCGGCTTGGGTGCGGGTGGTTATTGTAGTTTCCAATACAATGTCAGGCGTTCTCCCTCTAAATTCACTGGCAATCCTTGGGTTGGCGCGGGCTATGAGCTTAACGGTTACATGCGGCTGGATTTGGACGTCCGGATTCGCGTAGGCTTTGCGGGGGTCGTCAGGCGGCGTGATGAAAAATTTCAGGTCCACAATATCCAAAGCCGCTGGTGTGATATCCATAAAACTGCTTGATTTTTCACATGCGAATCCATCGCAGTCCGCAGGAGAATTACAGACAGTTACGTAATCACCGGTGCAGACTTTTTTGTCGAAACCAAAAGGATTGTCTTTGATGATGATCGGCCAGTTGTTCATGAGGCAGGTGCTGGTTTCGATGCGTTTTGGAAAACAGGTGAATCCCTCCGCGCACATCCAGGTATCAATCAGGCCGTCTTTTTCGCCACTGTCCCGTAGGCATGGTGTAGGATGACTTGAAGCAGTGCTCTGATCAGCAGGGATATGGTCGATACCGTAATCAAAACCATCCAGCTGAAGCATGGCAACTTTTCCGATTGTCTGGCCGTAAGAATCCACTGTTCCAGTTCGCTGGATGTATGTTCGGCGCGTTCCGGTAGGATCGATTAAATACAGTTTTTCCTGAATAGTGCTTTTAATTGTAGGTTCTTCCCTGTCGGTGCGTATATCATCAGGCGTTCCATATATTCCGTCCGGCCCAGGCGATATATCAATTAATTTGCCTGTACTTTCATCATCATATGTTCCATATTGCCCGTCTGGACCAGGTGAGTAAAACTGGCGGCTGTACTGGCAATAATTCTGGCCATAGGTTTCATTGAGGGCTGTGCCGAAGAAATTGGTGGCCTGATTGTAATATTCTTCGTAATCAATGGCGCCGTTCCGGATTTCTTTCACAATCCGTTCCATTACAAATCGGGCCTCTTCGTAAACCAAATTTGCCGCTTTTATATTCCGGACAGAACTGAAAAGGTTCGAGTAAACCGCGGCGCCTGTGACAACCAGAATTGCCAGGATCATAGTAGAAACCATAAGCTCAGCTATAGTGAAGCCTTTTCTTTTAACGATATGACGAAATAACGATATGATGAAATAATTAAATTTTAAATTTTTGAATTTTTTGTCGTTGTTGTATCGCTGTGTCGTCATTTCGTTTAGCTAGCCAGGTAGGCGTTCGCGGCCGAGATAGTCGGTTATATGGGTTGAAAGCTGTGTGCTGAATTCATTTTTGCCGTCCCGCCAGGAAACGGTGGCGGTGATACGCATGCGGTTATGATGAACTGTCGGATCTCCTGTGGACAAAATATCTCCCTCATTATCGAGATATTCAATGGTTATGACTCGTCTAAAAGGGGTCTTTTGGCGATAATCTTTTCCTAGCGCGTCATTACTGACTGTAACCGCATGATTGTAGGCATCCTTATCATTGAAGTAATCGCGGTCCAGGTCCGTGTCTACCGGAGGATCAAAGGTTACGTCCACCAGATAAAGGAAGGCATTGTCGATCATGACTCCCGGTGGTTCCCCGTCCGGATCGAGAACCGGCTGATTTTCTTCGAGTCGCCAACGTTCAGTATCTTGTTTATAAATAATAAAATCTCCTGGCTTGATGGCATCGTTGATATCTCCGCTGCAGCTAGCGGCAGGGTCTTGAGGGGGATAGTTATTCCAGCATTGGCGGATTTTATGCCTGTATTTCAGCCAATTCGTGTCCCGGATGTTCCGCATGGCCTCAACGCCTTCGCGGGCAATGTTAACGGCGATGATCCGGTTTTTGGAGGTGTTCATGTTCCTGATGGACGATCCGATAATCGCGCTGGAAATGGTGATTCCGATTGCCAGGATCCCCATGGCAATCACGGTCTCCAAGATGGTTTCACCCCGTTTATTTTTGTATTTTTTATACATACATTTTTAAAAATTCCAAATTACAAGCACCAAATTACAAACAATAACCAAATTTCAATTTCCAAATTACAAACTTTTGTTTGATTGTGATAATAAATTTGTTTGGAATTTGTAATTTGGTCATTGGAGCTTTTTTGGAATTTGTTATTTGTAATTTGAGATTTGATCAGGTGCAGTCGCTGTGAGTAATTTCCGGGAAGGTTTTGATCCGGTTTAAGTAAATAAACTGGCACCGTTTAGGAGACGTTTCCGGAGCATAAGGATTGAAAAATTTGAGTCCTAATGTTTCCAGCGCGTCAAAGTCACTGTCGTCCAAAAAGGTTTTATCGTTAGCATGATTGGTTCCCGCAGGCCCCCTTATTAACGTGTAAGCCAAAGGGGGCTTGAAGATTACTACTGCTTCGGTTTTGTCAGGTTCGAATATTGTGGGGGTGGCAGGGATAAACGACCATTTATCAATAAGCCCGTTTCCATCCCCTTTGTCAAATTGGAAGAATTCGAAGATAACCTGGCGGGGTATTTCATAAGTTTCGATTACCTTATCATTAGAAAATCCCACATTAAAAGTATTAGGATCATCGTCATTTTGATAATCAGCCTTTTCAGCGCCTGAACCAAGATTGGCAAAAAGTGTCATAACAGGCAGGTCGTCCTCACTGGCAGGATCCGGGTCCAAATTAATATGAACCCCATAGCCGTCAGCCGGAATTACATTTCCAATACTTTGGCTGATATAAACAGGGCTGCTGGTAATTGCAAGGTTTCGCGCTGTCTTAAAAATTCCAATTGTTTTTACAAGAGCATTGTTGAATTCATATCGGTCGCGTTCACTGAAATACGTTTTGATGCCGGCGGATGTCAGAATTGCTATGATTATAGTGACAATCACCATTTCTGATATCGTGAATCCTTTTATTCTGTCTTTTTTTTGCCTTGTTTTTTTGAAGAATTTTATCATTATTTTTAGTTTGTAGTGAGTAGTTTATAGTTTGTAGCTGATTTATGTTTTTTACTACAAACTACGCACTACAAACTACTTACTGTTTTAAAAGGATTTTTTTAGTTATGAGTTTGCTTTGTTCAACGCCTGGCTGATTGAAAGCGTCCACTTTGTACATCAGGCCCAGCAAAGCGATCTGGAATTCGAATAGCATAAAAAGCGCCCCCATTATTTCCGCATTGATTTTCGGAATATGGAGCGTGATATTGGGGCGTTTATTTTTGGCGAGCGATTCCGCTGTGCCGTGGTAAGCCGCATCAATGACCTCACTTAATTTTTTGCCATTGAGAAAATCAAGTTTTTTAGGGAGGTGATCGCCCAATTTAAGCGGATCCGTGTGTTTAAGGACATGCAAAAAGATGAACCATTTGTTATTCGGCCCTTCGTTATACAACTGTAATTGCGAATGCTGATCCGTGGTTCCCAGCGCATTGATGGGGGTGGGGCCGGTACGGCTGTTTTTTCCGATGCTTTCAGAAAGAAGCTGGCGATACCAATCACTCACGCGAAAGAGGGGATTTGAGTAAGGCATCATCACTGTCATGATTTTGCCTTTTTTCCGGTCCAGCAAAAATTGTAAAGCAGCCAGAATGAGTGCAGGGTTATCTCCGGATTTTGATTTTTTAATCAATTCCCTCATTTTTTTCGCCCCCCTTAAAAGCGCTGTCACATCGATGCCTGCCAAAGCCGCCGGAATCAGTCCGACACTGGAAAGCACAGAGAACCTTCCGCCTACTTTTTGCGGTATATCAAACATCGGAATGTTTCCTTTTTTGCCCAGCGGCCTTAAAAGCCCCTTTTTTGGGTCGGTAACGAAAACAAAATGCTTCTGCGGATTTTTAATTTTCTTTTTAAGGAGTTTTTCTCTGATCAGGCTGTAAAGCGCCATGGGTTCCGTGGTGCCGCCGGATTTGGAGATCACGATGAAGAGACTTTTTTCCAATTGGATGACGGAAAGCAGTTCAGCCACGAAATTCGGATCAATGTTGTCCACGAAAAAGAGATGAGGTTTTTTCTGAAGATAATGGTAGGTTCCCAGTAAAGCGTCTTTTAGAGCAATACCGCCCAATGCCGACCCCCCGATTCCTAAAACAACAATGTTGTCCCATTTGTGTTTTTGCTGATCGCTGACGAACTTTTTGATTTTGCGTAGCAGATTTTGGTCATCCGGCAAATTCAAGAAATCATAGCCGGATTTATTTTTAGATTGAAAGATCGTTTTGACGAGAGGATTTTTTTTCTTAAGAAAATTATTCAAAACACGCTTACTGATTCCATTCCGTAAGCCGATTTTGTCGTCCAAGGCGTTTTGAATGTCGATTTGGATCATATTTGTTTTTTTGAGGGTATTTTCCGCCACCATTATTATAACCTAATTTTTAGAGATAAATAAACTTAAATATTAAAAAACATTTAACATTTAACCTTTGACCTTTGACTTTAGGTAAAAAGTCAGGTGTCAGGTGTCAGGTGTAGTAATTAGGTCTGTTTAAGGAAGTGTTTCACCACGTCTTCGGTTTCGATGATGTCGGACGGCATATTAGAGAGCGCTTTGACCACTTGAAATTTTTCATAACCCAGGCCCACTAGCGCTTCCACTGCTTCTTCGTTGTAGAGGGTGCTTCCCACCATTCCTCCTTCCATGCTTATTGGAATGATTTTATTTTTCAGTTCCAGAACCAGACGTTCCGCGGTTTTTTTGCCCAGCCCCTTGATTTTAGTCAGCAAGCCAATATCGCCGTTTAAAATGGCCTGATGGGTTATGTGAATTGGGGTTGATAAAATATCCATGGCCATTTTTGGCCCGATTCCGGACACGCCGATCAGCTGTTCAAAAAACTGCAATTCTTCTTTTTTAGCGAATCCGTATAAGGAAATGTCATCTTCGCGTACGGCGGTATGAATATAAAGCTGGATTTTTTGGTCCATTTTAGCTTTCGCGATCAGCTCAGTAGTCGCGGATATTTTGTATCCAATATTCTGCGCCAGTACGAGGAGCGATTTTTCGTCTTTATCGATGATGAGACCGTTTATGTAGCCGATCATAATTTAGCTTTAAGGCTTTATTATATTAACGCGTTGCTCTGTAAAAGGAAACAGGAACAAATCCACCGAAGGCTCGGAAACGTTTCCGAGCCTTCTTTGAGGTGGATTTTTCAGTCTAAAAATGGTATAATATAGAGATATATTTGAACCTAAAACTTGGAAAAATTCTTCAGAAAATATCGGAAAATCGGAATTTTACTGCTTGTTTTAAATTTTTTGTTTACGAGCAGCGCTTTTGGTCAGCAGATGCTTCCTGATTATGTTCTTGCCGAAAGAGAGGCTGCCGAAAGAGAGGCTGAGATTTTTCCATTTTCTTCTCTTGAATTTGAAGAGGAACCGGTTTCTGATGAAGAGCTTGCTGAGCGCACATTGGAATATACGGAGGATTTCTATGAAGTCACAGAAGAGGGAGTGTTTGACGCGGAGGGCAATGAAGTTGACGTTGAAGCAGTACGCGATAAACCCGCTATTCCTAAAAAGGAAGAAGTTGATGATGAAATGAGCGCGTTTGAGGCTTATCGGGAGAGCATTATGCTCAATTGGGGGGGCAAGCGGGCGTTTACCGAAAAGCGATTGGAGGGTATCCGTGAAAATTTAAAGGAGGAAAAAAGGAATTTTGTGGAATTGGAAAAAGAAATTGGAGAGGTCGAAAGCAAGCTGGAGCCTCTCCAGAAAGAAATTGAGACTTTAAAAGAACATATTGTCCTTTTAAATCATCAATTGGTTGAATCGAAAAACAAAATCAAAAGTGCGGAATATCTGATTGCGGAAAAGCAGATTGCCCTTCGGGATCTGATGTGGGAATTGAAGCAAAGCGAAATTGAACTCGATATCCAGCAGCAGGTTGTTTTGGATTATATTGTTTTGGTTTATCAGGAGGAAGAGAAGTTTTTGGATGTTTACAATGAAACTTCCAGCACGCTCAAGTTGTTGCTGGCGGATAACAGCGTGAGCGAAAATTTGCTGGGTCAGGAATATCTGGAAATTCTGGAAGAAACCGGACGCAAAGTTTTTTATGACCTGCACGATAAAAAGGTAGCCTTGGAAGAAAAACGTGAGGAAATCCAGAGAGAACAACAAAAATTGGATGAGCTCTATCAATCTCTGAATCAGGAGCGGCGTATTTTAGAACAAGGCCGCTCAGCCAAAAAAGAATTACTGGAAGATACATTGGGGCAGGAAGAGCGCTATCAGCAGCTTTTGGAAGAATCGATCCAGCAACAGCTGGAATCCGCGATTGCGATTCAGAATATGCATGACAATATTGAGTTTATCGAAGCCAAACTCGACCTTTTGGATGAATCGCTGGAAAAAGCGGAAGAGTTGGCTGAAAATCCGGAAAAGGCGGAGGAATTGCTGGAAATTGAAATTGAAGTGGAGGAAAAGCAAGAGGAGACCGAAGAAGAGTATTTCAGTGATGATGAGGAAGAGGCTGAGGATCGGGAGTATGTGTTCTTATGGCCCGTCCCTCCTTTTGCTATCACCGCTTATTTCCATGACCCAACTTATCCGAAAAAGTGGGGGATTCATAATGCCGTGGACATACGCGCTAAACAATTTACGGAAATCACAGCGCCGGCAAACGGTTATGTTTTTCAGACCAAAGACAATGGCATGGGGTACAGCTACATTATTCTGGCCCACAAAAATAAACTCATCACCGTGTACGGCCATGTGACGGAGCTCATCGCCAAACCGGGAACCGTGGTGAGAGAACGGGAGATCATTGGTTTAACCGGCGGTACACCCGGTACTAAAGGGTCCGGCTGGCAGACCACTGGGCCCCATCTGCATTTTGAAGTATGGCATAATGGAAAACAGGTCGATCCGCTGGATTACCTGCCAGTGTATGATCTGCCGATTGAATACATTCCTGATAAATATATAGAAATGCTGGAAATGGTCAATTAGCCGTTGTGAACCATGACAACATATTCTCCTTTCGGCTTTCCGACAGGCAGTTTTTTTTCAATATCATTTAAGGTTCCACGGAAAAACGTTTCATAAATTTTGGTCAGCTCTTTGGCGATCGTTACTTTGGTATCTGGTTTTAAAACTTTTTTCAATTCACAGATTGTTTTTAATAAACGATGAGGAGATTCGTAAAAAACAACGGTGTACTTACTGTCCGCCATTGATTTAAAGAGTGTTTGACGCCCTTTTTTGACCGGCAAAAAACCAAGGTATAAAAATTTATCGGTTGGCAGGCCAGAGGCGCATAATGCCGTTAGAACCGCGCTGGGGCCGGGAATCGGAATGACTTCAATACCATTTTCTAACGCGGCCTGGATCAGGACGTAGCCGGGATCGGAGATGCCAGGCGTTCCGGCGTCCGAAATCAATGCCACATCATCCCCGTTTTTTAAATGCTGGATGATTTTATCGACCTTTGTCCGGCCGCTATGACTATGAAAAGACAGGAGTGGTTTTTGGATGCCGTAATGATTCAAAAGGATTTTGGAATGCCGGGTGTCTTCACAGGCAATCAAATCAACGGTTTCCAGAATTTTTTTGGCACGGAACGTCAGGTCTGCCAAATTGCCAATGGGTGTGGCGGTGATGTACAGCTTTCCTTGTTTCATATTTTCGTATTGTGGCTCGTATTGTGGCTCGTATTGTGGCTCGAGATGTAGTCCACTATCCGAGCTTCCATCCGAACCTCCATCTGGTTCAGCCATTCGACATCAAATGTAAATGGATATGAAAAATGATTTGGCCGGCTGATTTTCCGACATTGAAAAGCAGCTGATACCCGTCTAATTCTAGTTCTTTGGCGACGTTGCGCGCGGCCAATACCATTTTTCCTACCAATATTTCATCCGCTTCATCTTCTTTCAGGTCTTTAATCGTGTCGATGTGTTTTTTGGGAACGATCAGAAGGTGGTGTTTGGCCTTTGGGTTGAGGTCTTTAAAGATAGCGAGGTCTTCATCCTCATAAATAATTTCGGACGGAATCTCTTTATTAATAATTTTGCAGAAAATACAATCCTCCATAATTTTAAATTTTAGGTTTTAAATTTTAATTGATCTGAAAATCAGTCGTCGGAAATTCGATGGTTTCAAGCTCCTGACCTAAGTCGGTTGATTGGTCAAATAATTCACTTTCAAGTTCTGCCCGCTGTTTTTCCTTCAGGAAGTCATTGATGATTTTTTGGATGTTTTCAAAAGGCTGGTTGCCGATGAGCCTGTATTCATTAATGAGGATGGTCGGTTTGACGTTTATATTTTGTTCTGAGGCATACCGAACATCCTCCTCAATCGTTTTTTGATGGACGGCTTCTTTCATGCATTCTGAAAGCGCTTCCACATTTAATTCCAGGTCTTTCCCGAACGCTATAAATGATTTCCTGTTTAAATTTTCTTTATTTTCATGGATTTTTTCATACATTCCCCAAAATCCTTCCTGGTCTGCCGCGCATTTTAAGCTCATGGCGGCCTGATGGAGAATTTCATCATTGATATCAGGGATGAAATATAAATGAAGATCAATTTCATCGGTTTCCTGTTCCAAATCTCTTAATTTAGTGAGCGTTTTTAGAACAAAATCCGTGCAATGCATACATGTCATATTCTCAAAAATTTCGATACGGATCTTTTCCGTGACAATGGATTCCTCTTGTTCAAGCTGATAACTAAATTCAGGCACGACCGGATCTTCAGCCACTACGATCGGTTGGCCGTTTTTGCTCAGAAACATCAAAAAAGCCAAAACAATGCTGATGAATGTGGAAGAATAAAGTTTCATGTCTTCAATTTAACAAATTTGACCTTTGAATTACAAGTTTTGCCCACCCATAGGAAATCCAGCTTATCATGTAACTCTTTTTTAATCACTTTTTTATCAATTGATTTTTTGAATAATCCAAAGATTACAGACCCATTTTCGCTTAATCCCGCTTGATTTGCACCGGCTGCCTGTAAAATTCGGACAATGGTCTTAAGGTCAGGAAAATAGCGAAACAAATTTACCTGCGATTTGCCCTCAGCCCAATTTTTATCAATTACAATATGTTTTGGGCGCGCTAAAATTACATTTTCTGAACCGTTTTTTTTGGGCTCCAGAAAATGCTTTAACATTTTAACCAGTTTCGGATCAATGATTTTGGCGATCTTTATAAGTTCCTTTTTCTTTAGGTTAAATTTCCACAATTTATTGAGGGCAATTAGCGCACCGGCCGCATTGCTGAACTGAGAATTGAGGCCGCTAAACGTCGGAATGGTTTTTTTGATTACAATACTGACTCCTAATTTATTCGGTTTTAATCGTTGGAGCGCGGCCGCTACCTGGTAAATCGGATTGCAATCGTTGGTTGGAATTTTATAACCACTGGTTTTTTGAATCTGAATTTTTCGTTCATTGATTTGCTTGAGAGTAATTTCATCAAAAATGCCTACTGGCTGCAGATATTTCCCCAATTGAATAAAAGCCGGTGTTTGAATAGTAATGGTCATCATGGCTATTATAGATAAATCTGGTTAGACTAGAAAGTCTGCTATGTGATAAACTATATTAAGATTGTAAGTTTATTGCGATATTTCTAAAAAATTGGTATAATATATAGATCATTTAGCATTTCGTAATTCGCATTTCGTATTCAATTTAGGATTTTTTCATTCAACATTTAAAATGCGAAATCTGAAATGCAAAATCCAAAATTTTTATGCCTGACCCAAACCAAAATCCAGAGGCTGCCCGCCAGAAACCGTCTACTAAAGAGTCGGTAGAATCGTTTATCAAAAAGAAAAAGGTGGAAAGAGAGGCGGAAGTAAGTGAGGCGGTTTCAGGGAAAATGGGTGCCACTAAAGGGGAAGTCGCCGAAGTGATGGAGGGCGTGGAAGCGCCAAAAGAGAAAGTTTCCGAAAGGGCAGGAGAACGAGGGGAAAAAGGTATTCCTACGGGGGCAGCCGGTGCCGCTGGCGATGAGGACCAGGCCATCGCGGTTCAGTTAAAGGATTACCATTTTCCATCGGAAGAGGTGATGGTCAAAAAAATCCGTACCGCCATCACGGCCCAGATCAAAATGGAATGGAAAAAAGCCACAAAGTTTAGAAAGAATTTGAATAGCGGGGGCGCGGATGGTTATAGTCGGGCCATTGCCAAAATCCGGCATCTCAAAGAAATCATTGCGTCATTATTTACGGCAACATTTGGCTTTTTGAAAAATATGTACGTCAAATATTTCACGCCAGACGGAAAGCGTCGGAAGATAGAAGAAACTCAGTAACCTTTAAGTGACGGCATAGTGTACCTCTGTTTGGTACCAGTTGTTCAGCGTATCGATGATCGTTTTTGTACTTAATCCCATTTGGTTCATGAAGGTGAGCCAGTTGCCCTGCCGTTCTCCGTCTAGAAAGCTGATATCAAATGGTGTTCCGGATTTATCGAAATCAATACCTTTCCCTTCTGTTTCAAACGGTCGTAAATCCCCACCTTTCCATTTCCCTTCTGTTACAACTTTTTTGGTGTAATTTAGAAGATTTCCCATAGAGACTGCTTGGTCAAATGTGAGGTCAGTAGCAAAGTTTTCAATATTCCATTTTTCACCCGATTTGGTTATTTTGGTTGTTTTGTTTGTATCGTGGCGGGTTAGTTCAATAGTGTTTTTATCAATGACCTTGTAATCCAGCTGACTCCAATTGGTTGCCTCTTTCAGCCGGCCGATTTCATTGGCATATTCCAGTTCATAATTTTCAGTTACTTTTGGTTCTTCTGCCTTAAACCATCGCGGAGCCATAAATCCCATCTTATTTTTACCAGGAGTGTAAAGTTCCACCCCTTCGTTATATCCTTCCTGCAGAGCTTTCGCCATTTTGTAAACTTGATGGGAAAAATCAAAAACATCTTTTGAGTCGAGGAAAAGCGGATCATAACGATGTTCGATAATATTGTTGGCATATTTACTCATTTCAGCGATCATTTTGCTGATAGTTGCGTAGGTCAAGGTGGCGCCCATGTTTTCATCAAATTCCCAGCCAGCTTCCTGTACATACCACTCGGAACCATCCCAATATACACCTTGGTAGCCAGCTTTTTCTTCGCTGAAAAATGCTTTAAGGTCTTCTTCTTTCTGCAAGCCACTATAACCAAAATACTGGGCCAGTTTGTAAATGGCGCGGACCCCTGATTTTTTGTCAAAATTCTGGTCAACAAATTCCTGGTGGCTGGGTGCTCCTTTTTGCTTTAAATCTTCCAGATGTGTTAAGACTTGTTCTGGATCTATTTCTTGTTGCAAGAATTGGCGGTTTTTTAATACCGCCATGTTAAGAATAACTCCTCTTTTCGTTGTTAGATATATGCGCAAAAGAGTTAAATGAGTCATAAGAATATTTATTGTTTCCTGGTCAAATTCATATTTACCCTTTTTGAAATCTCCTAAAATTTTCATGGTTTGCATATACAAGCGAAGCAAATAAGGAGTTTCCATAGATTCCAAATTTTCTTTTAAGATTGGTTTTTTTTCAATAGGTTGCAGGATTTGTTTTTTGTAATCCTCCACAATCCTGTCCGGCGAAAAATACCGGTCGACCTGCGGCTCACCTTCTCTGATGTTATAACGGTCCTCCATCAGGTTTGTAAGGCCAATGCGGAATTCTTTAACTCCTTGCTTTTTAAGCCTGTCACGCTCCTGCATGATTCTATTAAACATTTCCGCTTCTGCAATAAACCGCTGTGCCGAATTGTAATTTTTAAGCAAGGCAGGATGGCAGCTATTAAAGTAGTATCTATGGTATCTGGTATTGTTTTTGGCGATCAGCTCTTCGATTTTATAACGGGATTCTCTTTTAGATAAGGCTGTTAAAACTTCAAGGTTTTCATTCTGGGCCGCAATAAGCACATTGAACATCTTTCGCATGTTTTTGTATTTATTCTTCATACTTTCGTCGATGCTTTCAATGCCCAAAAGGGTTATGTATGCGTCTCCTATTTCTACGTGTCCATGGGTGGTGAACCACTGGTGGATCAGTTCATCATATGAATATTTTTGCGCCCATTCCCCTTCGGTCATGGTTTGCTCTTTAAGTTTTGTAAGCATCTTCTCTCCTATATACGTAGCAGCCGCCACTGGCGCCCAGACGCGACCAGCCCATCTAGCAACCCATGGACCACCTTTACTGAATAAGGATAAAGCGAACGCCGTATCTACCGTTCCGTTGGCTGTCCACATTATAGCGTTTGCCGCTTCGATTCCGGCACGACCTTCAATGTCGGTGGTAAAGGCTTCATAGGCGCTGGTGACTGCTTCATAGCCACTGTAACCGACCCCTAAAGGAACCGCGATCCGCCCTGCCCATTTGCCGCCCCATTTTACCCCTCTCCATAATTTGCCTAATTTTCCTATTTGACCGGTTTTTTCTGCGGCCTTGAGGGCAGTAATCAACGTTTCTTCAGCGACCTCCTGAGTTTTCTCCAATTGTTTTGCTAAATGGGCCGCTTCTTTAGTTCCTTCTTCCACCCCTTCCAAGGCTTTTTTGGCATTCTTAAGGGCATTCAGCTCACTAACCGAATTTTGTATGGTTCTTTCGGCTTCTTCAACCTTTGTTAAAGCTTGTCGAGCTTCAGTAATTCCTTTGTTGGCTTTTTGCGCCTGCTCTAAACTTTTCTGGGCTTGATTAACTGCTTTTTGCGCTTTTGTCAGATCTGCTTTCGTAGCTTTTAATAAATCATCAGTGTGGCTGATAATCGATGTGGTTTCCCTAGCAGCCGCGTTGTCTCCCGCTACCATTTCAATCACATCTTTAATATCATCGGTATTACGAGCATTAATAATCAGCTCAGTTCCACCTGAGTCAATCTTTAACCCTTTTTTAGCAAATAATTCTACTATTTTACCCGCGTTTTTTTCTTTTGCCAGTCCTTCAATAGCTTTTTCTGAAAAACCGGTTCCCTGCCAACCGCTTTTGGTCTTCCGAAGTCCGCGCGTCATACGGCCAAAAACTGTTTGATATTGGCTTGCCAAATCCTGAATGTTTTTTTCGTTTTTTGCAAAATTTTTGAAGTATTCAGCCAACTCAGAGAATGGATTACCCTTTGCTTTGGCAATCGCTTTTTCCATTTTTACAAAGATGCCTTCATTCATTTCCAGGAATTGGCTAAGGGCTGCTCTATGGCTTTTATTTGTCGCATCAAAAAGGACATCAAGGTCATTGATATGATTATAAACAAATTGCGCTCGTCGGCTTTTGCTGTTCTTGAGGATTTTTTTGAGCAGGCGATACTGAATACCACCTCCTCCCTTTCCAGCTTTATCAATATTATCAATCAATTGAGTATAACGTGTGGCAAAATCAGGATATGCATCTAAGATATACATTTCATTCCGATTGAATGATTTCCATATTTTAGACCTTTCTTCAATGGTGGCCACAATATCCGGGCTCATTTTT
>Ga0114920_10000845_pt1 | contig 13646 bp, 15 predicted proteins | sample ChitaG_FD_88683 | JGI IMG/M metagenome (GOLD analysis project Ga0114920, IMG submission 88683) | Deep subsurface microbial communities from South Pacific Ocean to uncover new lineages of life (NeLLi) - Chile_00310 metaG | ecosystem: Environmental > Aquatic > Marine > Oceanic > Sediment ... | reverse complement strand
ATTTTCGATATGCATGATAAGACCGCTGCACATAAGACATTACCCTTTGGTACGTATGTAAAGGTAGTAGACCTGTCGAATCTAAGAGAGGTTATAGTCAGGATTAACGACAGGGGTCCTTTTGTTAAGGGGAGGATTATTGACCTGTCTCACGGTGCTGCCAGGGAGATAGGATTGGTTGGGCCTGGAGTTGCACGGGTACGTCTGGTTGCCTTATCAAGGGAGGTTGAAAAGATCGAATCAGGTAAAGACAGCAGGCCACTTGTGAGGGCAAGGGATTTCAAGAAGGGAGGGTTCGCTATACAGGTTGGCGCCTTTGAGATTGAGGATAATGCCAAACGTTTGGTAAGACGCCTCAGGGTTATCTTTGACAATGTCACCCTAACGACTTATAAACCGGATATCGGAAAAAGCGTTTATCGGGTGAGAGTTTCTGCCTCTAAAGACTTAACTGAGGCCGGTCAGATAGTTAAGAAATTGGAATATCTCGGATTTTCAGACCCCTTTATTATAGCACTTTAGCGCTTATGATTGATTTTTCTCCGGAGAACGCCAGAGGTCCTAAAGACAACAACTCTCCTCGCTCTGAGCTGTAAGTCTTCTTTGGTTTGAGGGTTTCTCCCCCTTCTAGCAGCCTTGTCTTTGACAACGAACTTTCCAAAGCCGCTTACAAGGAGATTTTCTCCTTTTCCAAGGGTCTGCTTGATGAGTTCTAACAGGCTCTCCACAACCCTTCTCGACTGGTTTTTGCTGAGACCCACCTGATTGTAGACACTATCTATTATCTTTTCTTTAGTCAGGGCCATGTATCGTTCCTCCTTAGTTTTCTGGTTATTATTGGAAGCCAAACTTTTCTTTTAGCTTCTCGCAGACGATTTCAGGTACAAGACCACTGATAGTTCCCCCCAAACTAGCCGCCTCTTTTATGATACTAGAACTGATATAGAACCATCTGTAGTCAGTCATCATGAAGATTGTTTGAATATTTCTGTTTAACTTCCTGTTCATTAATGATAACTGAAATTCATATTCAAAGTCTGAGAGGGCTCTTATTCCTCTCAGGATTATATTGGTTTTCTTGCTTGCCACATAATCAACAAGCAAGCCGCTAAAGGATTCGACAGAAACATTATCATCGTTTCTAATTGATTTCCGGATCATCTCCATCCTCTCCTCCAGAGAAAAAAGGATTTTCTTCCCGGGATCGGAGGCAACGGCGGTGGTGACAGAATCAAATATGGTAAGGGCTCTTCTTAGAATACTGAGATGACCGTTGGTTATGGGATCAAAGGAGCCGGGATAAATGACCATTTTCCCCATTTTATCTTTCCCCCTGATGAGCGTAAAGGCCTATCAATGTTGACCCATAAGACCTGGTTAGTCTAAGCTCAAGGCTATGAATCTTTGATGGGACTGGATTGTCCTCATTGCCGGCCGATTCCACAACGACTCTGCTGTCCTCAGCCAATAGGTCCCTCTCTATTAGTTTGTAAATGGTAGGCTCGATATATCCCTTTCCATAGGGGGGATCAATAAAGACCAAATCGAACTGGCCACATCCCAGACCCTGAATACGGGCCAATCCGTTCGGCAGCTCCTCTCTGGTAATGATTGAAAGCGCCTCATACCCGCATATGGTAAGGTTTCTTTTGATTATGGCAAGGGCCTTACTTGATTTATCCACAAACACGGCCTTTTTGGCCCCCCTGCTCATGGATTCGATCCCCAAACTACCTGTGCCAGCAAATAGATCCAGTACAGCAAGGCCATTCAGTGTATGACCCAGAATGTTGAAGATAGAACCCCTCACCATGTCTGAGGTAGGCCGGATATTAGACCCTTTGATCTTTGCCAGCCGGCGGCCCTTGGCCATGCCGCCAGTTATTCTCATGATATTTTGAAGTTATAAGTGCCCGCCCGCTTCCGAGTTCCGGAATTCGGAAACTCGTCCCGCAGATCGGGACGGGCAGGCCTAAAGTGCTAAACTAAATCCGATCTCCTTAAAATAAACCACAGACTACGGACAACAGTCGACTAACATTACCGCTTCATAGCTCGTCTTCTAAACTCTTCTGTCTTTTCTCGGGAGAGGAATTGATTATAGGGTTAGCTGCCTTTGTATGCCTACGAGTGAGGTGGTAGAGCGTTATTGCAGGGCCTGAAATAACATACACGGCGGAGAAAAGGAACAACATCAAGGCTGGTTTATAGGCAACAACAATAAAAACGAGGACAGTGGCTACCAGGGCATTGAAGGGTTTCTGCTTGAAAAGCTCAAGCTTCTTATGAGTAAAATAGTCGATTGTGCTAACCATAAGAAATGAGAGGAGATAGATGGTGCTTATAATAACGGTAGATTTGTTATCAGTAAGACCACCCAAGGAATCCATAAAAAGCACGAGGGTGGCGATAAAGATAGCTGCTGCAGGGATAGGTAATCCCTTAAAGTGACGAGATTCGAGATTGCTTTTTTGAATATTGAACCTGGCAAGCCTCAAGGCACCGCAGATAATGTACAAAAAGACAGCTAGCCAACCAAATCTTCCAAATGGTTTCAGGGACCACTCGAAGGCCAATAATCCAGGAGCAACACCAAATGCAATCACATCAGATAGAGAGTCATACTCGACCCCGAATTGACTTGTTGTACGAGTAAACCGCGCAATTTGTCCATCTAATCCATCAAATATAGCAGAGATAAGGATGGCAATGGCCGCTGCATCGTATCTGCCTTGGATAGCAGCAATAATGGCATAGAATCCGCCAAACAGGCTGCAGGATGTAAATAGGTTAGGGAGGATATATATTCCTCTTTTATTCCGCTTTCTTGGTCTATTCCTTATTTTCATCCTATCCAAGATATCCTATACGTGTTTGACCAGCCTTAACTCTTTCCCCTTTTTTAACAGTAAGTGTGCTATCAGGTGGAAGATAGACCTCAAGCCGTGAGCCAAACCTGACGAGGCCAAATCTCTGACCGGTCTCTACATAATCTCCTTTCTTAACCCAACAGACGATCCTCCTGGCGATGAGACCCGCGATCTGAACAAATACAACCTTTTTCTTGTTATCTGTTTCTAAGGTTATCATATTATGCTCATTGTAGAGGGAGGCCTTATCCCTATTGGCCGAAAAAAATTTGCCCGGGTGATAAGATATTTGGGCAATTTTACCCCTCATGGGGATCCTGTTGATGTGGGCGTCAAAGATAGACATGAAGATACTTATCTTTATCGCTGTATCCCCGAGGCGGTTGTCTCCATTATCTAGTTTCTCTATTGATATCACCTTTCCGTCTGCGGGCGCAAGAACTGCCTTTTCCTCATCTACAAGGGTTCTCTCTGGATCTCGAAAAAAAATGATAGTGAAAAAGGTTAACACTGCCAAGGCAATGGCTAACAGTTCCCAGCCGAGAATGAGAAGGATAGCTGTCAATCCTATGCCAACAGTTATAAAAGGAATTCCTTCACGGGCAACTGGCAGGTTGTTATTTATCCTTTTTTGGTCCAATTAGTCAAGTTCCTGTAAAACCGTGTCTGGTTTTTGATCTTAGCGTTTAGTATAAATCCAGCTATTTGTCAATATGACATAAAAAAGTGCCTAAAGTTAAGAAGTAAGCTAAAGTTGTAATTGCCTACTGCCTGCTTCTTATTAAGGGCCTAAAGCTGACAAATAAAGTTCTATATTCTAACTTCCAACTTTTAACTTTAGCTCACTTTAGTTCACTTTCTTTGGCGAACGGATATCTGCTTCTCTATGATAGAGGAGGACAAGTTCGCTTAAACGGTCTGAGACCCCATCCTTGAGTCTCTTTAATCCCACAATGCCTACGGATGATGCCTTAAGGCTCCAGAGATTTGCAGGTGCTAATGACGCTCCCTTCCCAAGCTGTTGTCTCAAGACTGGGCCTTGATTAGGAAGATCATTTCCGATGAAAATTGTCTTGTTTCCCGTTATGGAACCAAGGTCGCTCATTCTTAGACATGCATCAGGTTTAATCCTCGATAAGTAGCCGTTAGAGCTCCACCTGAACAGGGCGGTAAACACCTCTCCTTTCCGTGAGGTTACAAGAGGGCAGATATCTTCTTTTAAATAGGGGAGCTGGCTCGCCATGGCCAAAAGTGTAGGAACGCCAACTATTGGTATATCAAGACATTGAGAAAGTCCCTTAGCGACAGCCAGGCCTATTCTTATACCAGTAAAGCTCCCGGGTCCCAGGGCAACGATTAAGCCGTCCAGTTTTTGAGGCCTGAGGCCGACCTTCGTGAGTAAGTCATCAAGAGAGGGCATCAGATCACTAAAATGACTTGACCGGGAGGGAAGGATATATTCGCCCAAAAGAATCTCATCATTCATTACTGCGAGGCTATACTGCCTTGTTGAGGTATTTATGGAAAGGATATTCAATTGTCGATTTTCGATTGCTTCCGAGTCCCGCCCCGTCCCGATGGGATCGCCCCGTCCCGGGATCTCTTCGGGAGGATCGGGAACTATTTTCTATTGAAGATCTTAGATTTTAGGCTTCAATCTTCAATTATGATTGGTGATTATTCTCAACAGGTCATTGTAAAAGACGATTGCCATTAATAAGATAAGAAGGAAAAAACCTATCTTCTGGGCGATCTCCCTTTTTCTAATACTTATGGGTTTCCGTATTACAATCTCTATCAAAAAGAAAAGGATCATACCGCCATCCAGAACTGGTACTGGAAGAAGATTCAGGATGGCGAGATTGATACTTATAATAGCCATAAACGGAAAAAGGTAACTTAAATTTTCCCTTGCTATTTCCCCTGTTAGCTGTCCGATCATGATAGGTCCACCAAGTGTTTTGAGGGGGACGATGCCTTGAAATAGTTTTACAATTGTTAAGACAGTCAGGGCCGTCACTTCCCAGGTCTTTTTCCCTCCCTCCGTAATTGCCTGGATGGGGCCTAATGTTAATTGTTTTATCCGTCCACTGGCCACGATTCCTATTAGCAGTGATTTAATCTCCTCTCCAAAGATGTTCTTAACGATCTCCTCCTCGGGAAAAACAGTTGTTGATATTGTCTTACTCCCCCTTATGATTACCATTTCTAGTCCCTTGTGGGGACTTTTCTCTACGAATCTTTTTATATCCTGCCATTTATTGATTTTTTTACCATCAATATACTCGATAATATCACCTTTTCGTATGCCGGCTTCGTAGGCAGGCGAACCGGGTCTTACCTGGCCAACTTCGGCAGTCATGATAGGGTAACCTGATATTACGTAAATGCCAGAGAAAAGAAGGAAGGCCAGGAGGAAATTAAAGATAGGGCCAGCTGCCGCAATGGCAATCCTCTTTGGTACAGGCTGCCCGTAGAAAGATCGATGAGCATCTTCCGGGACTATTCCTTCATCGTCGTCCTCTCCGAACATCTTAACGTAGCCGCCGAGAGGAAAGGCTGAAATTACATACTCGGTTTCTCCTATTTTTTTTCCTATAAGCTTGGGGCCAAAGCCAAGGGAGAATTTAAGGACCTTGACATTGAATAATTTGGCCAAGAGAAAGTGCCCCAACTCATGGAAGAAGATCAGGATACCAAGGACAATGACGAATGGAATTATGTAATATAACACGGTGCTCATACTACTTTCCCACCATCTTTTCCAAAAATTCTCTTGCCCTTGATTGAGCCCATTGATCTGCCTCGACAGCTTCATCGATGCTGTCCAGGGGGAAGGTTTCGTGTTTCTCCATAGTTTTTTCGATAACTTGAGGGATCTGCAAAAAGCCTATCTTTCCCTCCAAAAAGGCGCTAACAGCTATTTCATTGGCCCCATTTAACACAGCTGGCATACTCCCCCCTATTTTACCAGCAGCAAGGGAGAGGTCCAGGCATCTGAATCTCTTCTTATCCGGTTTTTCAAAACTCAATTTTCCTATATCTACAAGGTCTAATGATGGCAGCTCGACCTTAAGATGTCTGGGATAGGAGAGGGCATAAGATATTGGTATCTTCATGTCCGGAGCGGCCAGCTGTGCGATAATAGAGCCATCCATATATTCAACCATAGAATGGATAATGCTTTGCGGATGGAGAAGGATCTCTATCTGATCCATCTCTACGTTAAAAAGCCATTTTGCCTCGATTGCCTCTACCCCTTTATTCATCATGGTTGCTGAATCTATACTTATCTTCCGACCCATCCTCCATTTCGGATGTTTCAATGCCTCTTTGGGGGTGACCTTGGATAACCTTTCTATGGAGAAGTCCTTGAATGGTCCGCCAGATCCTGTCAAGATGATCCTTTTCAGGTCTTCTCTCCTGTGTCCCTGGATGGATTGCTGAATTGCGCTGTGTTCACTATCAATGGGAAATATGTTTGCACCGCCCTTTTTTGATTCGTTCATCAGCAAGGATCCCGCTATGAGCAATGTCTCTTTATTGGCCAAGGCAACATCCTTGCCGGCAGCTATGGCTGAAAATGTAGGAAGCAGCCCAGAGGATCCGGTCATTGCTGCTATAGTCATATTTACATCTGAAAGGGTCGCTATCTCGATGTAGCCTCCTGTTCCGTATAAAATTTCCGTATTTGTCGCATTGTTCAGTCTGATTTTCAGCTCCTTAGCAAGATCAGAATCAATAACCGCTGCAAAACGTGGCTTAAATTCCTTTATCTGATTTAAAAGGAGATCTATGTTCCTTCCTGCGCCAAGTGCTACAATCCGGTATCTGTCTGGATTCCCCTTAATAACCTTGAGCGAATTAACTCCTATGTATCCAGTAGAGCCTAAAAGGCATATGTTTTTCAAGACAGGATAGCTCCTCATCAAATAGTCTGTTGTGTTTGTTGTGTTTCTTGAGTTTGCCTGCCCTGTGAAGCTTTTCATCTCGCAAGACAGGGCCTCAAGAGTTATTATCTTTGGCTCGCTCCATCTTGAGTAGATCTTTTCACAGGGTGAAAGTCAAAACCCTACAAACCCAGGAAGCACTTTAAATATATGTATAGGACAGGGATTGCAAAAAGGAGACTGTCTATTCTGTCTAGTATACCTCCGTGTCCTGGTAAGATCTTACCACTATCTTTTATATTTGACATTCTTTTTAGCATAGATTCTGCTAAGTCGCCAACCTGTCCGCTGATCCCTATTATTATACCTAATACCATAATAGGCATAAGGGATAAAGAAGGAAAGAATAGGCCGAAGATCCCGGCACTAACTACGTTTGCTGTTAAACCCCCTAAGGCACCCTCCCAGGTTTTTGCAGGGCTTATCGGGGTCAGTTTATGCCTTCCAAGAAGCCTTCCAGAATAGAAGGAACAGGTGTCGCCAGCAAAGATAACAGCTAGGATGAAAAAGACCCACATATGGCCCTGGGGAAGCCTTGCAATTATGGCAAGAAAGGCGAGGGGCAGGCAGATGTAAAAAGGCCCCATAATTATCCCTCCGATATCGCCCATTTTGGGGTGATGTTTTGCATAGTTGATTATGAAGGAGGCTAAAGGGAGGATAACAAAAAGGGGTAACATTGATACATAGAAGGGGCCGTTAACCAAGAGAGAGCAGAAAAGCAAAGCGGTTAAGACATAGTTGAAGAAGACGATGTTTTGCGCTGCCTTGGGTCTCATCATTGAGTAGAATTCATTCAGACCTACCAACGCTGCAAAAAGGACCAGAATAGTAAAGGCCCAGGGAGGGGCATATCTTATGACTCCAATCAGAAAAAGGATGCCTATGAGGGCCGTTATTGCCTTCTTCATATGTATTGTCATTAACGCTGTCTTTTTTCTTGCTTGGGGCGGATTATCTGATTCCCGGTAGACCCGAAACGTCTTTCCCGTTTCTGGTAATCGAGAAGGGCTTCAAGGTATCTCTCCCTGTGGAAATCCGGCCAGAGGGTAGGGGTGATGAAAATCTCTGTATAGGCTATCTGCCAAAGGAGAAAGTTGCTTATCCTGTATTCGCCACTTGTTCTTATAAGTAAATCTGGATCTGGGATATCAGATGTATAAAGATACTTAGATAGACGCTCCTCTGTGATCTGCTTAACATTCAATTTACCTTTTTCAATGTCTTTGAGCATATTTCTTACCGCCCAGACGATTTCCTGTCTTCCTCCATAGCTCAAGGCAAGGATTAGAGTCATCTCCTTATTGTGGGCGGTTTTTTCTATTGTCTGCCACAGGGTTCTTTGAACCTCCGGTGGAAGCTTTTCCGTTTGCCCGATACATGCCAGCCTAATTCCATTATCCAACATCTCCTTTAGCTCGCCCTTAAGAAAGCGGTTTAGGAGGCCCATCAAGGTCTGTACCTCATATTTAGGCCTTTTCCAGTTTTCCTCGCTAAAGGCATAGAGAGTAAGCCATCTTATGCCTAATTCCCGGCTGGTTCTGACAACATCCCTGACAGATTCTATGCCCTTTTGATGACCCGTGATCCTGTTAAGGCTCCTTTTCTTTGCCCATCGCCCGCTACCATCCATTATGATGGCGACATGCTGGGGTAATTTATCTGGGTTTAATTGTTCCATTTGAGGGGCTGAGAGTAAGAGTGTGAGAGGGTAACTGAATTATTCTAAAGATCTATAGCATCAAAATTCGAGTATTTCATTTTCCTTTTCTTTTCTGATTCCATCTGTTTTTCCAATGAATTCATCGGTAATTTCTTGCACCTTGTCTTGGTATTGATACATCTCGTCTTCTGATATTTCACCTTCATTTTTTAACTCTTTTAACAGCTCATTGGCCTCACGTCGGTGGTTTCTGATGATTATCTTGCTCTCCTCGGCCATTTTTTTAGCCACCTTGGCAAGTTCCTTCCTCCTCTCCCCTGTCAAGGGAGGTATGGAGATCCTGATCAATTTCCCATCATTCATGGGTGTAAGTCCAAGCCCTGATTTCAGTATGCTTTTCTCAATGCTCCCTATGATGGATTGATCCCAAGGCTGAATGGTTAGGAGCCTGCTTTCTGGGCTGCTAATAGAGGCTATTTGATTCAGGCGCATCTGTGTTCCGTAACATTCAACTTTTATGCCATCCAGTATGGAGACAGAAGCCCTTCCAGTTCTCATCTTCTTGAATTCCCGATTGAGGGAGTCAATAGTCTTTTCCGTTTTCTGGCGCATCTCTGATAAGATCTCATCCTTCATCGATATCTCCTGCTATGACGGTTCCCACTTCATACCCAGAGACAATCTTTTCTATATTTCCCCTTTTGCCTATATTAAAGACAATGATGGGAATTTGCTGTTCCATAGCCATGGATATGGCAGTCAGGTCAATTATCCCCAGCTTGTTTCTTAGCACCTTTTCGTAGCCAATTCTGCTAAATAGTTTGGCAGCTGGCTCTTTGGCTGGATCCCGATCATAAACACCATCAACCCGAGTAGCCTTAAGAATAGCCTGGGCATTGATTTCCGTAGCCCTTAGCGTGGCTGCAGTGTCTGTGGTGAAGTAAGGGTTTCCAGTCCCTCCCGCAAAGATCACAATCCTTCCCTTATCTAGATGTCTTAGCGCTCTTTCCCTACCGTATGGTTCTACCACCCTGTCTATTTCCAGGGCGGTCATAACAGTTGCTGCTGAAGAAGCTGTATCTAGGGTTTCCTTCAAGGCAAGTGCATTTATAATGGTGGCCAGCATCCCCATATAATCAGCCGTTACTCTTCCAATGCTATATTCAGAGGATTTTGCTCCCCTGAAAATATTACCACCACCTATTACGATGGCTATCTGGATTCCAAGCTTATGAGCAGAATGAATTTCAGAGGCAATATACTTGAGAGTGGGGAGATTTATACCACTATCCTTGTCTCCCATGAGGGATTCGCCGCTTAATTTTAACAGGATCCTATTATAACGCAGGGATCTATGAGATACCGGCATAGGTATTACCAAATATACTATCTGCGTCAGTTTCCCCTAACTGGAATCTGGAAAATCTTTTTATGATAATGTTTTCACCAGTTTTAGCTTTCAGTTCATTGAGAAGGTCTTGAATCGTCAGGGCAGGATCTTTAACATAGGCTTGACTTAGGAGACAGACCTCGGAGAAGAATTTCCTCAATTTTCCCTCAACAATTTTTCCTACAACCTTTTCTCCTTTACCTGAGCGATCAGCTTGAGCCCTATATATCTCCTTCTCCCTTTCCACTATCTCTGGAGGTAGATTCTCAGAAGAGATGGCCATTGGGTTTGTCGCTGCTATGTGCATAGCCAGGTTCTTAGCGAAATTTGTAAAATCTTCTGTTTTGGCGCTGAAATCGGTTTCACAATTTACCTCCACAAGAACACCAATTTTCCCACCCATATGCACATAAGACTGGATTTGGCCCTCTGAGGCAATCCTGCCTTCTCTCTTTTGGGCCTTTGCTATACCCTTTTTTCTCAATATCTCAACAGCCTTGTCAATATCCCCACCTGCTTCCTGGATGGCATTGCTGCAATCCATTATGCCCACACCAGTCTTGTCTCTCAGCTCTTTTACCAATTGCGTTGATACTTTCAATTTGGCCTTTCCTCTTTTACTCTTCAGGTTGAATTTCCTCCGGACCTTCAGTCTCAGCGGGTTTAGCGGCCTTAGCTTTCTTAGGTATGACTACGACTTCAGGTCCTCCCTTTTTCTCTTCGGCGGGCTTAAGTTCTTCTGTAATTTCTTCTCGTTCGGCCTCTTTCTTTATCTCAGCCTCTTCCTCCGCCCTGAGTCTTTCCTCCCTCTCCCTATGTCCTTCAATGCAGGCATCAGCAATAATAGAGGTCAATAACCTGATGGATCTTATGGCATCATCGTTTCCCGGGATAACGTAATCAATATCTTCCGGATCTCCGTTTGAATCTACAATGGCAACTATAGGGATTTGTAATTTTTTGCCTTCGTTTATAGCGATTTTTTCCTTTTTCGTATCCACAATAAAAAGGGCAGAGGGAAGTTCGTCCATGTTTTTAATGCCGCCCAGACTCTTTTCTAACTTTGCCAACTCTTTTTCCATCCGCAGGATCTCTTTTTTTGTATACCGGCTGAAACTTCCATCTCTTTCCATCTCTTCGAGCTCTTTAAGTCGATTGATGCTTTTTCTAATGGTTTGAAAATTTGTGAGTGTGCCCCCCAGCCATCTGTTGCAGACGTGAAACATACCACATCGCTCGGCCTCTTCCACAATTGAATCCTGGGCCTGCTTTTTGGTGCCCACGAAAAGGACGGACCCGCCTTCCGATACTGCCCTCACAGCAAAGTTGTAAGCATCTCTTAATAGTCTAACAGTATTTTGCAGATCTATGATATAGATCCCATTTCTGGCCCCAAAGAGGTAGGGTTTCATCTTGGGGTTCCATTTTCTGGTCTGATGTCCAAAATGAACCCCAGCCTCTAATAAGAGCTTCATGCTAATTTCGGTCATAAAAGAATTCCTCCTTCTAGTTCTGCTTTTCTCAGGCCGTATAAAAGACAGAGCTCGCTTTTTCCCGTGAGTACGGACAATCCCAAGACGTGTGTTTATTTATCCTTTTTTTATATTACTATCAAGGAAAAAAGTCCATTTCCTTTTTCGATCTTTCACCCCTAAGTAATTTGTTGGGTTTATTGAGCTTGTTTCAAAAGAGCGCTTGAGGAGGCATTTAGTTTTGGGGCTTTGGTTCATTACTTCTCCTCAGTTTTTTATAGGTTTTTTAAAAGTCAGGAAGTTTTTCCCCGAAACAGAAATTATGGGCCGCCAGCCTCCGCCTTGACTGCCCTGATGATCTTTGGTATTGAGTACTCGACAATAAAGAAAGGACAACGGATGCTGGTAGGCGATATCTTAGCAAGGAATGCTAGGATGTACGGTGATGAGGTTGCCCTTATTGAGAGGGACCCTGCACAAGGTAGGAGGATAGAGATAACATGGAGGGCGTTTGATGATCAGGCCAACAGGTTTGCCAATGCCCTGATAGCCAAGGGCATAAACAAGGGTGATAAGGTTATTCATCTCATGATGAACTGTATTGAGTGGCTGCCTGTCTACTTTGGGATTTTGAGGACCGGGGCCTGGGCAGTCCCCTTGAATTTTCGGTTTTCTGCTCAAGAGATAAGACTATGCGCTGGAATTGCAGAGGCAAAGGCAATGATTTTCGGGGAAGAATTCATAGAAAGGGTAAATGAGATAAAGGGAGACCTCCCTACAATACAGGATTATATCTTCTTAGGCCCAGACGAGTTGGGGCCTGATTATACAGAAGGATATGAGGGCATGTTGGAAAGGAGCTCTCCTGTACATCCTGATATTGAGATAAGGATTGAAGATGAGGCAGGTCTTTATTTTACCTCCGGGACCACAGGCACACCAAAACCGATACTCTTGACCCATAGAAACCTTGAGGCCGCCTGTATAATTGAGAATCGCCATCACAATCAGACACATCAGGATAATTTTCTCTGCATCCCTCCCCTCTATCACACTGGTGCCAAGATGCACTGGTTCGGGAACTTCATAGTTGGGGCGAAGGCAGTTATCCTTAAGGGGGTGAGGCCTGAATGGATCCTAGAGGCCATATCAGAAGAGAAGGTAACGATTGTCTGGCTGCTGGTCCCTTGGGCCCAGGATATCCTGTTGGCTATAGAAAATGGGGAGGTAAAGCTTGCCAATTATACGTTGGATCAGTGGAGATTGATGCACATTGGTGCCCAGCCAGTCCCTCCAAGCTTGATAAGGAATTGGAAAAAGATATTTCCTCACCATGGCTATGACACCAACTATGGCCTAAGTGAGACAACTGGACCGGGATGCGTCCATCTAGGAATAGAAAATATTCACAAGGTTGGGGCCATAGGGATCCCGGGCTTTGACTGGGAATGTCAGATAGTAGATGAAGACAGAAACCCTGTCCCTCGGGGACAAACCGGCGAGCTTGTGGTAAAGGGGCCAGGGGTGATGAAGGAGTATTACAAGAACCCTGAGGCAACGGCCAGTGCCCTTTTTAAGGGTTGGCTTTTAACGGGCGACATGGTCAGAATGGATGAGGATGGCTTTATATGGCTGGTGGACAGAAAAAAGGATATTATCATAACAGGGGGAGAAAATATCTTTCCAGTTGAGATTGAGGATTTTCTTATAGATAGTGACAAGATCCAGGATGCCGCTGTTATTGGTATACCTGATGAAAGGCTTGGTGAGATTCCGGTTGCCATCATTAAGGTAAGGCCTGGAAAGGCGATGACCGAGGATGAGGTAAACGAATTCTGTCAACGGTTGCCCAGGTATAAGAGGCCTCGAAAGATATTCTTTGGTGATGTACCCCGCAATCCTACAGGCAAGATAGAAAAGCGAAAACTTAGAGAGATCTATAAAGGAGGAAGGGAGAGTTTTAGGATCAGATAATGTAACCGTTCACTATTAACCTTCAGCAGGGGTAAAGGTGTGCATAAACTGCTTATAGATTCGCCTGGGAAGGAGATGTTTCTACTGGGTAACGAGGCCATTGCGAGGGGTGCCGTTGAGGCAGGTGTTGCCGTTGCTACCTGTTATCCAGGGACTCCGTCCTCGGAGATAGGTGACAATTTCTTTGCAATGTACAAGGAGGGTGGATTCTATTTCGAGTATTCGACAAACGAGAAGGTAGCGTTAGAGGTGGCGGCCGGTGCAGCCATTTCAGGTGTCAGAAGCGTGTGCACCATGAAACACGTGGGCATGAATGTTGCCTCTGAT
>Ga0114920_10000844_pt1 | contig 13651 bp, 10 predicted proteins | sample ChitaG_FD_88683 | JGI IMG/M metagenome (GOLD analysis project Ga0114920, IMG submission 88683) | Deep subsurface microbial communities from South Pacific Ocean to uncover new lineages of life (NeLLi) - Chile_00310 metaG | ecosystem: Environmental > Aquatic > Marine > Oceanic > Sediment ... | reverse complement strand
TGAATCTCTTTTGTCTGACGAATCTGTCCGAGCCGAAGCATCTTTGGCCATCAAGAAAATTCTGTACGATTATTTTAAAAATACTTACTTTTCCGTGATTTTGAAATGCTTACTTCATTTCTGAAAGTTTTGAAGATTTGATTAATTTTTAATTTATGCTAATAATCCATCTTGGTAAGTATTTGGAGGTTGCTCATGATTGAAGGTCAAGAAGGCGGACAGACAAAATCCCGTTTGACATATGGGATGATCGGTGGAGGACAGGGAGCCTTTATTGGAGATGTTCACCGGAAAGCGATCGCCATGGATGGTGTGGCTGATCTTGCAGCTGGCTGTTTTTCTCAGGATTTTGATAACACTTTAAAAACAGGAGAAAGTCTCAGGCTTGAAAAGGAGAGGCTCTATAAAAACTTTAAGGAAATGTTCGCCTCTGAAAAGGAACGAAAAGATAAATTGGATTTTGTGGTCATCGTGATCCCTAACAATTCCCATTTTTCCGCAGCTAAACTTGCCTTGGAAAGCGGCATTCATGTGGTCTGTGATAAACCCCTGACCACATCCAGCCGGGATGCCGAAGAGCTTGCACGTTTGGCCGCCGATAAAGATCTACTCTTCATGGTGACTTATGCCTACTCAGGCTATCCCATTGTCAAACATGCAAAAGAAATAGTCTCTCATGGAGACTTAGGAGAAATCCGATTTGTTTGTGCCGAATACCCCCAGGATTGGCTGGCCACTCCTCTGGAAAGAAGCGGCCAGAAACAGTCTGTCTGGCGAACCGATCCCGAGCAAATTGGCGTATCCAACTGTGTCGGGGATATTGGAAGTCACATCGAAAACATGGTCTCTTTTATCACAGGGCTGAACATCCGGTCTCTGTGTGCTCGTCTGGATACGTTTGTAGAGGGACGTCAGCTCGATGACAACGCTTCCATTTTGGTCAATTATGACAAAGGGGCCAAGGGATTGTACTGGAGTTCACAGATTGCCGTGGGATTTGACAATGGATTCCGCGTACGCATTTTCGGGACAAAGGCCTCCATCGATTGGTGCCAGGAGAGTCCGAATTATCTCAAGGTGTCCTACCTGGATAAGCCTTCGGAAATCATTTCACGCGGGCGGACCGAACTGTATCCAAATGCCCAGAAGTATTCACGGATCCCCTCGGGACATCCCGAAGGATATTATGAGGCTTTCGCCAACCTCTACACGGCATTTGGTTTGGCTTTGAATAAAAAACTGCGTGGAGAAACACTATCGAATGAGGATTTAGATTTTCCGGATATATATGCCGGTGTTCGGGGAGTTAAATACATTGAGAAATGTGTGGAGAGCTCCAAAGCAGGGGCCACCTGGATAGATCTGTGATTTTAGCGATAAAGGAGGAGACGCATGTCTAAACCCGTCACCCTGTTCACGGGTCAGTGGGCGGATATGACTTTTGAAGATTTGTGCCAAAAAGCCGCTGAATGGGGGTATGAAGGCCTGGAAATTGCCTGTTGGGGGGACCATATGGATGTGAGCCGGGCTGCAGAAGATATGTCCTATGTCAGCGGTAAAAAAAAGATATTGGAAAAATATAATATGAACTGCTGGGCTCTCGGAGCCCATCTTGCAGGGCAGTGTGTCGGAGATACTTACGATGAGCGTCTGAATGCTTTTGTCCCAGATCGTGTGAAAGGCCAAGCCGATGAACTCAAGCAGTGGGCGGTGGATGAGATGAAATTTACGGCCAAAGCCGCCAAAAACATGGGGTGTTCTGTTGTCAATGGATTCATGGGTTCACCTATATGGAAAGACTGGTATTCATTTCCCCCTACCACAGAAGACATGATCGATAAGGGATTCTTTTTGATCCATGATCTCTGGACTCCCATTTTCGATGAGTTTGATCGGCAGGGGATTCGTTTTGCACTCGAAGTGCATCCCACCGAGATTGCTTTTGATCTCTATACGGCCAGACGGCTTCTGGAGACATTCGATTTCCGGCCGACGCTTGGCTTTAATTTTGATCCCAGCCACCTTCTCTGGCAGGGGATGGAGCCCCATCTGTTCATCCGTGAATTTCCCGACCGAATTTATCATGTTCACATGAAGGATGTTGCGGTGACTCTGGATGGGAAAGCAGGTATTCTCGGCTCTTTTCTTCCCTTTGGAGATCTCAAAAGAGGATGGAACTTCAGATCTTTGGGGCATGGAGACGTGAATTTTAAAGACATCATTCGGGAACTCAATTCTATCAATTATTTAGGGCCTCTTTCTGTCGAGTGGGAAGACAATGGGATGGACCGCGAATTTGGAGCCCGAGAGTCATTGGAGTTTGTCCGCTCCATAAATTTCGCCCCATCTGATGTGGCTTTTGATAAGGATATGAAATCCGATGCAGCCGATAAATAAATAATGGAAAAGAAGGTCAATATGTCTGAGAAACCAAAAAAAAATCTCAATCCAAAAGTCACTCGTCGAGATTTTCTTAAATCTACGGCCTCGGCGGGATTGGGTGTGGCCCTGGCCGGGAGTTCGCTGACAAAACCAGTGTATTCCCATCAGGAAGAGACGAGTGGTGCCGACAGCATCAATATTGCCATTATTGGAACCGGTGCGCAGGGGCGGATTTTGATCGAGTCCTGCCTGCGTATTCCGGGAATAAGGATCGTGGCTGTTTGTGATATTTGGGAATACAGCCAGCAGTATGCTAGGGGATATCTCAAAAAATACGGCCATCTTGTCAATGTCTATGAAGACTATAACGACCTGTTGAGCAAGGAAAAGAACCTGGACGCAGCTATTGTGGCCACCCCGGATTGGAAACATGCCGAACACGCCAATGCCTGTATGGAAGCAGGCCTGCATGTTTACTGTGAAAAAGAAATGTCGAATTCTTTGACCAAAGCCCGATCCATGCTCCAGACAGCCAAACGGACAGGGAAGCTTCTTCAGATCGGCCATCAGCGGCGGAGCAATCCGCGGTACAGGCATGCTATCGACCGCCTCATCCGTGAGAAAAAACTACTCGGACGGGTTTCTCAGGCTTATGCCCAGTGGAACCGGGCTAAGAATGAAATGCTCGGATGGCCCAAAAAGTATGTTATCGATCCGGTCAGACTGGAAATGTATGGATATAACTCTATGCTCGAGTTTAGGAATTGGCGCTGGTTCAAGAAATACAGCGGCGGGCCTATTGTTGATTTGGGCTCACACCAGATCGATCTCTACAGTTGGGTTTTTGGTGTCAATCCGGAGACAGTGGTTGCCAGCGGGGGAAACGATTACTATAAAAACCGGGAATGGTATGACAACGTCATGGTTATCTATGAGTATGCAACGGAAGAAGGGAAAGCGCGTGCGTTTTACCAAGTCCAGACAACAACCAAGCACGGGGGATTCTATGAGACTTTTATGGGAGACAATGGTGCTCTTGTGATATCTGAAGTGCCCCAAAGAGGAAATTGGGCTATCCGGGAAGCCCATGCGCCGGAATGGGACTCCCTTGCCAAAGAGGGCCTCCTAAAATCCGAGAAGCCTCCCATTCAAAAAATTGATACAAAGAATATCTTTCTAGACGTTCGTGTGACGGCCGAGACCGGACGCTGGCCGCTGCCGGTAGAGTTGGCCAAACCGGCCCATCAACCCCACTTAGAGAATTTTTTTAAAGCCATCACTCACGGTGTCCCCTTGACATGTCCGCCGGAAGTTGGGTATGAATCGGCGGTGGCGGTTCTCACAGTCAACAGTGCCGTTGAATCACGCCGTTTGGTGAGATTTCGCCCAGAGCAGTTTAAAGCATGAAACGAATCATCCTGATTGTTTTTGTCACAGTAAGTCTTGGGTTATTCGATAATGTGGCTTCACAAAGGTCTAAAAAAAAACCGCAGTGGAGCGGCAGTGAAACAGTTCCAGTCCACCTCATTCCCTTAAAAGACGAATTTGATCAACCTATTATCCCTACACAAGTAAATCCGCTTCCATTCTCAAGCCGTTTCACCTGCGCTCCCTGTCACGATTATAACGTCATCAAGCAGGGTTTACACTTTTCAGGGGCCAATCCCGATTTATCCGGACGGGCTGGAGAGCCATGGTTCTGGCTGGAAAAGAAAACGGGAACTGTACTGCCCCTGTCTTATCAGAATTGGAGAGGGACCTGGCATCCGAGTGAATTGGGCCTCAATCCCTGGGATTTCGCCCTTCTTTTTGGACGGCATATGACAGGTGGCGGAATTCTTGAACCGGCCGAAGACGAAATATCTCCCCAATCTCGTTGGAATGTCTCGGGGAAAGTGGAGATCAACTGTATGGGTTGTCATAATGCGTCGCGGATACAGAATCACAGCGAGTGGGCAAAACAGATACTCCGACAAAATTTTCGTTGGGCGGTCTCTGCATCAACAGGTTTGGGTGAGGTCGGCGGGATGGCCTCCCGGCTTCCAGCAACCTGGGATCTCTTTGATGGTCCCAATCCCGATGACACCGAGTGGGCCGTTGTCCCGTCTGTCCGGTATAACACAAGCCTCTTTAACAGCAGGCACCAGGTGTTTTTTGATATTGGAGACAAACCAAATGACAACCGTTGTCTCACCTGCCATTCTGTGACTCCTGTCGATATGCCAAAGCAAAGTTTTGATGCGGATGTCCATTCTTTGGCAGGCTTGTTGTGTGTTGACTGCCATCGCAACGGCATTGAACATGAAATGATCCGTGGATATGAAGGGGAGGTTTCTCTGTCTTCTGAACAGGAGGCAAAGACCTTTACCTGCAGAGGCTGCCATATGGGGACGGATAAAAACAAAACCGATAGAACGGCAGTAGGCCGGTTGGGTGCCCCCTTTCCTGAGCATCGGGGCCTTCCTGTGGTCCATCTCGAGAGGTTGTCCTGTACGACGTGTCATTCTGTTCCTTGGCCGTCCAAGGCTCTGAATCGAGTGCGGACATCCAGGGCCAATCGCCTCGGGATCTATGGTGTGGCCCAATGGCAGACAGATATGCCCCAGATTTTTGAGCCCGTTTATGTCAGAGATGACAACGGTAAAATTGCTCCACATCGTTTGGTATGGCCGTCTTTTTGGGGGGAAATTGTCGATGGGGAAGTGATTCCTTTAAGAGCAGAAGAAGTTCTCACCCATGCCGGGCAGGCCTTTGCGTCTGAGGAAAACGTGGCACAGGTGCTGCTGGCCCTCTATCGAGAGCCAGATCTGGGTGGAGTACCGGTCTTGATAGCCGAGGGAAAAATCTATTCGCTCAATGTCGATGGAGGACTGGATGTATCGGATTCCCTTGAAGATTTTGCCTCAGAGGCAAAGATGTGGGCCGTGAGGACTGAGGAAAAAATCGTACCCCTTATACCGGAATTTGACACTGAAGCCGAGATGATGGATATGGATGTGGAAGTCCGCATTCAGATTGTCCTCGAAGCGCTCGCTACAAACGAATCTGCGCCCGGACAACCTGCCCTTCTTGTCCATGATGTGATGTACTCTGTTCGAGAGGGTTATCTTGAAAAAACAAATAATCCTGGAGAGTTCAGACCAACACCTTGGTTGTGCTGGTTGGTTGAAGGGCAGCCCGAATCCCTGGTTGGGGAATTTGATTTGCGCACGGTTAAGGCTACTGTTGGAGAAGAGCAGACTTTAACCGAAGAGCAGATCCGATTGGTCCTCGACATTCTCAACCGGACCCAAAATTCAAGCAGATCAGATATGTCGACTCCACACGCCTACATTTCAGGCGGATTGATGTTCCTTTTGGATAAAGATGGAGAATTGACAACCCAAAATCATGAGTCTGCAGACCCTGTCACCTGGCCAATAGGACATCGAGTGCGTCCGGCCCAGCAGTCTCTAGGGATAAATGGATGCAGAGACTGCCATAGAGCCAATTCTCCCTTTTTTTTCGGAAAGGTGAGAGGACTTGGTCCTCTGATCACAGAGAAAGTTAATGTCCGTTCACAGGGTTCGTTCATGGATTTGACTCTCCCTTACCAGAGACTTTTTGGGCTGTCTTTTTCCGTCCGCCCTCTATTGAAGATTGTACTTTTTGTATCGGCTCTTGTTTGCGGATCCATTCTATTGATCTTTTTACTGCTTGTACTGGGCCGGATCTCCGGTCTTGTGGAAAAAAGGAGATAGGAACTTGTTCAAGGGATGGACACGTTTATATGAATGGGCAAAAACATGGGCCGGACAGTTTTATCCGGGTTGGAGAAGTTGGGTCTTTTTTTGCCTTATTTTAAGCTTTTTGTTTCTTGCCATATCAGGATTCCTCTTTGCTATCCTTGTTCCACGAGGATTATATGGTCTGCCACTTCTTTTGCATGTCGCCGCAGGAGGCATTTTTGCCGTTTGTCTGTCCATGGCTGTGGTTTGGAGAGCCCGGTTTTACACGTTGGATGTCGTGCAGCCTATCCTTCTTAAAGTTATGTTTTGGACGTTTGTTGTCTCAGGCCTGTGCCTTATCGTAACATCTTTGAGTTCAATGATCTCATTCCTGTCCATGCAGTTCCAAATAGAGATGATCCGGTGGCATCGTCTTTTTGCCTTTGTCTCTCTGGCCTCTGTGTCCGCTTTCTTGTATTATTCCCTTGATAGGGAAGAGTAATGCCGCAGCATGGGCCGCCCCCTTACAGATTCAGTCATTCCGCTATGGGAACCACGTTTGAGATCATTATGGCGGAGTCAAATGCAGAATATGCACAACAGGCCTCCCAGGCGGTTTTTACTGAAATCGACCGTATAGAGGCATTCTTCAGCCGCTTTGATCCGTGCTCTGAAATCAGTATGATTAACCGTCTTAATTCAAGCCAGTCTCTCTCAGTTTGTGTGGATGTTTATGACTGTTTGACAACGGCTTTTTTGATCCAAGACCAGACCAAAGGAGCTTTTGATATTAACTTTGCGGCTTCAAATAGAACGGATTCCGAGCGGCAGAGAAAATCGGTTGAGATAAGAAGATCGAAACATGGATTTTTGGTCAAGTGCCCGGATGAGCAGCCTGAACGAATGTGTGGCGGTGTGAATTTTGATCTGGGAGGCATTGGGAAAGGATTTGCCCTGGATAGAGCTTTAGACATTTTTAGGGATTGGAGTATAGAGAACGCTCTTATCCAGGGGGGAACGAGTACGGCTCTGGCCATTGGCGATGCTCCGCAGGGAAAAAAGGGTTGGCCTGTGGGTGTGGGGGGAAACTGGCCGGTTCTTAAGGAGTTTAGACTTTTTCTCAAATCCCGAGCCTTGAGCGGTTCAGGTACAGAGGTCAAAGGGTCACATATCATAAATCCCAGGACAGGCCAAAAGGCGTCCGGACACACAGGGGCCTGGGTCTCTCATTCTTCCGCCGCGGTCGCCGATGCCCTTTCAACGGCTTTTTTGGTTATGGATCCACCTGAGGTTGCAGCCTATTGTGATATGTTTCCGGATACATGGGCTCTTGTACTGATAGACCCTGATCATTTTGATGTGTATAATGATGTTTTGGAAAGCGAATGATACATGAGTAAAGGAGTCCACAAGATGATAAGAACGCTGCGGATTGCCATCCTGATTCAATGCCTTCTCCTATTTATCCCGGCTGTCGCCAGTGATATTCCAAATCAAGATCAGGAGAAGGAACTGCTCGAACTCGAACTGCCCAAACCCATGTTTGTCGGCACACCAAAAAATATCCGTACGCCCAACCTGGAACGGATCACAGGGAAATCCAGAGGGCCTTTTTATGTTCCCAAAGGAACGGTCCTTCTCTCAATGGAAAAAGCGGTGACGAGCAGTGATTATGAACCTGTCATTGGAGACTTGGAGTTTGTCACGGATGGCGAAAAATCAGGGGAGGATGGATACTATGTGGAGCTGGGTCCGAGTGTCCAGTGGGTGCAGATTGACTTGGGAGAATCATATTCTCTGCATGCTATTCTGATCTGGCACTATCACAGCCAGGCCAGGGTGTATCGGGATGTGACCATTCAGGTCTCAGACGATCCCGACTTCATCGAGGGTGTTCAAACCATCTACAACAACGACCACGATAATTCAGCGGGATTAGGGATCGGAAGAGATAAAGAGTATATCGAGACCAATGATGGGCGGTTGATCAATCCTAGAGGTGTGGTTGCCAGGTATGTCCGCCTGTACAGTAGGGGCAACACGTCCAATGAAATGAATCATTATGTAGAAGTCGAGGTATATGGCACTCCGGCCAAATGAAGAAATCTGCCTTCTCCGGGCTGTTCATCTTCGTTCTTTTCTTAGCTCTTTTATTCCGACTGACTCATCTTGATCGCAGGCCCATGCATCATGATGAGGCCAATCAGGCTGTCAAATTTGGAAATCTTTTAGAGACAGGTCAATACCGGTACGATAAATTTGACCATCACGGACCCAGCCTTTATTATCTTTCCCTCCCGGTTGCCCGGCTGCTGTCTCATACAACCTTGGCCTCGTTAAATGAAAAAACTCTGCGACTTGTCCCTGCTATTTTTGGAGCAGGACTCCTGATTCTCCTTCTTCTTGCGAAGGGAGAAATGAGAGGAGAGGCCGTCCTGTTTTCCGGGCTGTTTGCGGCCATATCTCCGGCTATGGTCTATTACAGCCGGTTCTATATCCAGGAAACTCTCCTAGTATTTTTTATCGTGGGATTGCTGATTTTCTGCTGGCGGTACATACAGCGTCCTTCATACGGTTGGGCGCTGGCGGCCGGATTTTTTGCCGGGATGATGTATGCCACAAAGGAAACCAGCATCATCTTATTTGGTGCAGTTGGTATGGCTGTTCTATTCAGTCTTCTGTTTCAAAACAAAGATAAAGACAAAAAGATTGGGCCGGCGAAAAAGCTCATCGGCCATGGATGTGTCGGATTGATTGTGAGTGTGTTGATATCCTGGATGTTTTATTCGTCTTTTTTTAAGAATTCGTCAGGATTGTGGGATTCATTCCGGTCGTTTGGATTGTATTTTGTCAAAGCCGGTCAACCGGAGTGGCATGCCCATCCATGGTATTACTACATAAAAATGCTGTTTTTTTCAAAATACGGCAGTGGGCCGGTCTGGAGTGAAGCCCTCATATTGGGACTGGCGGTATTGGGTTGTGTGGCCGTATTCAAGAAAAAGGACAAAGACGAATCTCAGTTCTCCTTTTCGAAATTTGTTATTGCCTACACCTTGATCACCCTTTTTGTCTATTCTTTTATCCCTTACAAAACACCATGGAACCTTCTCCCATTTTACATAGGTGTTATCCTCCTGGCGGGAGGTGGGGCAGCCTTCATTCTACGTACGGCCAAAAAGCCCGTTCTTCGATGGGGAATGATTTTCGTATTGTGTCTGGGGATTGTCCATCTTAGTATCCAGAGCTATCGAGCGAGCTTTGTGTTTCATGCGGATCCTAAAAATCCCTATGTGTATGCCCACACGAGTGAAGATTATTTAAACTTGATCCAGCGGATTGAAGATGTGTCCGCCGTCCATCCGGAGGGAAAAGACGTGCTGATAAAGGTCATAACCAATCCCTACGATACGTGGCCTCTTCCCTGGTATTTGAGAGGATTCAGCCGTGTGGGATACTGGCAGGACATGAGGGATGCCGGAGATTTAGAAAATGTCCCTTTTATCATCACGTCTTCGGATAAACTCGATAAACTCCCACCTCGAATCGTCCAAAACTACCAATCGGAGTTTTATGGGCTGCGTCCGGAAGTCCTCTTAAACATCCACATCCACAGAGACCTGTGGGACAAATTCCTTAAGCAGCGATAATAGATCTAGACAATCCCAGGGTTCTTGAAGATTATTTTTTTTACTTTAAGCTGCCGGCTGCCCAGAGGATTCCTCTTTTTGTGATTTCAAGCGCTTGAGGTACATCAAAATCTTTGGCTACGTGGCCAAGTGAGGTGTAAAAGACTCGGCCTTTACCGTACATTTTTTTCCAGACCACGGGCATAACGACTCCTTTAATCCAAGGAGCATGTTCGTCGGAGAAAGTTGTTGTCGCTAAAACCTCATTGATTGGATCAACATGCAGATAGTACTGCTCGGAGTGCATTTTGAAGTCAGTCAGTCCGGCTGTGATGGGATCATTGTGGTCGGTGATATTGACCTCATAATCGATTACACCACCGGGGTGAGCGACCCACTGTCCCCCGACCATAAATTGGTAGGCCGTATTGTTTCGGAAAGAATCGGCCAGGCCTCCGTGCCAGCCTGCGATCCCCACACCGTTTCGTACGGCTGACAACAGTCCTCGTTCCTGCGCTGGTGTAATCTGGGCCATGGTGTACACCTGTACGATAAGATCAAGGGCATTCATTTTTTCGGTGTCGAGGTATGAATCCAGGGTGTCGGATACTTCTACTTCAAAGCCCTGCTGCTCCAGCCAAGGGGCGAAGATGTCTACACATTTTTTGGGCTCATGTCCTTCCCAGCCTCCCCATACAAAGAGGGCTCGTTTTTTTTCCTTTTCCCCTTCTAAATTTCGTATCCATATGTTGCGGAACCGGATAGGATTGCCGTGTTCCTGGAGCATGAGCGGGAGTCTATCCGGATGTTTTGTGTAGGGGGGACGTTTTTTATGCACGGTTGGACCCGTGAGTTCCACATGATCGTGAACAAGGATATCATTATGGTAGACGGTCATTGTTGCTGGGAGAGTCAGATCACCATTGGCATCAAATCGGGGCCTTGTAAATGTGATGTCATAAGTCTGCCATTCACCCGGAGGAAGGCAGGCATTGACGAGCGGGGGAAATTGTCCGTAAACGGCGGCCGTCATCCCATCGGCATAGGTGGTATTGTTGAAGCAGTCAAGGACTTGGATTTCGTATTTTCCCATCAGGAATACGCCGCTGTTGCCTCGTTCCTGGCCTTTTCCGGAAACAACGGATGGGGCCGCCCATTCGACATGGAGCTGGCAGTCTCCGAATCCTTGGATCGTCCTGATGGATCCCGGTTTTTTGACTTCCATGTATCCGTTTTCGACTTTCCAGCCGGCCGGTCCGCCTTTGGAATTGGTCCATAAAGATAGGTCCGTACCGTTAAAAAGAACGGTTGCATCCGACGGGGGAGGAGCCTGCGGTTTGGCGGGGCCGGGATTCACAACAGGAGGCATGGGTCTGGCGGGATCATGGATTTTCCACTTGTTCAGTGTGTCCGTTTGAACAGAGTTTTTCTCAAGGAAAAGATCGCCGCTGAATGTGATGAATCCAAAACCGAGTACTAAACAGAAAGATAACAGTGCCGTGCGTTTCATGCCGATGATCCCTTCGGATTACAGTGACCAGCCGGGACGGTATTCTTTATGGATAAAAGCGTTGGCCTCGGGAAAGTTTGGGAATTCCATCTTTTCACCGTCCCACTGCAGGATCTTTTTATCTTTTTGTGCGCGGACGGCAACATTGGCCAGGAGCATCATCTGTGTCAATGCGGCCGCATAGGAAAAGTCTGTTGTCGATTTTTTGCCTGCCTTGATCGCTTCAACCCACTCTTCATGGATACCAGAAGAACGGGGAATTGATTTTTCCGGTCTCTTATAGGCCTGCATTTTTGTTTCCGGTACAATGCGTGGATTTTTTCCGTATGTGCTGCACATAATATTGCCTTTAGTGCCTACGAATAAAACTCCGCCTCCGTCGTCACCCATCTGCCGGCCTTCTTCCATATCCGCAGGCCGGGGAGGCATGAGACCTCCGTCATACCAGGTCAGCTTTACCGGAACCATATTCTTCCTGGCAGGAAACTGGTAAGTCACGATTTCAGCAAGAGGGTAGGAATCTCTGGTGAATCTTGTCGAGCTGGACTGGACGGATGTGGGATGTCCCAGTTTGAGGGCCCAGAAAGGCTGGTCCATCAGATGGGCGCCCATGTCTCCTACGACTCCAGTCCCGAAATCCCACCAGCCTCGCCAGTTGAAGGGAGCATATGCAGGATGATAGGGTCGAAATGGTGCCGGGCCCAACCAAATGTTCCAATCCAATGTGGACGGAACGGACGGGATTTCTTTGGGGGCATCGATGCCCTGGGGCCAAATCGGTCTGTTTGTCCAGACATGAACTTCACCAACATCCCCGATGGCTCCGTCCCAGATCCATTCGTTAATCAAACGGGCGCCTTCTCCGGCATGGCCCTGGTTTCCCATCTGGGAGACAATGTTGTGTTTTTTTGCCGCTTCCTCAAGAAGCCTGGCTTCTTTTATCGTGTGTGTCAGGGGTTTTTGGACGAACACGTGTTTGCCCATTTTTATGGCCATCATGGCGATGACCGCATGCGTGTGGTCAGGCGTGCTGACGGTAATGGCATCGATCGATTTTTCCTCCTCCAGCATGGCACGAAAGTCCCGGTACTTGCCGGCCTTTTCAAACATCGACTGTTGTTCTGGAGTGTTTCTCTTGGATTTGAGGAATCTTGCCGTCTGTGTATCGTCAACGTCGCAGAGGGCGATGATATTTTCCGTGCTGAGACTTCTAATGTCGGACGAACCTTTCCCTCCTACACCTACACAGCCTATATTCAATAAGTCACTTGGTGCGGTTTGGCCGGGTCCTCCCAGAACGTGCCTGGGGACAACCATAAGTCCTGCCGTAGCCATTGCGCTCTGGCCGAGGAATTGTCTTCGGCTGATTTCTTTTCCCTTTTGGCCTGGATTCTTATTTTTGGTATTCATGGATGATCTCCTTTTTGAAATGAATTCCTTTCCCTCATTATGTATTCTCCATAGTAATATAGATTCAAGTATTTTAAGTCAAGCGAGGCTTCTATTTTTGTCTTGAAAATTGGAAGGGCTTTCAATAGAATGCAAGTACAAAGATCATGCTTTTGTTCATGTCTTTACAAAACTCAAGCACATGTCCCCTACATAATGTAATAAAAGAGGAGGTTTTCCATGCAAGAAAATAATGTGGATGGATCTCGTTTGAAAAAATTATCACGGCGTCAGTTCATCGGCGGAGCCGCTGCCGTCACCGCGGCTTTGACTGTCAGCCCCCTCCGGATTTTGTCCGGCATTAATCGACCAATCGAGGCCGAAGAAGCCGATTTTAAACTGAAATATGCCCCTTCTCTGGGGATGTTCAGGCAGCATGCCGGGAAAGATCCAATCGACAATCTCAAATTTATGCGCGCACAGGGTTTTCGTGCGATGTTTGACAATGGCCTGATGGGGAAATCTGCTCAAGAACAGGAAATTCTTGGCAGGGAAATGAACAGATTAAGTATGGCATGGGGGCCGTTTGTGGCCTATGCAGATTTTAAAACAAAATCTTTTGTAACCCGGGACAAAGAGGTCCGGCAAATGCTTTCCGTGCGGATGAAAGAGGCGGTTGAAGTGGCTAAACGTGTCCAAGCCAAATGGACTCTTGTCGTTCCGGGACGCTACGATGAGAGCCTGGAATGGGATTACCAGACGGCCAATGTTGTGGACAACCTTAAATACCTAACAGAAATCTGTGAACCTTCTGGTCTTGTGATAGTCATTGAACCGCTCAATCCATGGAACCATCCAGGTCTTTTTCTGACAAAAATTCCACAGTCCTACCAGATATGTAAGGCGGTGAACAGTCTAAGCTGCAAAATCGTCAATGACCTCTACCACCAGCAGATTTCCGAGGGGAATTTGATCCCGAACATCGATAGATCCTGGGATGAAACCGCGAGCTTTCACCTTGGAGACAATCCAGGCCG
>Ga0114920_10000843_pt1 | contig 13659 bp, 13 predicted proteins | sample ChitaG_FD_88683 | JGI IMG/M metagenome (GOLD analysis project Ga0114920, IMG submission 88683) | Deep subsurface microbial communities from South Pacific Ocean to uncover new lineages of life (NeLLi) - Chile_00310 metaG | ecosystem: Environmental > Aquatic > Marine > Oceanic > Sediment ... | reverse complement strand
CCATAGACTTGCCTTCAGTTGCCGCTGACATGAATACATACAGGTTTTTTTCCTGTAATTCTCTGGCGATTTTGACCGCAATCTCGTTCGTAGGGCAGTAACCCACGCACGCGGCAAAACCAGGGGCAGTGCCGTCCACAAACTCTATCCCTCTTTCCCTCAAGATGACATCGTTGGCAGCCCCCAGCCAGAGGTGGCCATCTCTGGGATTGGGCTCTGGAAGATAGGGGAGAGGATCCTGGGTGTATTTGATGGCTTCTATGATCTCATCGGCAAAAAGAGTGGCCATGCCTGCATCGAGTGTATGTCCCAGATAAGGCACCCAGAGCTTTTCTTCAGGAATTGGGGGAAGTAGTTTTTTCGCTTCCTCCAGCAGTTTATTGAGACCTTCGAGAGTCTCAATTTTTAAGCCCAGAATGCCATGCGAGATGGGAAGATAGTAACCTGTATTCGGAAACTCGACCGTGGTTTGAGGCCCTTGCTCTTCGATTGCCTGTTTGAGTTCTCGCTCAGCGCGAGCGACCAGTTTGTGTGCTCCGCGAATAGCTCTTGTGGCGATAAGTTTTGACATGTGTGCTACCTTCTATTACGCATTGTCTAAAGTTAAATATCGAAACGAGTTTGATGTGCTCATTTCAATAAATCGCAATGATTTTTTAATTTATCTTTTTATGCTTGTCTTGCTTATATCTTTAGTTCTCTTCTCATCTTCATATCATAGAGAACGCGCTCTTTTGCCTTGCTGATACCGAGTTTTTCTCTTTTTTTGTCGATATGGTCAATGATTAAAGCAGCCATTTTTCCCGGGTCAGCCTCTGCGGCCCACATGCCGCCAAAGAGATTTTCAAACTCTTTGAAGATATGCGTAGAAAATTTTTCGCTTCCTTCTACCGGAAGCCCGACGCCAAATACTGTAAATACGCCTGAGGCGACAAAATACTGGCCGATCGAGATCGCTTTCTCGCTCATCCATTCAGGGGCTGCACCGGCGACAGGGAGCTCGCTGATATCTTCTCCCAGACCTCCGACTTTAACCATTTCCGAAAGCGCGATGAGAATGCGGCTGTTATCCACACAGGAGCCGGAATGAAGCACTGGAGGCATACCTACCGCCTTGCAGACTTCGGCTAAACCCTTGCCTGCCTTTTTCACGGCGGTTTCAGGTGTTAGAAGCCCGGCTTTGGCACACGCAATGGCAGAGCATCCTGTCTGGACGACCAGGATGTTGTTTGCGATGAGCTCTTCTACCAGATTTACATGACATTGGTCATGGATCACCTTGGGATTTGAGCAGCCCACCACTCCTGCCACGCCTTTAATTCGGCCGTTGATGATATTGTCATTGAGAGGAACATATGAGGTGCGAAATGTTCCGCCCAGCATGTAATTTATAGCTTCATGGCTGAATCCGGCAATGAGGTCCATTTTTTCTTTGGGAATATTGACTTGTTCCCTGTTGGGAAAATTCATGATCGCTTCTTTGATTATTTCTTTGGCAGTCTGAAGTGCTTTCTCTTCTGAAAATTCAAGGTGTTTGGCGCCTTCGATCTTTCCCTTGCGTGAAGTTGTGATGAGCTTTGTATGGTAGCATTTGGCAATTTCTGGAAGCGAAGGCATGATACACTGGACATCCACGATCATGGCTTCTACTGCGCCTGTACTGATAGCCAATTCCTGCTGGAGGACATTCCCTGCAATCGGCAAACCATGTCTTAAAAGAATCTCGTTAGCTGTGCAGCAGATGCCGGCCAGGCTTATTCCTTTGGCCCCTTTGGATTTGGCCAGGGCGATCAAGTCCTTATCCTGGGATGCCTGGACCATCATTTCTGAAAGCACGGGTTCATGGCCGTGAACGACGATGTTGACTTCCTTTTCCGAGAGAACGCCGAGGTTCACTTTTCCACGAAGCGGGGATGGAGTGCCGAAAAGTATATCCTGCAGTTCAGTGGCAATCATAGAGCCGCCCCAGCCATCGGCCAGTGCTGTCCTGGCTCCGTGGAGCATGATGTTTCGGTAATCATGATCCACTCCTATACTGGTTCGGTGCATCATTTCAACAATTTCCCGGTCTATGCCTCGGGGAGTGATGTTTAGCTCACGCCAGAGGGCTTGACGGGTCTCAGGAGCCTGTTTGATGAAGGCGACTTCCCCCTCTTGTTTGCCGAAACTTTCCAGAGCTTTTTCTGCAACTTCCAGGGCAATTTCTTCTTTTGTTCTGTCTTTGACTTCGACTTCAAAGACTTTCGCAACCTTTCTGAGCTTGTTCTCATCCTTTATGGTGTAACCTGAATCCGGTGATTTGGCAGCTAGAAGGAGGGTTCTGGCTACAGAGCGTCCATGGTCTGAATGGGCAGCAGCGCCGCCTGCAATCATCCGGGCGAAATTGCGGGCTACAATCAATTCGGCTGTTGCGCCGCAGACCCCTTGTTGAGGCTTTTTGTCTTTTTTGGGGTTGATCCGGCAGGGTCCCATATAACAGATGTGACAGCAGAGTCCTTGTTCACCAAAGATGCAGCGAGGTTTTTGAAGATCCGAACGGTCCCAGACAGTTTGGAGGCCTTTCTCGGCGGTTTTTTCGAGTGCCTGATTTACAGCACGATCTATGCTTTTTTTTGTCATTTTTGTATTTTTCATCGCAATAAAAATTGTTTAAAACAAGATTTTCGTTCTTATTCAATAAAAATGCAATTATAAAAATGTAATAACATTTATTGCGCTTCTCCCATTTAGTTGATGAAAAGTCTTTCCTATCCTTTCGTCATTCCCCTGTCTTTTTTATTTGTCATTCCGCACTTGATGCGGAATCCAGTATTTTGTATGTCTCTGGATTCCCGTTACCCGCCTGCGCGGGCACAAGCTTCGCAGGCACAAGTACCCGCCTACGCGGGCACAGGCTTCGCGGGAATGACGAAACATAGGACATTTGTTATGCAGTTTTCAATAGTTGCTCAGTTATCCCACTTTTCTTAATGTTGGAGCAATTGAGTCACTTCAAACAGGCTGCTTAAGATTTTTTCCGCGAGTTCTACAGAGAGCGACCCTGTTCCACAGCTTGGAGTGATTAAACACTGCTCCCAGATTAAGTCTTTGTCCACTCCTTTACTGGCTAAGTTATCTACAACAATTTCCAATTTTTTTACAAGAGACTCAGGAGTCTCCTCATTAATTTTCTCAGAGGTGGGGACTATTCCCCAGGCAAAAACCCCTCCTTTCTCTAGAAAGCTTTTTATCTTCTCAGGATAATAGGCAATAGTTTCACCAAACTCATAAGCATCGAAGCTGATGATGTCCACTCCGGCATCAACAAGTATTGTCCATTCCGTATTTCCGCAGCAGTGGATACCCGTAAGAGCATCTTCCTTATGGATTGCCTGTATAACATCGCTCAGGTATTTTACGACCTCCGGGCGCTGAATACTCACATAGGTGGATGATCCAAAAGCGGAGAGAATAGGCTCGTCTATAAAGCAAATTTGATCACATCCGAGGAACTTGAATTTACGCAATAGCCACCGTGCTTTCATTTCAGCTCCTTTGACAATCGCATCTCGAAACATCTCATTATAGTAAATCGCTCTCTTGTTTTCATCCACTCTCCCCAATCCCATGGTTATCGGCCCGGTGACGTGACTCTTAAAATATTTAAGATTGAGAGATGAAGGTTCCCTTTCTCTTAATTGGCGTTCCATTTCATATATGCCCCGGCTAAATTCCGGAGAAATCTCGAAGTAATCCAAGTTTTCTGCCAGATAGTTTTCATAAAACTTTTCAAAGCCGATTGTGATATCTCCACTCGTGTCAAAGTACATCCGTTGTTTTTCTTCGTCCAACACAACACCGGGCAGACCTTCGCTGAATTGGATCTCCATTCCCTCTTTGAAATCTATGTTGGATAATTGAGGCCAGGTTGGTATTTTAGGGATTTTTTCTAGAATAAGATTGCAGGCTGCTGACGGGTCTTCATGAGGAAAGCTGCCGATGGCTGTGGCCATGCATTTTGGCTGAAAAGGCATCCTTGACCTCCGGAAAAATATTTATGATTTTTAATGTCAATCGAATTACTAAAGCCTATATGATATCCTTTGTCAATCTTTTTTACAATATGGTTTTTCCAAATTCAGAATGAGGATATTTAGTATCAGAGGAGATGTTTATTTATAATGCGTCCACATCCGGATAACTTTAACTGTTTTTTCTTTTTCCAGGATCTGATAGATTAATCTATGTTGGATATTGATTCTTCTTGAATAAGCACCAGAAAGGTCACCTACTAATTTTTTATAGGATGGAGATTTCCGAAAAGGATCCTCACGGATGATCTCAATTAACTTCTCCGCTTTTGGCTTAAGTCCTGATGCAGCCAATTTACCAGACAAAGCCGCAAAGCCCCTTGCTTTAGCAATGGGGATATAAGGCGCAAATTTTTCTTGCTTTTTGTATCGCAAGCTGCTATATTTTTTTTTGGCCGAAGGACATTCGGTATCAGCCTGTGGAGTGGAGACATTGGTCGCCACCGGGAAGCAGGAACTCCAAACACGAAAGCCCCTCGGGGTATAAGTTGGAGAATCCCCGCGCTTTAGCGATGGGGAATTGTCAAGAGCATCTTTCTGGGCTTGCTTCGTAAAGACGACTTTCCAACTCACCAATCGAGTTCCTTAGAGCACTCATCCACCGGTGTTTTAAGGCCTTCCCTTATAGATTCTCTCATTCCGGGAATAGAAAGCAGATATAAAGTCTCTTGAATTGCCCGCCAATCATCCTCAGATATCAAGACAGCATTTGCACGTTTCCCGGATATTAAAACGGGTTCATGAGAAGATGCAACTTCATCTATAAGTCTATACAAATTTGATCTTGCATTAGTAACCTTTATTATGGGCATTGTGACCTCCTACATTATAGTACGTTATACCGTACGCTATGTCAATACTTATAATCAAAATATCCTATCCATAGAAAAAGACTTTTTCTGCAAATAAGAAAAGGGGACAGGCTACTTTTTTCAAGGAGAAAGCTTGCATGCTGCGTAGATTTTATTGAACTCTGTTCTTAATCTCTCATCCAGTAATTCAATCAATGGCTGTTCGTTCAAGTCTGCATTCTGGACGATTTCGTCATAGGGAATCATACCCAGGATTTGGCCTGGAGGGAACTGGCTTTGAATCCAGTTTTTTTGTTTGTTATCCTGGATTTTATTTCCCACAATCCCGAAAGATTCAATTCCTATTTCTTTACCCAATTTTATGACAGATTTTGCTGTAGATATGCTTCTAGAGCCAGGTTCAACAGTTATGAGCATTTTGTCAATCGAATGTGCTGTGGCTCTTCCCAGATGTTCGATCCCAGCTTCCATGTCCACAATGACCACTTCATCTCTATTGAGGATTAATTCAGACAAAAGGTTTCGGAGAAGGACATTTTCAGGGCAGGCACATCCGTTTCCGCCTCTCTGGATACCGCCCATGACCAGAAGTTTGATGCCTTTAAAGTCGATGCCGTATTTATCCGCAATATCGTTAACCGTGGGATTGAGTTTAAACATTTGGCCAAATTGCCTGGCATCAGCCCCTGTTCTTTCTTTTATCAACTGGCGCTCGTTGGAAATAGAGATGATTGAAGCGGCTTGATCTCGAGGAATTCCGATTGCAGAGGCAAGATTGGCATCTGGGTCTGCATCTACGGCTAATACGTTGTACCCGTCATTATTAAAATAATGAGCCAGTACGCCTGCCAGAGTTGTCTTGCCTGTTCCCCCTTTACCAGAAATAGCGAATTTCATTTTTTCCTGTTAATCGCTCTGTGAATCAGATCGTTTATCTTCTAATCATTTATTTCTTACGTGAGTTTTTATCGGGTGAAATCGTCCATAATATATATCTTTTTAATAGATTTTTTTCAAGAAGAATCATCGGGAATCATTGGGATCAGGCTTGAATAACTTGAATAATTATGTGAAGTGGTATTCTTGGAGTATTCTTCTGCTTTGGCTAGCGCAATTTATTGATTTTAATTGTGATACATCTATTTTTCTTCTGAAATTTCCTATTAAAATCAACTTTTTGCTATAAAAAAAGTATTTCTAAGAAGTAAAATAATTTTTCTTAAAGAACGCTTTTTTAGGGTGAAATGTTTGTTTAAGGTCTTTTTTTGGGGAAAATATGAGAGTAATTTCCCTGATATCAGATAGATACGTTAGCCAAAGCAGCCTTAAGTTAAAGATAGATACGTTAGCCAAAGCAGCCTTAATTTACTTGAATTCCAGAGCATCAATAAAATTCTCTTGAAATGAAGGCTTCGTCGCCAGGGAAACATACTGAATCTTCTTAACCAGGGATTCTATTTTCTTCCTTGTCTGTAGTGAGAGCAATAGTGCCTTTGCTCCAGCCAAAGATGAGTTGCCGATGAATATGACCTTTTTCTTGCCGATTTTTGGAAGAAGTCCTATTTTCATACTGTTTTTTATATTTAAATAATTACCAAATGCACCTGCAATAAATATGCCGTTAAGCTGTTCGAGCTTAACCTGGTTTTCTTCGAGAATCATTTGAATTCCTGTTTTGATGGCCGCTATAGCCAGCTGCGTTTCTCTGACGTCTTTTTGTGTAATATAAATATTGCCCGTGATATGAATTCTTTTTGTTTTCGCTTTAATCGTGCCTTTCGGGGAGATTGCTCCTTTATCCAAAAATATGGCTGTCAGATCGATAAGTCCTGTGCCGCAGATACCAGAAGCTTGTTTATTTCCTATCGTAAATAGTCTTAGCCGGTTTTTTTGTTCTGCTTTATAGATAGCTCCTGGAAGAGCGAGCATGCCGCAGCTTATGTTTGTTCCTTCAAAAGCAGGACCTGCAGCAGTAGAAGTAGCTATGAATTTATTCCCTTTCTTTAATACTATTTCGCCGTTTGTCCCCAAATCTATGAATAGGTAGTTGCCTTTCTTATTTTCCAGGTCTGAGGCAATCAAGCCAGAGGATACGTCACCCCCCACAAAGCTTTTGATATTCGGTGCAATATAGACCTTTCCGTACTTATTGATCTTGAATCCCAGATCTTGAGAAGAAAGTTCGGGTAGAAAAGTAAAAACTGAATTGTATGGAGCCATAGCAAGTGTCTTAACTGGCATGCCTAAAAGAAGATGATTCATTGAAGTATTTCCTGCTGCGACAATTTCATAGACATGGCCAGAATCAATGCGGTTTCTTGTCAGCAGCTGTGTGATCATCTTATTTAAAGTCTTTAAAATGGAACCCCTCAATTCCTCCAAATTTTTCTGGCTTAAAAAAGCATGGCTTATCCTGGATACGACATCTGCACCGAATTTCACCTGGCTGTTCATCGCTGTCGAAGTGTCTATTGTTTCTCCTGTGTTTAAATCCACTAACTGCACAACTAAAGTCGTTGTCCCAATATCAATGGCGATTCCAAAATTGTATGTTGTTGTGTCACCTTGTTCCACATTTAGGATTTCATTTTCTTTATGCGTCACTGCAGTTATGTCATATCTATTTCCCTCAAGAATATCTGGCAGCTTTTTCAATAAATTTAATGGGAAAATCAGGTTTCTTTTCCGGAGATATGTCTTAAATAATTCTGCAAAAGAGTCAGGCGCAGATATTTTTGGTTTTGTAAGCTGAAGATGATACTTCTTGATTGCAGGATCTATGAGGAGTTGCTGCTGGAGGCCTGTTGTTAGAATGGGTGTTTCCTGGATAAGTGATTCCTTAGGAATATTTATTTTCAAATCTCCTTTGATTTTGTAAAGGCAAGCCAGTCTGTGATTTTTACTCAATTTTTTTTGTTTAAGAAGAAAATCTTCTTTCTTAGTAGGTGGAGAGAGCCTTCCGTCTACTATTTCCACAAAACATTTCCCACATAAGCCTCGTTTGTTGCAGTAGGAGCTGAGGTAAATTCCCGATTCTTGGATTTTATCTGCCAGCAATTCGTTTTTGGCAGCTTTTATCGTTTTGTCATGTGAGATGATCTTAATGCTGTATTTCATTAGTTATCCTGATCCATTTATAAATTATTATTTTAAAGAATATTTTACAAGTTATTCTCCTGAATTATTAAGATCTGAATTATTAATAAAAAATGCCTAGTGAATAATCCAGATCTGAAAACAACCGGGTTAGATATATTAGGTATAAAAAAATAAATAAATAATAAATAAAGTATATAAAAATATATATAAGAAAACTTTATGAATTTATAGTACTGGCTGAAAACAAGAAATAGACTGGGGTCAGGCTTTCATAACTTTGATAACTTTGATGTCTGACCAAATCATGAGGGAGTCTCGATAATCAAAGATTGGAGAATTTCTCTTCTTGATGACAAGGCTTAGCCATATTAGGAGCCGAATAAGTTGATAAAATCAGACTTATGAAAGTTATGAAAGCCTGACCCCAATTGTTCATTTTTAAGTGGAATTGACAACAATTTGCCCCTATGATAAAAGCTATAAGGGATTTAATGCAGAATAAAAAGCATAGATCAGGCAGCAAGGGAAGCAATAAATAATTTTTTTAAAATCGGAGGATTAATAACATGGATAAAGTTACAGCTATTTTGCCTGGATTATTATCTGAAAGCTCTAAAGTATTAAAAAGATCTGAAATCCGCGAGCTATTAAAGATTACAAGGCAACCCGGAATCATCTCATTTGCAGGAGGATTGCCTTATCCTGGGCTTTTCCCAGTTGAAGAGTTGAAAGATATCGTGAATACAGTGCTGGAAAGAGAAGGCCCACAAGCTTTGCAATACGGCCCCACTGAAGGGGATGAAAGGCTGATTGAGTTCATAGTCAACTGGATGAGGGAAGATGAAAAGGCGGAGATAGATAATGAAAATATTTTGGTTGTGTCGGGCTCGCAACAGGCTTTAGATTTGATTGGAAGAATATTCATTGATCCAGGCGATCCTATAATTGTTGGACTTCCCTCGTATGTCGGCGCCTTGCAAGCTTTCAATAGTTATAGAGCAAAGTTTATAGGCGTTCCGGTTGATAAGGAAGGGATGAATATTGATAGAGTTGAAGAGATTTTGAAAGAATACTCGCAAAAAGAAGAAAAGATAAAATTCATCTATATTGTCCCTGATTTTCAAAACCCTGCTGGTGTTACAATGACTTTGGAACGAAGGGAAAAGCTCTTGGATCTATGTTATGAATATGGAACGATAGTTGTAGAAGATAGCCCCTATAGGGAGCTGAGATTTGAAGGGAAGTCAGATCCTATGGTGGGGGCAATGGACAAGCGAGGTTATGCGTTTTCTTTGCATACCTTTTCTAAAATATTTGCGCCTGGGCCCCGTATTGGATGGATAATTGCCAATAGAGCGATTATGGATAAGATAATTATGGCCAAGCAAGCTGCAGATTTATGCACTTCGCCTTTCAGTCAATCGGTTGTGTATGAATTTTGCCGACGTGGGCTTTTGAAACCCCATATTGAAAAAATAGTAAAAGCATACAGGAAAAAGCGCGATATTATGATTCAGGCATTAGAAAAATATATGCCGAAAGATGCTGGGATAGATTGGACGCATCCTCAAGGAGGGCTTTTCCTGTGGATCACTTTACCAGAACAACTGGATGCAGAAGCGTTGTTTCCTATGGCAGTGGAGAAAAAAGTTGCTTACGTAATGGGAGCAGCATTTCACTTTGATAGAAGCGGTAAGAATACATTGAGGTTGAATTTTTCTTATCCAAGTGAAGAGCAGATTGAAGAGGGGATAAAACGGCTGGCAGATTTGTTTGGGGAAGCCTTATAGGCTGAGAAAATTTCTCTATTGCTGGAATGCTGAATGGTTGATGGCAATTTTGCCAGCAACACCAAATATCTTACTCAGTAAAGAGGGTCGTCATGGTTACTGTGCATCCTGAGAGGGCAAAAGATTACGAGGCTATTCATGAAATAAACAAGCTTGCCTTTGGCGGTGAAGGAGAAGTATTGTTAGTGCAAAGGCTTCGAAAATCGCCAAGTTTCATTCCCGAATTATCCCTGGTCGCTGTCAAAAGTGGGCGAGTAGTAGGACATATTCTGTTCAGTTCAATAATCATAGAAACCCAGAAGGGCGCTGTTCCTGCATTATCCTTAGCACCGATGGCAGTTCTGCCAGAATTTCAGAGGCAGGGTATTGGTTCAGAACTCGTACAGCAGGGATTGAGAGAGTCAAAGCGGCTTGGGCACAACATAGTAGTAGTTGTCGGACATCCGGGCTATTATCCCAGGTTTGGGTTTACTCCAGCAAGAACGAAAGGCCTGGAAGTGCCGTTCAAGGTTCCTGATGAAGCATTCATGGTCCTCGAGCTCATTCCTGGCGCATTAGATGGGATAAAGGGAACCTTAATATATCCACCCGAATTCAATGAAGTGGTCTAGCCAGGACTCGAATTGACAAGAAGCGTCAGATCAAGTTTATCTTGGTCTTGATGGACTGAACAACGCGCGCGTAAAGGGGTTCAGGTCTTGTTTTTTGCCATATTACTCCTTATTTTCACTTATAATTAGTATATTTTTCCTACATGGGGCAAAAAGCAAGACCTGAGCCCCTTTACGAGGCTAAATCTTCAAGGTTGCTTCATCCATCCCCAAATACCCTTATGATGTAACTGATTTACCCTTCATCACGGAAAAAAATATGCATACCTATTTATTTCTGATTTCTCTTAAAATGGATTAAACTGAAAATGGAATATTTCTGTTTCTGGGTCGTTTATTACTAATGAAGAAGGAAAAATTTCATAAAGATATGGCAAAGCAGTACGATCGATATAATTCCAATACCTTCGAAGAGCTTATGAGTTATAAGGAAAGCGTTTTTCGTATTTGTTTGGGGTTTTCCAAGGATCCCCTGGATGCAGAAGAATTGACTCAGGAAGTCTTTCTCAAAGCCTACAGAAAAATTCTTTCATTGGATAATTCCAACCTTTCGAAGGGATGGCTCTTCAAAGTTGCCAAGAATACGTGTCTGGATTACGTGAAAAAGAAGCGTTTGAAACGATTGTTCCAGCTTAAATCGAATAGCCCTTCTGTGGATTATAATTCACCCGAAAAAAGAGTCATCCAGAATGAACAGCTTCAAATTCTGAAGAAAGCCGTCAGCCAGCTGTCCAAGAAGAACAGGGAAGTCTTTATTTTGAAAGAATATGGGCATCTTTCTTATGAGGAGATTGCTTTAACTCTGGGAGTAAAAAAAGGAACGGTCATGTCAAGGTTAAACCGGGCTCGACAGGCCGTAATGAATCAGTTGAGAGAGGTCGATGATGAGAATAAATAAGAATAAAAATAATTTTGATAATATCCAGATTCTTATCCGCCAGGAGGAAGAAGAGGCTTTTCGCATCTTTCGTAAGAGTGATTTTAGCGCTCGACTGAAGGAAAGAATTCGTGCTGAAGGAAAGAAAAACCGCTTCTTTGCTCTTTGGATAAAAGGGCCGATCCCTATCTTGGGAGCAGCGTTACTGATCGTTATAGGCGGAGTTATTATGGCTATGAGCATTTTTTTCTCCTCTCCGGAGAAAAGTGAGATAAATGCCATTGAACAATATTTTCAAAACGCCCCAGGCATTCAGAGCCTCATGAAAAGCGAGGAAAAGGAGCATCGTGACGCCAACGTGAAAGATAAAGGAAGCGAATCGATTTTTTGGGGAGAAGAAATTAAAAAAATATATCTCTCAGTTCCCAAAGCTAGACAATCTCTCGTAGCTGGAACCGCACTCATTTGGGATGAGAAGACGCTTCCCCGATTTGATTTAAGACAAAAGATGGAAATACTCATAAAAGAGCAAAAGCTCCACGATTTTTTAACAAAATATTTAAAGAAAGATGAGGAGGAAGAGAATGGTCCAAAAAATTTCTCTCTTGGTTTTTCTCGGTTTTTTCTGCATGAACTTATCTGCGGCTGAAAAAAACGGCTATGTTCTTTTGGATAAGGTTGTTATGACTTTTCAGGAAATGGCAGAGAGTGGCTCAGGCGGGAAGGACAAGGTTGATAATGCTCTTGAAGCAATCATGGCTGACGCTAAAAAGGCCAAAGCCCAGGGATCCATCGATCCTGTATTCTTCAAACGGTTCCACAGGCTTCTGATGATCCTGAAACTTGTTGTCGTTGAGAGCCCTGAAGGTATTCTGGGTCCATTGGTTGAAAGAGAGCTCAGTGAATTTGTTGAAGATGTAAAAGGCGAGAAATTAGAAATCAAAGGCACAAAGGGGATTGGCACTATTGCAGGGGCAACAGCCGAGGAAATCATCAATCTTCACTTGTATCTGGATAACAGGAAGGATAGAGATAAGCTCATGGAGGAGTTTACGAAGAAATTTGAAATAAAGAAGAAATGAGATCTGTATATATTTTATCCGAAAATTTCTTTCATTTTCTGCTGGTTGGTCTCTGTGAATTCACTTTGTGAGTAGCAGAAAGATTTTATTAATTAATGCCAATAATCATTCGGTGGTATCTCTTCCTTTGCTAGATAATTCTCAATGATTTCATAGCCGGCGTCCTTGCCAACTTTGAGCATACAAGTTGAAGAGGAGCCTATAAGGCTAAATATAAAGAATGACAAAAGAATAGCCACCATGAGAATAGCAGCTTTTTCTCTAATTTTCATTTCAGTCTCCTTTCTTTGAGATTCTTATCTCTATATATATAGACGTATAAAAAACAAAAAGGTTTACTATTCCTACAGAAAAAATAGTATTTATATCCTCTTGTTTATATCACGCGAAAAAATTAATGTCAAGTAATTCTATAGTATTTATTAAATATATATCTATTATAGGATTAAATAGTTGAGTTTAGCCTTAGTTGTTACCGGGAAAGCATGGGAACAAGTGTTTTTTAAGGTCATAAGTATTTAGAGCATGCCCAAATGTTATGGTATTCCAGGAATTCGGACTGGTTGGCTGGCGACCAAAAACCAATTCATTTTAGAGATGATATTTATAAGAGTAAAGGGGAGATGAAAGGTTTGTTAGTCTTGATTTTTATGTTCTAAGATTTATTCTTCACTTTATAGAGAACTGTGCCGAGGTAACCTCCGTCATTGATCTCTGCAATATATAATCCTGGCTGCAGATAGGCTTGTCGTCTCAACATCGGTTCTGATAAGTTTTCTAGAAGCGTACAAGCTTCCCAATCTTTATTGGTGTCATTTAACAGAACCTGTTCATCGTCTTCAACAATCTTTTCCAAAATTTCTCTTAAGCTCATATTTACCTCATTTGTCTTCAATTTCTACTCTTACCTATATAATACGTATTTTATAGCATTTTGGTTGCTATTAATTTAAATTTTTGAGGTTCATCTCCCAATTAGTTGAAAAAATGAATGCTTTTTTTTTAAAAATGTCATTCCTGCGGAAGCAGGAATCCAGAGATATCTAAATGTGATTTCATATGTATTTGTCTTTACTGGTTTCCCGCCTACGCGGGAACAAGCCTGGATTCCCGCTTCCGCGGGAATGACGGAGAGTAACAATGGGTTTAGGCTTGCATAACTGGCATAATTTTTGGGGTCAGGTCTTGCTTTTTGCCTCAACGCTAAGAAAATGTAGGGGCTTGATTCATCAAGCCCAGTTTCAGATGTCATTAATGGAGACAGGGTCAAGAGTCGAGAGGCAAAAAACAAGACCTGATCCCATTGCCGACCCCATTG
>Ga0114920_10000842_pt1 | contig 13663 bp, 5 predicted proteins | sample ChitaG_FD_88683 | JGI IMG/M metagenome (GOLD analysis project Ga0114920, IMG submission 88683) | Deep subsurface microbial communities from South Pacific Ocean to uncover new lineages of life (NeLLi) - Chile_00310 metaG | ecosystem: Environmental > Aquatic > Marine > Oceanic > Sediment ... | reverse complement strand
ACACTTGGTATGGGTGGTTGGCTAGACCTTACCCAACAGGGACTTTCACCCTGCAAGAAATATAAAACTTCTTGGCGCTCTTCTGCTAAAAGTTACCGAATTATTGACCTGACACATCCTATTTTTTCTATGGTTTAGCTTTCCATTTTACGAGGTCTTTCTTTAGAACATTTATCTATAATAATACATAAAGCCTCAACCATCTGGTTAAGAAACTCCTCAGATCCTACAGGTTTTCTGCTAAAAGCTACCGAGCTATTGACTTGGCACACCTTCCCGATTTATCTAATTTAAAAGTAAAATATTAATTGTCTAAGAAAATGGGATGTGCCCTATTTAAATCAATTGCTGTCTAGTTTTTTTAAAGTATTTAAAATAAAATACAGTGTCAAAATGAGAGTTTGCGGGTTGACTTTTAACACAATATCTATTTATTTCATGTGGACTTAGTGAAATGAAAGATGGAATTTACTCTTTTTTCCAGAAAGGTATAGTATCAATTTGTATATATGGCTCATAGTGATTACTGCGAAGAATGGCTCGGTGTGGAGGTTGATGTAAGATAAGTTCTTGAATGATATTACGATCTGCCCTACTTATTAGTCCCATGTTATCGGACATAATCCGTGCCTCATCACCTTCTAATTGCAAAACGATCTTTGTTCCTACCATATCAAACACAATACGGTCGAAGTCTTTAACGCTTTGAGATGCAAGGAGAATACCTACTCCATATTTACGTGCTTCTCTGATAAGTTCAGTAAGTGTTTCTTCGTATGATAATTTGTGTGCCTCATCTATAACCGTAAATATTCGTAAGTTATTTGTTGGACCTTGAGTAAGCATATAAGAGTAAAGTTTTTGCAAAACAAACCTACTTACAGCAACCATAAGCTCTTTTGTTGCAAGATTAGAAAGGCAAATAATTGAATTCTGCTTTAAAATTTCTTCGATACCTTTAGATTCCGCACAACCAACGAATACACCAGTTTCAAAAAGAGGTTGAATCCTCAAATTAAGGTTCCTTGCATTTCCTCTCTCTCTTCTTTCTATTGATTTAAGAATCTCCCATACCTCAGAAAAGGTTGGAGGAGTATTATTCCATGTATTTTTATCTCCAACTGAAAAACCCTTATTTGTAAATGCTTTATTAATTGCATCTCGCAAAATTGCATGCTGAATATCTCCTAAATTAAAAATATTAGCCAAACTCATAGACACTTGATAAACAACCTTCATATAGTTCTGTTTCTTTTCAAAATGGGGATCGATGGGCACATCTAAAGGATTTATATCTATTCCATCAGAAGCATCTAAAACCTGAGAATTTGTAATTTCAAGAAAAGTTTTGTTTTTCGCATTTACTAAATTCTTTGACATATATTCGCCTTGAAAGTCAAATATAACAGATGGGATCTTGGTTTTAGAAAGTTCACATATAAATGTACTTGCAGTTTGCGTTTTTCCAGCACCACTCTTCCCAACTATGAGAATATGTTGGTTGGCTAACTTTTTAGGGCTGGTTGTAAATGGATCCCAATTTGCGTTATTCCCTGAATCCCTGTCTTTGCCAAGCAATATTCTTACATGTGGCTTTTCCTTCACAGTGGGAAATTCCTTTTCAGTTAGCTTTACACCACCCTTTGTGGGTTCCTCTACAATTTCTACTGGCTCTTTTTGAGTTAAGGATTTTTCAATCTTCTCTTTGGTAATCGGTTTTTCCTTTATTTTTTCTTCTACTTTCTCAGTTGGTTTGACTGCTTGAGCTTTTGTTATTAAATCTAATGAAGTAACTCCCTCTTTTTTTACTACAGAAGGTTCGGCAGGAGATATTTCTTCATCTTCGCTTATATCCAGCAGTTCATAAATTTTATCTTTGTCAACAACATAAATCTCATTGTCTTTATAAATTTCAACTTCCTTACTAATCCCTTTTAAATTGAAAATGTAACCTACTTTCTCAAATGTGAAATATCCCTTTCCTTTTTCAATCTTTTTTATTAACCTTTGTATGTTTTGCGCATCATTACTCTTGGCAATAATTAAACCATGCCTGAGAGCTCTTTCAAAATAAAATTGAATTAAGCTCGCAAATTGTTTGTTGCGTATCTCCTTATCTAAACATTCTATTTCCGAAGGAAAAAATTTGCTTTCCAAAACTTTCTGAGTATCAGTATTTTTAAGAAAAATTGCTTCTTTTAAGGCCATTTCCTCAGCTAAAGCACCTGTACCGCTGCGAAACTTAACCTCGATCAGCTTTAAACAAAGACTTTCTGCTTCAGCTCTTGCGAGAATTAAATCGCTTCTATGAATCCTTATATTTCCATTCTTTATTTTCTTTTTATATTGGGTGAAAAAATTTATATGTGAATCAACAGGAATTACAACCCCATCTTTTAATTCATTATTTTGCTCCAACAACAAACGAGTTAATGCAAGACCAATAATCTCGCGAGCATCATTCGGGTTATTTATAAGCTTAAGTGCCAATCGCCCTGATATAGATTTTAAGACATCGAGAATTTGTGCAGCATGAAAACCTGTTCCGGGTATCCCCATTTTTCTTAATCCATTTTGGATCAAACCCTCAATTTCTGAAAGCCAAAAAGTAGAAACTATTAATCTATGACCTATACCCTCCAAGAATTCGGGTGTGTAATCAATAAGATAACTTCTTACACTAACTCCAGGAGCACTCGAGGGATTATCAAAATATTCTATTCCAAAATTACGGTCTATAGTTAAAACCCAATCAGATTTTTCATGAATTTGAGTGATAATGTATTTATCAATATCTGAAAGCTCAAGTTGAATTGTGGGAACTTTATCAAGAGCATTTCCCCAATTGTAGAAACACGCACTTAAGCGTAATAACAAATCGTTGATTTTATATATCCGATTTGCACAATTGTCACCTTCGAACAACTCATTGTTTTGATCAGGAACTATCTTGCGAGACCATGTTGCAGAATCTCCTTTTATATCAAAGGTAGTTAAATATTCAGCTAAAAGGTTATGTAAACAAAAACTTCCAATTCCTTCATCTGTTTGGCGAGTTACAACTTTAGTAGAAAAACGATCTATCAAAATAGCAATATGAGATTCTCTAATATTCATACTAGTCCAGTCCGATTCTCCAACCCGATGTTTTGAAAATATGAGTTTTGGAAAAAGCGGATTTTTATTGGGTCTCAATAACGATTCGTCTATTTCTGAAGCTGCCATTTCTACTTGCGAAGCTCCCTCCATCAACTTATCAAAAGCACTGCCCATGATTTCATATGTTACATTTCCATAGAAAGCAATATCATAACTTAAGTCTCTAAATTCCTTATTTTTTTGTAACTCTCTTATTGCATTAAGTATTATAAGTCCATCTCCCGGATTTATAACATTTAATTTCAATGTCGAAACATAGGGATGGTGTTTAAGATAGCGCCAAATTTTATCAGCTATGTGTAGTGGAGTAATCGATGTGATCTCTCCACAACTGGTTTTAAAATCAAGCAAACGAATAATCTGGCTTACTGCTTTTCGTATATCCGGAGATTCGCCTTTTGGGAAAATACTCCAATAAAGATCTAGGTTGTCGGAATTAATATAAATTTCATTCTGAGCAAACCCAAAAGCTGATGGGATGTTAAGTGAGGATATTTGCTCAAAGCTATCATTATTTATCATTTCTTCGACTTCGACATCAGAAGCGCCGACTAGTTTTTCCGCCCAACTAAATAATAATTGCTGATATTGCAACACCCAAAGTATCTTAAGAGGATGTGTTGGTGCAAGTATAACTATATTTTCTTCATCATTAGTTGTCCCAATTTTAAGCTTTATTGTATCTATGCACATTAAAAGATGACCTGTATTTAAGATATTATTTATTTCGGCATCTGAATCTGCCTTTTCCAGTTTAACAGAAAGATCATTAAGAACCAAAAGGTAAGCATCAATATAATCTTGGATTTCCGCTTTAAACTCTCGAAGGTCAAAAGTTTCTATGACTCCTGCTGGATCTCTTTCTTGAAATAAACTGAATAACTTTTTTCTATTGCTAATAAATCTCTCGATAGATGAAATGTCAGGAATTTGACAGTCTAAGCGTTTTAAGTCGCAAATATCCAAGATAGCTCTATTGCGTACATCTGCAAACCATATACCAAGACTGGAAGGATTTTCGATATTTCGACGTTCTATTTCATACAGAGTAGGATTAATTTTTATCCGATATATATCCCTGCTCTTTAATTTTAGGCGAAACATTCTTGGACGTGTCTCTTCCCATCCTTCGCTATCCAGCTCTACAAGCTTATGATATTTTAGGGCTGCTTGCAAAAAAGCTTCGGCTCTATTGCGTATCTTATTAATTTTCTTATTAATTGTGTCTTCAATTTGAATACCGCCTTCAATCCAAAACGGTTCACTCTCATCTGAAGCTAATACAACACCTGAAGTATCTTTAGCATACAATATTATCTTCGCTGCACAAGTCTCACCTTCTGCCAGTTCTATATCATTAAGTCTTAACCTCAAACTAGTACGATTTCCTTTAATATTCCTTCTAAGGAGGTCTTCACCTGTCTCTTCGTCATCGGTATCACGAACAACCATCAACAAAAAATGGCCTAAATTTTCAGGGTGTCTCGGATAAACAGACCATCTAATACGGATTGGATTTCTAGGATTTGTCGATGCAACTAAATTTGTTCCTTCTTTCTTTATACCTTTCGCTAACCTCCCCGTTTTAGGATCTTCTAAAGGTTCTAAATGTAATTCAATTTCACCGGGCTTAGTTATATCTTTAAATTCCCATTTATCAAATGTTAGCTTCGACCTCCAGTCCTTATTTTTTAATATTTCCTCAAGCCACCTTTCCTTGTTAACGATATTCTTATCTCTAAAAAAACTCATCGAGTTTTCACGAAGATTATTTATTTCTGGTTCAAGACCATATTCGTTTACTAATTTTTCAATACTCATAAAGACACTATTGTCAGCATTTGAGAGCATATTCACACAATGATAATTTCTATCAATTCTTCGCTCTAACCCATCTTCACTTAGTTTTAAATCTGGTATAAGATCAAGGTAGAATAAATATGCTCCTGCTTCCTCCCATCCAACAGCATCATTGATTAGTGCAAGCACATATTTTAGATGTTTTTCAAGAGGTAATCTCTTTATAGCCGGCTGACTCAATATTTTATTGACAATACCTTTTTTGTCTTTAGGTAACACACTCAATTTTTTACGAAGATAGGGCCTTAATGCAGTTCCCGAAGCATATGTTCTAAATGTTTGAATGTCATACGAGTCTTCGGCAGGTAAACGTAACCCTTGAGGAATAAAGGCAACAAGAATACCAAAATTTTCACGATTCCGCTTTTCAATTAAAGCACCACTTTCAATTTCATAATCCTCTTGAGCTTGTTTCGCTAAAACATATGCCTCAACGTTTTTAGCTTTTAATTGCTCATCGTCACGAATCTTTTGGCACGTTAATATCATTACCTCTAATGGAAGGTACTCTACTCTTTGGCAATGATTATTCTCCTTGGTAAGTAAAGATCCTTGAAGATGCTTATAAACAGCAGTAGCTAACTCCGAATTATATAATTCTTTTGTTAATACAAACATTTCCAACCTCTTTAGATTTTATTAACACCTAATTCTTTCACTAAAATCTCTTGAGCTTCATCCTCTAAACGAATAGCTTCAGCTCGCTTTTCATAAGCAGACCTTACCTTATCACCAATTAACTTTTGACTACCTGAGGAAGGAATCGGTATAAAAATATTTTGTACCTGCTTTGGTGTAATGTGCTCAATAACTGACCCATGTCTATATCTTAAAATTTGTTCATTCCCATACATTGAAGAAATAAAAGCAAGGAGATAACCACCATCAATCATATCATAATCTGGAATTAATCGTATTACATCTTCGGTGGCACACCAGCCCTCAAAATTGTTCCAAACTAAGCATATCCGTCCAATGGTCCCTGACCTTGTAATAAGAATCCATCCCTTTTTAAGACGCAATTCATTCAATTTTGATGTTTCTGTTTTAGAAACATACTTTAAACCTATCGGCCTGATTTGTGTAATGTTTTTCCCAGATAAAAAGGGAACACCATTTTCTTTATCAACATATTTTCTAGCAAAACGTTCGCACATAAAAACTTTTTTAGATAAATCAGATAGCGGTTTCAAATTAGACTTGCAAGATTTTAAATTCTTTAAGGCAAGCTTGGTCATTGGATTGTAATATCTTGCATCAAGACGAAATTCTAAACTTTGGCCATGGGATTGAATAATTTCTTTTGAATTAATGATTGAAAACTCTATTTCGTGTTCATCATCAAAAGTTAAAGTTCCTTTGTTTTGAAGTTTTATAAGCCCGTTTACTAAATATACCATTTTTTCGGCTTCTTTTAATATATCAATTGCCTCTTCTCTATTCTTTAAAGCCTTTACAATGTTAATGTGTATTTTTTCCTGAATACTTCTAGAAAGTTGGGGTATTCTTATGCTCTGTAACGCCTTTGGCCTAATTGCAGGAATAACCGCACCTGAAGCATGCATTACTAAGGCATCTTTACATATCGAGGATTTAAGATATGCACAGAGATAACCTGGTTTAATAATTTCAGAATTAGGAACAAATCTGATCACATGATCTGAGGTAGTCACTCCATCTAATTTATCTCCAACCATTGTTATGGTCCCTAAAATTCCTCCAGAAACATCACCAGATCTTGCCATTAATATTTTACCTTTTTTAACTATATATTTGTTTAGACCTTTTGTTGATAAACTAAGGTAATGAGAAGGTTGTAAATCGGATTTAAATAAAGCAGAGCTGGTATAAAAAGGAATGCCGTGTTCTTTTTCTACATAAATATGGACAAATGGTGGAACTTCATAAATATTATTGCAGCATTCTGATAAAGATTTCGTCTCAATATTTTTCGTAAGCACGTCTGTCGTCTTGCTAAAAAGTATATAAAAATTGGCATCCAATCGCCATCTCTGTCTTGCTATCAAAGCAGGATTAATTTCAGCAACAACAGGCGAAAAATATTCTGTTATATTATTACTTGTTATTCTCATACCATTTTCTTTCTAAAAAGTTTAGCTATTTTTGGCAATTCATCATCTATAATTCTTCCATCTGTTTCAACCAGAGATTCAAAATCATAAACCGAAGATTTTCTGTATACCTCATATAAATCCCTACGATAAACATCTTTACCTTTTTCATCTCGCACATAGATAGTATTCCCCCGACGATCTTTTCCCACCTTCCTTGCCTTTGCCATAAAAATCTGATAATCTGGCAATTCTCCAGAAAGACTCTCCGCCAACTTTTCTTGTTCAGACTTCCTTCGTAATAAAATAACACTTGTCTGAGTCCCAGTCCGAGGTAAAAAGGTTTCGACTGGTAAATCTACACTTGCAAGAACCTGACAATTAGCAATTATCCAATATCTTATATATTCATTATCAGGATTACCCAAAATACTGTCAGGCACAACCATGCCTAAACGACCAGTTCCTGGTTTAAGAAACTTAACGCATCTTTCAATAAATAAAATCTCTGGAGGCATTGCATTGCGAAGCACTCCTTCCATTATCCATTTGTTACCTTCCTTTTTCCAAGAATGTGCCAGGTCATATTGCTCTAGAATTTCTTGACCCTCTACCTTTATTTTTGTGCCAAACGGTGGATTAGTTATTACTATATCCATACTTCCTAACTCAATTTTCTCTCGCGCTCCATTTTCTGGCCAGTGTGATGGTTTCCAAAGTGAATTAAAAGAAAAAATACCACCTCTACCATCATTGTTCATTATCATATTCATCTGAGCTGCCTTGGCAAGATTGGCATTAAAATCTATACCAAAAATATTTTTACCTGCTTCTCTAATCTTATTATTTAACTGTCGTTCTTCTTCGTAAATAGGAGTAATTTCGTTTTTCCAATCTTTGCTCTCTTCTTGATAAATTTTTTCGGCTATATAATTGAAAGCTACCACTATAAATCCACCTGTACCACAAGCAGGGTCGAGAATGCGCTCGCCTGGATTTAGATCGAGCATTTTCACAGTCATTTTTACGACATTACGAGGTGTAAAAAACTCACCTTTGACTCCCTCTAATGTAGGACCCACTATTGTTTCATATGCCATACCTTTTACGTCCACTGATGAATGAAGAAAATCATACTTTTCCAATTGTGCAACAATATAGGCAACTAGATTAGGATTAAATCGAATCCCTTGGGCAACATCATCAAATAAGCCTTTATACTCTTTTCGATTTTTTACATCACGAAATAATACCTCAACTCTATCTTTAACCTCTTTTTGTCCCGTTGGTGCATTTCTCTCATCGTTATTCCTAATAGCAAATCGAGGTCTACCTTCTAATTGCTCATCTTCTATTTTTGCAAACAATATCTTTAAAAATTCCCAAAAGATTTGTTCTTTTGAGCCTCCTTGATTTGCATGAATGAAATTATGACATCGTTTAAACGCAAAGAGCAAGTTGTTGCCTGTTGCTATACGTAATCGCGAACGGTCAGTTATAAAAATTGAAGATGCATCTTCTCCCTTTTTTGGTAAATCATTCACTGTAACAATATCGGTATCGAATTTTAATTTTTTCTTTTGAAAGAAAAAAGTATCAATACCATTTGTCCAGCAAGCAAATTGAGCATTAGGACAAGCAATTAAAAATTTTTCAAGGTCATCAGTGCCTTTCTTAGAATCGGTAGGCTGTACTTTGTGTTTGGCTATCTGAATAACTATCAAAATATTTTCTTCGGATTTTTTTGTTTTGTTTGAATGAAAAACCACAAGAGAAACTTTTTTAGAAACCATCCGACTACCATCATGAACTTTGATACGAAAATCAACAGAAATATCATCACGGTTATACTGATATTCTTCTAATAGTGTTCGTTCAAAGTTTTGCCTAATCTGTTCAAAATCATTGTGGAAACGAAGTTTCCCATCAATAAAATCGATAATTTTCCCTTCTGGTGTCTCAAAATTCTTATTGACCTTTTCTCTCATATTATTATTCTCCTGATCTAACATGTAGTGAATCAATGTAAAATCGTGGCCTAATGGCCTGTGAAATTGATGCATCAGAAAGGTCTGTATAGAAACCAAGCTGGCGAAGACGGTCTTTTAGTGCTATGTAATTAGACTCCAAAGCTGAAGCTACTTGCATATGTTTATAAGGTTCATTAAACCTATCAATAAGAATTCCATAGCGATTATAAAGCCATGCTACAAAATCTGTAATTCTTATTGGCTTAGTGTAAAAACCACGATTTTTATTATATGACACAACAGCTAATTGTAATAACACTTCAAGAAGTTGATTACCAAGAACGTATTTACGCTTTTTGCCACGCCCCCCTTGCAGAAAGCCATCCTCTCTATTAAGACCACATAATGAAGCCATTAATTTCTTGTGATTCTGTACTCTTGTTTTATATGTTTTCTGATATAAAATTTCCACATAAGTCTCAAACGGATCTAACCCTAGATTAAGAATAGATCCAATTTCCGGATCTTGTTCTTCTCCTTCCTCAGTGGAAGTTACCTCACTAAGTTTAAATCTGAAATATCCTTGTAGATCTTTATGATTCATAAACTTTACAAGTTCTTCAATAGAACCACTATATTCACGAAAAGTACTTGCGAATTCATCGAGCTTCTTAAGTTTATAATGCGAGCGGAAATATCTATACATGATCGCGTAATGCTTGGCTAATTTTTCTTTAGCTAACTCATCGCACTTATCATTTTGGCCATTCGTTAAATCTACAAAAATGTCTGGTTGATAATTGCACGTACAAAGATCATCAAGCGAATTAGCATTTATACCCTTACACTTAGCACAACGAAATTTTTTTTGCTCTGCAATTATTGTTACGATTGAGAAAGATTTAATACAATAAAGTGCAGCATGAAATGAAAGCAGAGTCATTAGATATTGAATTAGCTCTCGTCTTGGAATAATATCACCATAAACTAAAAGCCGAGCTGTGTCATTAATTATAAGTTGCTTCTGAGCAGGGCAAATAAAATCATGATTAAAAACTCTCCTATTTCTATTTGGACGATCTGTGCTAAAAGGTTCTAATAACCTTAGAAGAAATAAAGTCTCAATATCCAAATCTCTTGCTTTTGTCTCGTCTATTTGTGTATCATAATCACCAAAATCTATCGTTGAACGGGTTAAGTAGGGTAGAAGTAAGCTATCTTGACCAATGATTAAACCTGTATCCTTAAATAAATTGTAGAAAAATACACTAAGATCGCGGTCTTGACTTTTAATTCGAGGATCTAAAAGCTTTATTGTGCTTAAATGAGTAGGTTTTAGATTAGCAATGCGAGGTTTGCCTGTATGTCCTCGGCCTTCCTTTATGCACGTTGTAAAATCGTTACTTATCCAACGTTCTAAAAGTCTTTTTCTTTGCGGATCATTACCAATTCCTTGAAAATGTTCTCTATCTTCTACTATAACTTCTATAAGACTATCTGGATATAAAGTTTCCTTTGAAGTAGAGGTAATAGGTAAACCTTTCGTGCGAATTAGAACCAAAAATCGAGCAAAAGCCTGCTCAAGATTTACGTTGTTAGCATCTATGGGTATAATTTTAGCAAACCGAAATGCCTTATGTTTTTTACTTATAGACAATTATTATCCTCCTAATTTTGCCATTATAATCCTTTGTGATGGATCTCTTTTGATCTCAAAAAGACTCGTATCATCTTCGGTCAAGATGATACGAGTTGATGATTTTGAAGCAATACGGCGTTTGAACATCTCTAAATTAATAAAAAAATTTCTCATCTCGCTTACAGTAGGCACATATCCGTCGCGTATGCGAAAAAGTATTTCAAAAAGATCTAGTGGAATTTCTAAAATAGCTGTATTGTCAACATGGCGGTAATAAAGACAATTAGGTAGGTACTCAAGAAAAGCGCTTTGCTCACCAATATCTTTAACTACCACTTCAAATTCAGAAGCTGAGAAAATATAAAATGCCTTTACTTCAGTATGTCTTCCACTTGTTGTGCGGATACAAACGTTCTCTATACCCACATTTTCATTATATATACCTTCTGATTTGCTAATAGCAAGTGTGAGCTCATTACGGAGACTTCCTCCTAGGTCTGTACGTTTAATTATAGTTTTATTAAATCTATCAAATTGATGATATGGTAATAACTTCTTCCATTCTGGCAAATCAGCGTGTTGCAATAGAGACTCTTCACCTTCAAAAAATAGCTTTCTGCGGATCGAAGAATGATATAGCTTGGCATTATTAAACCGAACGATATCATTGTCTTCTGTACCTTCTGGTTTTGAATGAAATAAATCCTTTAAATAACTAATGTCTGTTGAGTACTTATTCTCCCCAGAAATCAATAATGACTGAATTTTGGGATTTTCTGGCCCATGGAAGTAAATTAGATTATCGAGCTTTGGATTAGTTGCAACGGCTACATCAATTTCTGATAAAATCTTAATAATACGATCGTACTCTTGAGAGTTAAATGCGGCATTATAATAAAATCTATCCACTATTGAACGTTTTTTGTCAATATCTTTTTGCAGTTGTTCACAGGTATATTTATTAAACAGAATAAAAGACAAGGCAGAGCGCAAATCTCGCATAGTAATGTGACGGATTTTACGAAAATGAATAACCAGTAGTAATAATCTGAGACGGTCGCGGATCTTCGGCCCTTTTATTGGATCACGAAAGTTGTCAACATTATACTTAATATAACATTTATCGGCATATGAACATTTTTCAGGCTTACAAGGTTCCCAAAAACCATAGGTATCATCAATTTCTAAAATTTTATCAAGTAAATCATCAAAGATACTATTATTTCTATCATAACCAACAACAGATCTTAAGTTTAAATTTACAAATATTAATGATTCATGGAGTTTGCAACTTTCGTGCTCTAAATAGTGATAGACTTGATTTCCTAGCCATTTATATTGTGATTTGAAAAGTATAAAATCTCGTAACCTTCCTTCATTTATTGCAATAATCTTAGTAAAGTTACCTTCGGTTGGCTTATCTCCTTCAAAAGCATTAAAAAAGGATGCTAATACAGTATCATTCTTTGTGCCTTCAAAATCTTGACTGCCGTCATAAAGTGTTTCATAAATTATGTTATTTAACTGAAAGAGTGAGCCATTATCTGCTTTTTTGGCAAAAGGAGCTCCCTCATTACTAGCTTTATTTTCAATCCTTTGAATAAAAGCAGTTTTTCCATCACCAGCATTTCCTGTTAAAATAACAAGTTTAGTAGTAGGCTTAAAAATTGTAGGAGTTAAAGAAATATCTAATTTAGTATCAACGTAAGTATTAGCATCATAGCCTCTGGTACCAGCCGTACTACGTTCGCTTTGACTATATGAAGTCAGAAATTCATAAATAAATGGGTTTCTATTTTCCATAATTTAATTTCTTCTCGAAATTTTTTATAGAGAATGAGTTTTAAAAAATCAGGCATTTACTTTCCATATATTAAATACGACAAATTTAGATTAAACCCTTCTTTTTAATATAAAAATTTTTCAAGCTAATTCAGACAAAAAAAGATAGAGCAAAAATGCTTCAACAGTAGCTACTTGCTAATCTCTTGATTCTTTTTTTAATTTTAACAAATTTAAATAGCGATTTCCAGAATATTTTTCAATAATAGTTGCAAGTTACAAGTTGCTATCTGTATGATAAATAAGCGTCAAATTACCCAAAAATATATTTGGGTTTAATCAAAAAGACAATTGGAAATAATGGGGTCAGGTCTCAACATTTGACATAATGGAAAGACAAGGGGACGTTTCGTTTGTCATATTTTAACAGCTCTTCCTATAATACTTCTTCCTATGCCTAATCCCTAATCCCTTGCTTAGATCTCTGATAATTGCACTAGTTTCATTGTATATATCCTTAATAAAGTTAGCTCTATAGTTTAAAGGTATTTTACAAAACTCATCTATGTTTATTTTCTTCTTAAATAATTCTAATAATTCATCAGGTGTGAAGCCTGAACCTAATTCTTAAATTCTTATTTGACTAGTTATTTTCATTTTCACGTTTTAAAAATTAATCACTCCCTTTTAAAGTTCCCTGCCAGGTTTCAAATACTGGCAACTTATATTTATTAGGCTTTTCTTCTGAAGTGTAGAATATTACATAAGTCATTTTTTTCAAACCAATAAAACCACTTCTATCTCGGCATTGGTAATAACTTTTTCTCCAAGTTCCAGTATTTAAATAAACATATTCATAAGGTTTAACATTTTCATTGGATAGAGTAAGTGCCTCTATTTGTGGGGTATGTGTATGACCCATCACAATGTAGTGTATACGTTTATCTAACTCAGACAATAACTTTTCCGCTCCTGTAGTTGAACTTTCCTTACCAATTTTTTTTATTATTTTATCTGCAGCCCTTAAGAATATTTTTAATTTAAATACCCTAAATGCTCTTAAAAATTTAAGAATAAGTTGAATCTTATCAGCAATATCAAATCTTTTTCGATCATGTTGTCTATACCAGTTTTTTACAAATTTTAACTTTCGAAAATCTTTCGCTACTTCATTAATTGTT
>Ga0114920_10000840_pt1 | contig 13670 bp, 15 predicted proteins | sample ChitaG_FD_88683 | JGI IMG/M metagenome (GOLD analysis project Ga0114920, IMG submission 88683) | Deep subsurface microbial communities from South Pacific Ocean to uncover new lineages of life (NeLLi) - Chile_00310 metaG | ecosystem: Environmental > Aquatic > Marine > Oceanic > Sediment ... | reverse complement strand
TTTTCACTCAAAGGGGACATAGTTTTGGATCCTTTTCTTGGAACAGGAACCACTACTTTTGCGGCGATGGCTTCCGCAAGAAACAGTATTGGTATCGAAATTGATGAGAATTTTCGCGAAGTTATTCAAACGGGCATTAAAGAAGTAGTTGAATATGCAAACGCGTATAACAAAAAAAGAATTCAAAGGCATATTGAGTATATTGAGGAGAGAATACAAAATCAAAGAAAACCAAAATACAAAAATGAATTTTATGGCTTTCTTGTAGTCACTAAACAAGAAATAAAATTAAAATTGAATGAACTAACATACATAAAAAAACTTGAGGAAAATTGTTTTCAAGTAGAATACGTTGATTAATCTCTAAATATATAAAAGATTATTATCTTGCGTTCAGCATCATAAAAGTGTGGTTAAATTGTTTATTAAGACAAAAGTAGTGATTGTGATCCCAGAACCTGATATAGCTTCTAACACTATTTGGAAAGGTCTTGAAAATGGTTCATATTTCAAGGAATCTGACCTAACGTTTGATAGTAAAATGGTCTTTCAACATGAAAAATCCCCAGATGACATTAAAGTAGTTTTTTCAAAGAAAGATGGAGTAGAAAGTAATCATCTTGAAAAAAAAATACAAGCGGACTTGTTTATCGTCGCCAGTAGGCACAGAGCTGCTTCAGGAACCCCTGCTTTATTAATCCATCCTACTGGTAATTGGTCAAAGATAACACTTGCTGGAAGAGAGCGTGAACTTTCATACACCTCGAGTCAAGCATTGAAATTTGGATTATTGCATTTGCAAAATAAAAAGGAAGAATATAGCTTAGAGAATTACAAAGTTGATTTAGAAGTTACACATCACGGACCAACCAGTATGAAGTGTCCTCTAATCTTCATGGAGTTAGGAAGTAGTGAAGACCAGTGGAAAGATGAGAAAGCAGCTAAAGCTGTAGGTGAAGCGATTGTAGAAACAGCTCAACAGTTCATAAATACCCCCAATTTTAAGGGAGAATGTTTTATTGGTCTTGGTGGAAATCACTATGCTTATAGATTCCACAAGTATTTAATGCAGAATGAAAATGCGTACATCAGTCATATGGCAGCTAAACATACTCTTGGTGATTTAGATAAAGAAAACATATCTCAAGCTTTTACAAAAACTCTTGAGACACCGATTGGAGCTTTAATCGATAAGAAAGGAGCAAGATCCGAACAGAGAAAGAACGCAATTGAGTTACTTGAAAGTCTTGGTAAAGAGTACTTTTTGATATAGTGCGTGGTATAATAATCGTGGTTTTTTTATATTCTTGTTTAGATAAAGCTTTGATTCTATGACTTATCAAAACATGACTATCATTATCACCGGGGCTTCTTCAGGAATAGGAAAAGCCGTTTCGCTTGCTCTGATTCCATATAAACCTAAATTAGTAATTGTTGCTAGACGAAGTGACAAATTAAAGGAAACAGCAGAAGAACTAGATAAAGCCAATATTGATTTCTTACCCATAATTGGGGATGTTAGAAACGCAGAAGATAGAAACAAAATCATTGATTTAACATTGCAAGAATTTGGACAAATTGATGTTTTGATAAACAATGCTGGTATAGGGAAAGCAAATTTAATCGTCGAACAACCTGAAGAAGAAATAGACGAGTTGCTAGAAACCAATGTCAAAGCTCTTATCAAGCTTACAAGAAAAACCATCCCCATCATGAAAAAGGGAGGAGGGGGACACATTATTAATATCTCTTCATTCTTTGCTTTGCTCCCAGTTTACCCTTTTGCTGTTTATTCCGCAACAAAAGCAGCAGTGAAAATCTTTAGTGATTGTATCAGAGAGGAAGTAAAAGACTATGGAATAAGCGTTTCAACTGTACTACCAGGACCCTATGATACAGGATTTAACGCTGTTGCGGGGATAGCAACTGGTCGATGTTTAAAATACGATGTTAATTCTCTATCAAAAAGAATAGTGAAACTAATAAAGAAACCGAAGAAAAACGTAATTCAACCACCGATTTTTGTTTTATTAATTAAATTGATAAGAATTGTTCCTCCACTTAAGGGTGTCATTACGAAAACTATAGCTAAAATGATAGCACGAGAAAGAGCAAGTATGAAAATAACTGAACTAAGAAGAAAAAACAAGGAAAAAGAAGAAATTACTACTTTAACGCATTAAAGAGACTAGAACTGCCATAACTGTGTGGAGACGATTTTCAGCTTCATCAAAAACAACGGAGTTCTCTGATTCAAAAACTTCTTCTGTAGCTTCTTTGTGCTTATATGGTAAACAGTGCATGAATATATAATCGTTTTTTGCATTTGCTACTAATTCTTCAGTTATAACATATTTTTTGAATAGTGCAAGTTTTTTCTCAGCCTCAGATTCTTCACCCATTGATACAAATGTATCAGTTACAACAACATCAGCATTAGTGACAACAGAAATAGGATCATTGCTTATAACGATTTTTACTTCATTGTCTTCAGCAATATCTTTGGCTAATTCTACAATTTCTTCAGACGGTTCATAACCTTTAGGAGTGGCAACAGACATGTTTATACCCATTTTTGCACAACCAATAAGAAGAGAGTTACAAACATTATTACCATCACCAACCCAAGCAAGTTTCAATCCAGCTAGTTTTCCCTTATGCTCTTCAATTGTTAATAAATCTGCCAATATTTGTAATGGGTGATATTTGTCAGAAAGCGCATTAATGACTGGTATTGATGAATTTTTCGAAAGTATATCAACATCTTCATGTGCAAACACTCTAGCCAAAATACCGTCTACCATTCGAGATAAAACACGTGCAGTATCCTTAATTGATTCACCTGCGCCTAGTTGGATATCATCTTGTCCAAGGAATATGGCATGACCACCTAAAAAGAACATTGCAGTTTCTGTAGAAACTCTTGTTCTTGTTGATCTTTTCTGAAAAATCATTCCCAATGTAAATCCATCTAAGTCTCGATTTCGCTTATATGCTTTAAAATCAGCTTTAAATTTTTTAGATACGTCAAGAAGATAACGAATTTCCTCTGGTGTGTAATCTTTTAGACTTAAAAGATGACGACCGCTTAAATTCAAATACTTACCTCAAGAGGTAAACATAGTGAGACTTTAAAAAATGTTCGATGAGGCTCTATAGCTACATCCCTAAAAAACTTGAACAGTAAAACAATAATTTCATATAGCCTAATTGCCTTCAAAAATATGTTCACCAATCCTTTTTTCGTTATATGAAAGAATTTTTAAGAATCCTTTAGGTCTTAATTACTATGAACTATAAACGATTTGGCATAGCAACTCTAACAGGAGCACTATTAGGGGTCTTATGTATAATTGGTGCAAGTGGTCGAATTGGTGGTTGGACAGGCAATGAAGTAATACTTGTAGGGCTGTGGTACAATCGCGTTATTATGGGTATGATTATCGGTTTAGCTGGTAATTTAATATTTATCTCTGGAAACCCTACAAAAAAATGGTTAAACACAGGAATACGTGGCTTAATGTTTGGCATAATTGTTAGTCTTCAATTCTTCTTATCTTCAAATTTACTTGATTGGCCAACCTTCCTAGCAGGTTTCGGTTATGGTATAGTAATAGACCTCTTAGCCACTGCTCTTGGTGAAAAAAAATCAAAAGAATAAATAAAAAAGAAGAATCAACATTAGAAAAAGGTTGGTTCCCCTTCAAATTGTCTTTTTGGAGGTTTCATTTTAGATGTTTCTTCGGGGGATAGAATCTCAACTATCTCGTAGTTTGAAGTACCTATACCCATTTTTTCAACAAATCGTACTACTTCATAAGGGTCCTTATATGGACCATGAACTCTTGTAAATGGATGAAGATCCTTTTCAGGATCAAGATCTGCATTATCGAAGAACGGTGGTATGTTTTTTTCAATTAAACCTTCTTTCTTGATAAGGTCTAAAGAAGCAGTTTCAATTGCTACGATGTCAGTAGATCCCACTACACCTATATCATTGACAATAAATGGTTGGCCCATACCTAGACAATCACAATAAGCTGTAATCTGAAGAAGGAAACTAATATAGAATACCTTTTCGGGTTTAAATGTCTCAAGCACCTTTTGAGTTGCTATCGCCATCATTTCCTGAAAGGCGGTGTAGCTTTCTCTAGGAAGTTTTACAGCCCCCATACCTTGATCAACTTCTAAACAAGTCATACATTGTCTACATTCGTGATAATTTCTTCTTAATTCGTGTTTCTCTTCATTATAGTTTAGAGCATGATAAGGACACATTTCTACAAGTTTCTTAGCTAATTCTGGTGTACCCTTTTCTTTATCCCACATGTCGGTAGAGTAGCTAGCGCCATGGATTTTCTTCCATCTGCTAGGACCTGAGTATCCCCCAAGGGCCAGATTTTTTATTGCACCACCGTAACCACATGCGCCGTGTCCTTTTGCGTGTGATAAATCAACAAGAACATCGGCATCTTTTAGAGCACCTGCTAAATCTAAGGAATCAAAACCTGCAAAACCACCAATTCCTACGCTAGAGACATAACCATCTTTTACACCAGCTATGGGTATAATTGGGCATCCACAAGTGTACTCAGTATACCCTCTGTTAACTGCATTGTATACTGCGGTGGGATTGTCTGTTATAAATGGAAAAGCTCTTGTTTTCTTGATTTTTTCCACAATTCGTCTAATGAAAAAAACAGGTAACGTTTGGTATCCATCACTGAAACCAAGGTGCATCTTGATAGCTACCTTGTCTTTTGGTTCAATCATAGTTTGTTCAATCAATATATCTGCGATTTTGTCTACTTTTGCTGCAAAAGAAGCAAAAGGTAAGGCTTTTCCGTGCTGAACAGAACCAAAATAGACTTTCACCTTCTCAGAACTCATGTGAATAAATTTGAATTCAAGTAATAAAGTCTTCGATAAAGTTTTTGTTTGAAAGAAAAAGGAAAAAGATTAAGGTAATTTTGATCCGCAGTTTTCACAAAATTGCGCTTCAGAAATCGCTTTATGTCCACAGTATGGACAATATTCCGTTTCACTTGAAGGAAATATTACTTCTAACTGTTTCTTTGAAGGAGGTTCAACAAATTCTGGGGCCTGACGATATTGTATTGATTCCCCTAGAAGTATTTCACCTGTATTGGAGTCATAACTATATTTAATCAAACCCTTAACTCGAAGGTCAACTAACACTCGTAAAACACTATTGGGTTTAATACCTATTTCTTTAGAAAATTGATCTAAGTTTATGCGATTACCAGTTGTGTTTTGAAGTGACAGTAAGACATGTTTACGTAATCCAATATCACTAAAATAATCTTTGAAAGCCCTCAAAGCAATAAAGAAGGCAGGAATAAATAAACAATATCCCTAATCTGCTAGTCCTATGAAATCGATGTCTGTATATCTAAATATAAGTGATATCACTCCAACTAACGCAAAAACGAAAGCAGTGCCAAAAGCAGAGTAGCTTCCGGTGTAGCTTTTACGATAATAATATCGTTGTTTGGACATGACTTTATCCTCGAATTTAAGGAGCATAACTATGATATAAAGCTTAGCAAATCAAAACATAAGCGTAAACTTTTTAATAGAACTCGATTAGAACGAAAGTAACATCGAAATTTATCTAAAGCGTGCCTTGATAGCTTAGCGGGAGAGCGCTGGACTGAAGATCCAGTTGTCGCGTGTTCGAATCACGCTCAGGGCTCCATCTTTTCTTTTATATCTTTTATATCTTTTATATCCTTCTTTCTTTACAAACACTCTTGAATCTTCCATTCACACCTTTTAAAGCACATTATTTTTCTTCTAACCTTGCTATCATTTCTGAAATAGTAAGTTAAACCAGATTTCCTGACTTACAATTGTTGAAATAAGGTTGAAACCGTTTAAATACTTCGCCTAATATCGTATCTTAGAAAGGATTGATAAAAATGAACGCATCAAATAAAAACAAATATCTAAAAATGATTAACAAGCAAAAATTAACAATAGAAGATAAAAGAAATGAACAAATCAGAAGAGTAGTTCCAGTTTATGGACAATTACTAGTTCTCTAATTTCCCCTTTTCTTTTCTTGCTTATAATTTCTTTTATTCCTTTGAATATACTACTTAATTTGTTTTCAATATTAATGAACCTAGATTAAATAGTTAGGTGCTTAAACAGGTATTATTTTTACGGAACAATTTTCTACTTTAAATCTTATAATCACTAAGTATTTTCTCAACCAAAGAGTTTAAACAAGATAACCTTTTTATCTAAAAAATAGCTACTCTTATTTATGGAATACAAAAGATTGGGTTCAACAGGTATTAAAATCTCACCCATGGTTCTGGGAACAATGCAATTTGGGTGGCGAATAAATGAAGAAGAATCATTTAAGGTAATGGATAAAGCAATCGAACTAGGGATTAATTGTTTCGATACTGCCGATATCTACAGCCATTGGGCAGATAATAGCTATCCTGGCAAATCAGAAGAAATAATTGGACAATGGTTAAAAGACAGAGGAATCAGACATGATCTCATTCTTGCTACTAAACTACGTGGACCGATGAGTGACGATATAAATGATAAAGGATTGAGTAGACGCCATGTGCATCAAGCAATAGCTGGAAGCTTAAAACGATTACAAACCAATTGGATAGACATTTATCAGATTCATAGTTTTGACAATGAAACAGAAATTGAAGAGACGCTCCATGCACTCAATATCCTAGTAGATGAGGGTTTAGTTAACTATTTAGGAGCATCAAACGTTCATCCTTGGCAATTGGTGGAAGCTTTTTGGATAAGCGAAAAATATGGCTTTGCACGATTTGAGACCGTACAACCGCCCTATTGTATAATAAGAAGATTGCTCGTTGAGCATCAAATGTACCATGTGATTAAAAAATACGGGCTTGGTGTTATTTCTTATAGTCCCTTGGCAGGTGGTTTTTTAACAGAACGATATTCTAGAGAGCAATCTCTTCCAGATACCCCAAGGAGTGAAGGGGCTCAAAAACGATATTTTACGGATAAAAGATGGAAAATACAAGAGGTTGTAAGAGAAATCGCAGAATCAAAAGATGTGAAAATGACGCAAGTAGCACTTGCGTGGATACTAACTAAGGATTTCATTTCTGCACCTATTATAGGCGCAAACAATGTTGAACAATTAGAAGAAAATATTAGAGCACTGGAAATCAAACTAGAGGAAAACGAAATAAAAAGATTAGATGAAATATCTGATTGGATACCAGATTATGAGGCGATTAGATAATTGGCGTTAACTCTATTTCCAGAATTGCCACCATTTCTTTTTTATTTCTTCTTTTTTATCTACTGTTCTCCTTAATTCCATCATTCCGTCTTTTAATGCAATTTTGTAAACTAGACTTCTGAAGCCTTCTGGTTCCTGTTCTTCTTCAATGGTATAGATAAGGGGCTTTCTTTTTCTTTCTGTATCTAGTATTCTAGATATTTTTCCCACCTCATATTTCTCTCTAACTTGGCTGTTTTTACCTATCCACACACATATTTCATCATAAGCATCGAGAACAAAGGCGTTTTCAGATTCAAATGCCTTATATTCTATTGGAGCTTCTTTTACAGTCAATTTCCCAGTTTCATCTTGTTCTATTTTTAACAATTGAAAATCTTTTTGGTGTTTTTTCTTGAAATGTACAAGAAAGCCTGGAGTATCCCCAATCACAACTTCGTAATTGATGAGACTGTTGAATTCTTCTGGCTCATCTCCCTCCATAATCGTATTGAGTTTAAGATCTTTATTTTGTTCTTCAACAACTTTCGCTCCCCATGCCCCAACTGCTTTGTCATCTGCATAAGATTTTGATCGTATCCAAATCCAAAGCTTCTGATCGGTTTCAACAACGTAAACGTCTCCATTAAGAAATTTGTAAGGTTCTTTTTGAGGAACTAATTCCCTATTCATTACTTGATAAACTTTCATACACGTAATAGTTTCTTATGAATTGAAAAATTACCGTGCTAAAATTTGTTTTTCAAGAGCTTTTATTTTCTTCAAATACAAGTAATTTTTGTGGTGTTTATATTGTTTTATCCCTTACAAAATATGGTGTAACTGATCATCTAATGGGCACTTGTTCTCATCATGTTAATATTAGGTGACCAATGCACAGTATACCCAGGTGAAAGGAAATGAAAACAACAAGAAATTCTAACCAAACTGAACATGTGGAAAAAGAATGGAAATATCAGGTATTAGTGAAAGAGGAACAGAAGAAAAGCATTAGCGTGTTCAATGGACAGCTTGTGATTTATTAATTCCTTTTCAATCGAAATCTATGAACTTCGAAAATCTTTTGTATCTCATTCCAATTTTTTCTTATGAATTTAAGTGATTTTGAATCAATTGATACTTCAAATCTCCTTATTGTCATTGTAGATCCCCAACCACGCATTCTCTCAGCTACACTTTCCCATGAAAAAGTGCTTAATAATATTCTTCTTCACATAAGAAGCGCAAGAGAATTCGAAATACCTATCATAATCACTGAACAATATCCAAAAGGGCTTGGAAACATAAGTGAAAAAATAGCGGAATTGATAGACAAAACAACCCCCATAGTTGAAAAATTGGAGTTTGACTGTTTTGAAAATGAAAAGTTTACTGAAACGATTCACTCTTTTCCATCTCGAAAATATGTCGTATTCATTGGCGTTGAGGCCCATATTTGCCTCTTTCAAACAATTTTGGGTGCAATTAAAAACGATTATATTCCAATTATTATCTCTGATGCTGTTTCATCTCGAAAAGAATCGGATTATCGAACCGCGTTAAATTGCTACAAGTCTTTAAATATCCTTAGTCTTTCAACAGAGATGCTAGTTTATTTTCTGTTAAAAAAAGCAGGAACTCAAAAATTTGCTGAAATATCTTAAGTAAGCATTCTCCGAGTCTTCCCTTGTGAAGATAGGTGGTAGTGGGGTTGTCTGAGTCGACCTTCACATCACTCCGTTGTTCCTCAATATAGTAGTCTTTGTACCAGTACTTGAACATCTTTTTTGTCGGTAATACAAAGAGAAAATAGAGGTGTATATGGCTTGTAATTATGACAAAAACAAAACCACACCTCTATAGAAAATATGGTAAGAGCTTTTATAAACTTTTGAGTAAGCACATCATTCGACAACTGCCTGTTGCGGATGAGGGAAAAAGAAAGGACAGCTATACCACGGAAGAGATTAAAAGACTCCTCATACAAGCAATGATTAGCCCTGGAAAGTCATTAGAAGACGAATGTGTGCAGAGAAGAGAATATATTGAGACCCCTACGAGTCAAACGATGATCAGGAGGTTGAAAAGGGGGGAAACAGAAAATATAAGACTAAAAGTGAATGCGTTCTTGAAGAAAAAATTCTCCTGCATCCAAAGAAGGTATAGGAAGAAAACTATTTTCTTGGCAATAGACGCACATGACGAACCTTATTATGGTAAAAATATGGATTGGACTTGTGGGGGGAGAAGAAAGCAGTCAACAACCACTTTTACGAGAGTTATTGCATTCTATGTCGTCCATCCTGGAAGACCACTGTTGGTGGCATTAAGTCCCATGCAAGAGTCGGAAGCGAAGACAGCGGTCCTCCTTATTCAGGAGCTCTTGCAATGGTTTCCAGCTGGACGAAAGATAGTCTTCCTTGGTGATGGTAAATATTATAATGTTGACTTACTACAAACTTTGCACACTTGTGGTTGGGACTATATTATCCGAGGTCATCATTCAGGAGAACTCAAGAAACACTGTTTATCTTTAGAGTATCAGCGCAAGGAGGGGGAAGGATATACTTTCTATCATCGTGTTCAGAAGGGGAAGGGCTATCCCATCCGTTATGTTATGACACGTGCAGTGGTCTATTATGGTCACAGTGGTGCCAACTCTTGGGTCACTTCACTCTCATGTTACAGTGCATCCCGTATTGTTCAGTGGTATAAACGCCGTTTTCGTATAGAAAATGCTTTCCGTGATATGAGACCGTTCCTTCTCCGGACCTGCTCTCATCACGCTTGCGTCCGTTTCCAACTCCTGTGGGGAGCCCTAATACTCCATACTTTACTCCAGTATCTCCTCCTTGTCCTCCTCCCACCCAGTATATGGAACTGCAACCGTTTTGCCCCCTGTCCTTTAGAACAACATCGTGTGCATCACTACAGTTATTTGTTTTACTGTCGTGTGCTCTTCGCTCTAAAGGAGGTGAAGCTGTAAAGAAAGTTAATGTTCAAGTACTGGTACAAAGAACTTAGATTATACTTGTTTACTTTTCTCAATTATTCTCTAAATTTATAGCTCTCCTAACATTTAAATTCGCTTTTTTCCATCTCATTACAGAGGAATTAGATTTGATGAATCTCCAACCACCCGTTAGAATTGGTATTGATACAGGAGGAACATTTACAGACTTTATTATAGTATCGGGAGGAACAGGTGAAATTCGTGCATGGAAAATTCCTACAACACCAAATGATCCTAGTGAATGTATTATTAATGGGTTAAGAGAAGCTATGAATCTATTCCATTTTGAACCTCAAGATATTGAGCTTCTTATACATGGGACAACAATAGGAACCAATGCTTTTTTAGAAGATAAATGCCCAAATATTGCATTTATAACCACTAAAGGATTCCATGATATAATTGAAATAGGGCGTCAACAGCGATCGGAGTTGTATAGCCTAAAATTCAAGCAAGAATATCCCCTATCTTTCACAAAAGATGCTATTTTTGAAGTGGAAGAAAGGATGGATGAAAATGGTCAAATTATTAAACCCCTAAAAGAAAAATCTTTAGAAAAACTGCTTAATCTTCTTAATTCCAAAAAAATAAAAACTGTAGCACTTTCATTACTTTTTTCGTTTCTTAATCCAACACATGAAAAAAAAATAAGTTCTTATTTGACTGATAGAGGTTTCAATGTTTTCCCATCTCATGAAATAAGCCCTCAAATAAAAGAATATGAAAGATCCGTTACTACTATAGTTAATGCAAAAGTCAGTCCTATAGTAAACAATTATCTGCAAAGACTCCAGTCAAAATTGCTCAGAGAAGAAATCAACAATCCTTTGTTAATAATGCAGTCCAATACGGGAATGAGCGATGTCTCAACCATCAGTCGTTCTGGGATACAGACACTTTACAGTGGTTTAGCAGGGGGAGTACTTGCCGCTGCAGAAAGTTTGAAGCATTTAAATCGAACACATCTTGTATCCTTAGATATTGGTGGAACTTCAACAGATGTATCCGCAGTTATTGACCGTCCTATAATCCTCCGTTCAAGAATATTCAACGGTTTCCCACTTGTAGCAAATATGGCAGATATTGAAACTATTGGAAGCGGAGGAGGGTCAATAGCTACTTTTAGGGATGGTTTGTTAACTGTTGGACCAGAATCTCAAGGGGCTAATCCTGGACCTGCTTGTTATTCGTTAGGAGGAGATAAAGTAACTTTAACTGATGCAAACATGTATTTGGGTTATGTCCATCAAGACAATTTTGCTGGAAACTTATCAATAGATACAAAAAAATCTCTTTTCTACTTGAAGAAACTCCTCGAAGAAATACGTTTATCGCCCTTTCCTCTAGAGATAGAATCTGTTAATCATTTGGCTCTATCAATCAGGAAAATACTAAATCACAATATTGCTCAAGCTATTAGGGTAGTCACTATCCAGAAAGGCTTGGATGTAAGAGATTTTGGCCTTTTAGGCTTTGGTGGAGCTGGACCAATGCAAGCATGGGATATAGCTCAAGAACTAGAAATGGAATCAGTTATTATTCCTCCTTTTCCTGGTGCATGGTCAGCTTATGGACTAGTTGCAAGTAAAATAAAACATGAAAAAACTCATTCTTATTTACAAGAAATAAATGAAATAAATCTTGATAAAATGAATAATAAACTTGAGACTATTCAAAAAGAATTAAAGGAAATCTTAGATAAGGAAGGAGTGGAAAGAACGGATCAATCATTCAATTATTCGTTGGACTTAAGATACTTGGGTCAAGCGGAATTTCTGACTATTTCTATATCTTATCCAGTCATTAAAAGTCAATTATTCCCAATTGTAGAAGAGTTTCATAATTTACATCAAAGAACTTATGCTTGGAAGAGTGATGAGTTGAACGTAGAAATTGTGAATTTGTCTGTCGAAGCTATTGGCGATGTACCAGAAATTGAAATTAAGAAACTGCCTTCAGGTTCTAAGAAACCTCCAGAGACAGCTCATAAGAGCAGTAGAAAAGTTATGTTTGATGAAAATTGGTTAGAAACAGCTGTTTATGCTAAAAGTGAACTAAAAGAAGGTAATATTTTGGAAGGTCCTTGTATAATCAATCAACTAGATAGTACAACTGTTATTCCTCCTAATGTGTGTGGAGAAGTAAATAAAGCGGGCTATATTTTTATGAAAAAAAGATAATTGTGCTCAATTTTTCTATTCAATAAAAGTGAAAATAGCATATTTATTCTTAGTTTGTTCTAATTTTGCTGTGTAATAGTTTTCCCATTGTTGTTGATCTTCAGGTTTTGTAGTATCTAGTATACCAAAACTCAGTCTGTCTTTCTTTTTTGTTCTTTTGATGATAATTACATTACCATTACTCTTAACAACTATTCTTCCCCTAGAATCCAGCTCTTCAAACGAGAAAATACCTATACTTCTTGTACCATCATCATAAGTATTCAAAAGGTTTAATTCGCCGATATCCCAATTAATTACAAGTTTATATGCGTCATGTAATTTAAGATTTTTCTGACTCATCTTTATCACTCAAGTTTTCTGAAATTCACTTACTCACTAATTAATGGAGAAATAGATATTTAAACCCAACAAAGAACCAAAAAATAATAAAGAAAGTGCTGACATACCAATGACTAAATTCTCTCTCATTGAAGTTCAAGTAATAAATCAAGCACTAAAAAACGTAGCCTTAGAAACTGGGATTGTTCTACAGAATTCGGCATTCTCTCCAAATATAAGGGAAAGATTAGATTTTTCCAGTGCAATTCTTGATTCTGAATGTAGATTAGTAGCTCAAGCTGAGCACATACCGGTTCATTTAGGGGCAATGCCAGAGTCAGTGAGATGTATTGTTTCATATATTGGTTTAGATAACCTGCTTGAAGGGGACATTTACATCGGAAATAACCCCTACTATGGTGGAACACATCTGCCTGATATAACTGTTGTAAAACCAATCTTATACCAGCAACAATTGGTAGGTTACATTGCTAATCGTTGCCATCATTAACCTGTGGGGAAAGAAAATATCATCTTAATCTCAGGCTGATAAGAGAAAGATATTGGGTTGATTTTTTAAGTGTTTTTTATGAATGATAATCGAGTTACCAGTGATAATTCATAATATCTTAAAAGAATTAAATTAGCTCTTCCTTTATGTTGAATTAATTATTGACAGAACTTTAAATCAAGTTTCGACAAATGAAAAAAAATCGTACATTATTGTATTTCTAATTAAAAAATTGATGCGCAGATTTTAATCACCATTTAGTATTCCTTAATTGTTTTTAATAAAAAATCAAGTGTTTTTCTTTAATTTACTTTTTAATTTTGAACAGAAAAACGAAGGGTCGTAATATTTCATCATTATCTTTTCAATAATTGACAAATAGCGTAAACA
>Ga0114920_10000839_pt1 | contig 13670 bp, 10 predicted proteins | sample ChitaG_FD_88683 | JGI IMG/M metagenome (GOLD analysis project Ga0114920, IMG submission 88683) | Deep subsurface microbial communities from South Pacific Ocean to uncover new lineages of life (NeLLi) - Chile_00310 metaG | ecosystem: Environmental > Aquatic > Marine > Oceanic > Sediment ... | reverse complement strand
TGATAGCTTCAACTATCTCCAGGTCGTCTTTGCCTCCCATTTTGATTTTCACGATGGGGTAGGCACTGTTCTTGATCGCTTCGATCATCACATTGGGTTCATCAATGCTGATCGTTATCGAGTTCCTTATCCCCATCGGTGTACCAAGCGACAGGACTTCCCACGGATACCGTTGTGTCTCACCGGAGATATAGTTGAGTGTCATGCCAATCAGCGCTGAACGCGCCACAGGGTGTATGTCATACTTGTTTATCTCGTGCAGGGTTTTGACAGTGAGCTTTCGTTTGCGTTGAAGCTTAGTGATACCCTTCTTGATATCGGCTTCGATCACATCAAGAGCCGGACCGTAATATACAGAACCGGCTGCTTCACCATTGTAACGATTGTTCAGTATCGTGATCAGGTTTGTCTTTGTTTCCGCCTCTCCTTTGGAGACAGCGAATTTCTTTTTAAGAGGCAAGGTCACCTTGATGGTATCAACATGTATCACAAGACCCTCCTGGCCTGTTGGAAGTCCCGGTCCAGATCAATACGGTAGTCATCCATGTCTGCTTTCAGTGAATTCATCCTGACTCCTCCCCCGGCAACCGAAGCGTGAATAATCCTGTCCCTGCCGATTGCGAAACCAACATGGCGTTCAAAAAAAAGCAAATCACCGCTTCGGACCTCATCTCTGCTTATTCGTTTCCCAACCTTCCTCTGGTCACATGTGTCCCGGGGCAGCCTGATACCGAATTGCGCGCAGACTGACTGGACCAGCCCGGAACAATCAAAACCGGCCGGACTTATGCCCCCCCAGAGGTACGGAACACCAAGGAACTTCTTGGCCTCGGCAATCAGCGCCGATCCGCTTACAGTTTCTACCCCTGATCCATTGATCGGACGAACAGATCGTTGCTTAAGGAGAAAAACCGAGTTATCCGGAAGGTGCGCTTGTACAATACCTCTCGATATTGATCGGATTGCCACAGGCGTGCTGTAGTATAAGCGATACGGTGGCCTTGCCCGCCTGTCTGCCCCGAGAATCCTTGCCGAGCTGCGGGCGACTACACCGTTCAGGCTTTTTCTATGCGCTTGCAATCGAGCCTTCGATATCGGACGGAGAAACCCGGCATCGACCCAACCCCTATAGCCGTCACACTGGGTAACATGGCAGTATCCGTTCCGCTCAGTGCCAACAGTAACAAGCTCGCTAAACAACAGTTGATTGACTCGCTCCGAAGCGAATTTCGGCTTCACCAGCATATCCAGCAGGTTGGTGATTGTATATGCGTATTTCATGTCATCAGCTTACACGTGTCATACACGTCAGGCAAACAAAAAAACCGGGTACTGATACCCGGTTTTGGATTTGTTTGCAGGCACTGCTGCAAATGTTAGGCTTTGGCAAGAGTTCTCCTGATACGAGAAAGTGCCTCCTTAATGTTTTTGACGGAATTGGCGTACGAAAACCTGACATAACCCTCGCCGTATTCTCCGAAGGCTGTACCGGACAGGCATGCCACCCCGGCCTGCTCCAGCATCGTATCTGCAAACTCATTGGAGTTCATGCCCGTTTTGGTGATATTCGGAAATACATAGAAAGCGCCTTCCGGTTTAAGGCAGCTTATCCCGTCGATCTCGTTCAGCCCGGCGACAATGACGTCACGGCGGCGTCTGAATTCGGCCACCATTCTGTCGATTTCATCCTGTGGCCCCGTGAGCGCCTCAATCATTGCGTGCTGTGTGAAAGTGGCGGTTGAAGAGAAGTTATTGACCGCCAGCGTAAACATGTATTCCGCGAGCTTCTTTGGCATGGCGGCATAGCCAAGTCGCCAGCCGGTCATGGCGAACGTTTTTGACAGGCCATCAATAATAATAGTCCGCTCCATCGCTCCGGGAATCGACGCAATTGACTTGAACTCAACATCATAGATGATTCGCGAATAGATTTCATCGGAGAGAACCCACAGGTCGTGTTTCACTGCCGTCTCGTAGATCGCTTCAAAGTCCTCCCAGGTCAACATCCCACCGGACGGATTCTCAGGAGAGTTGAGGATTATCATTCGCGTTTTGGGTGTAACAAGAGCGTTCAAATCATCGACAAGAAATCGGAAATCATTCTCTTCCCGCAGTTTCACGGGCACCGGCTTAGCACCCAGAAACTTCGTCACCGACCGGTAGGTGGGATAACCGGGGTTAGGTACAATTACTTCGTCGCCTTCGTTAATCAAGGCAACCATGGCGCCAAAGATCAGCGGTTTGCAGCCAGGCATGATTATGACCTGTTCAGGTGACAGCTTGATGTTTCGAGCCTTTGATATGTACTCGGCTGCGACATCTCTGGCTTCGGGAATCCCCCCCGAAGGAGCATAGTGCGTATATCCATCACGGATAGCCTTGATGCCGACATCGCAGATGTTTTTCGGAGTGTCAAAATCCGGTTCCCCTATCTGAAGGTGAATGACTGATCTCCCTTCACATTCCATCTGCTTGGCTCTTGCCAGCACAATAAAAGCACCTTCTGACTCCAGGCGGCTGACTCGTTCGGTATACTGCATAATTCTATCACCTTGTTTTATAATTGAAGTAACTCTTTTGCCTTTTGTGCTATTTGCTCAGCGGCAAGACCGAAATGCCTGATCAATTGCCACGGTTTGCCCGATTCACCATACCTGTCCTGGACACCAATCATGTCAAAGGGCAGCCTTTTGTAGTCGAGTGAGCGTTCGGTGGCGATGACAGCAGCCACCCGATTCCCCAGGCCACCCACCTGATGTTCCTCAGCGGTGATGATTGCGGATGTCTCGCCGGCGGCACTGATAATAGCGTTACGGTCAATCGGCTTGATCGTATGAAGATGCAGCACGCGCGTTTCGACATCGTACTCTGTCTTGAGAATATATGCTGCACGAAGCGCTTCTGCCGTTTCCGGGCCACATGATATAATAGTAAGCACTTCGTCCTCAGAATCGTATTGAGAGGCAAGCACTATTTCGAACGCATCCCGGAATTCTACTGCCTGTTTGCGGAATCGGAAGACGTTGGCTTCCCCATATTTGAATGGACTGCTTTCTTTCGTAATCACCGGCGTTGCTTCGCGTGCAAAACGGAGGTATTTAGGACCTTTTATTTCAAAAAGCATGGCACGCGTCATTTTTTCCGTCTCAATTGAATCGCACGGCACCCCCATGTGCATGTTAGGCAGGCCGGGTATCTGAAACATTGACTCGAGTTCCTGATGTGTCGCTCCGTCCGGCCCGACCGATACCCCACCGTGAGCGCCAACTATCAACACATTCAGGTTGGCGTAACAGACCGATACACGGAGTTGGTCCAGATTCCTCGCTGAGGAGAAAACACCGTATGTCCCAAACACCGGTATCTTGCCCTCTTTTGCCAGTCCGGCAGCAATTGTGGTCGCATTCTGCTCGGCAATCCCAACCGATATGAAACGATCCCTCCGTTCCGGATGGCTGCTGTAGAAATCCGATATGGCAATGGAATTCGAGATATCGGCGCCGATACAGACAATCCGCTCGTCATCGCCATGCTTCTCGAGCACCCGGCCAAACCCCTTGCGAGTGGGGTCCATTGTGACTCTCATTGTGTCCGCACTGTTCCACCAGAAATCGCGCGAGAACTTCGGCATCCGACTGGCGAGTTCTCCTTCAATGTTGTCTTGATACTCTTTGCCTGTGCGCAACATACGGTCAATATCAATAGTATCACTCAAACCAAGGTCGGCGATTGCCTCATCCAGTTCCACTCGGTTTGGGGCTCTGCCGTGCCACCCGACCTCATTCTCCATGAACGAAACTCCGCGCCCCTTGATAGTGTGACAGATCAGCGCGACAGGTGTCCCCGTGTTGTTCTGGTTGCGGGCCCAATCAAGTTTGGTGACAATGTCCGTCATACTGTGACCATCAACGCCCATCACGTGCCAGTTGAAGGCCTGGTATTTTTCCATGAGTGGATCGATGTTCATAACATCTGAAACCTTGCCATCGATCTGAAGCTGGTTCTTGTCGATTATCAGAATCAGGTTGTCCAGATGGTGGTGAGCGGCGGACATCGCCGCCTCCCACACGGAACCCTCCTGCTGCTCCCCGTCGGATGATATGACAAATACCCTGTGGTTTTTCCTGTTCAGCCTGGCCGCCAGAGCTATACCCACACCAACCGAGAAACCCTGCCCCAGTGAACCGGATGAAATCTCGACCCCCGGCAGGTCCCGCCAGTGCGGGTGACCCTGGAACGGCGCACCGAGCATGCGGAGTTTCATCAGTTCATCTTCGGAGTAATAGCCGGATACTGCCAGCGACGTGTAAAGGGCCGGTGCTTTGTGGCCTGCTGACCAGACTATCCTGTCGCGGTCTGCCCAGGTCGGGTTATGCGGATCATGGCAGGCGATTTTCAGATACAGCGCAGCGCAGATATCCATAATGCTCAGTGTCCCGCCCGAATGCCCGGACCCGGCAGAGCAGAGTGCGATCATGTTCAATCCGCGCATGTAGCTGGCGCGTTCGATCAGTTCATCTATCGAGTAATCCCGGATGGGTCTGTTTGTTTTCGAATCAATAAGCGGCATGTGATAACTTGTGTTCTATTTGTTGCAGGAATCCGGCTAACTTTGCCCGCAACTCTTCCCTTGTGCCATTATTCAGGATGATTCGGTCGGCTCGCCTGCGGAACTCATTATATGGAAGCTGTGCCTTCTGCCGCGCCAGGGCATCGGATTTTGATATCCCGCGCGTGGCTGTCCGCTCAAATCGTGTTTTTTCAGATGCGTGAATAACAAGCACACGATCTACTTCTCGGTCCATGTTCCAGTAGAGCAATAAAGCCGCATCAACCACGACTAATTTATGCTTTCTGATGGCACCTTTCATTTGACGACGCAGTTCTTTGAGCAGGTAGGGGTGAACGAGTCCGTTGAGTGCCTTCTTGGATCCCTCAGAGGCGAAAGCAAGCCCGGCAAGTTTCTTCCTCTTGACTTGTCCGTTCCTGTCGAGAATCTCTTTTCCAAACCGGTGTGCCAGTTTCGAGCGGAGTTGTTTTGATTCATCGACGACCTGCCTTCCAATCTGGTCGGCGTCCAGGACATGGGCACCAATTCCGGCGAGGATTCTGGCGGCAGTAGTTTTCCCTGCCCCGATCTGTCCTGTGAGACCGATAAGCATGGAGTGGAATTAACATAATTAAGTCGTCGGTGGCAAGAAGAGATCAGCATGTATGGTGTATTGAACGCACCCTTTGACTTTGCTCAGAGTGACGAAGGCGGGCTCACCTCGCATTTGGCGTCATGCTGTATGAGATGCGCCAATTCCTGCTAGTGTTATATGTGAGCGAAGTTGTGGTCTGATTTGCTGCTACTTTGCCTCAAGCCAGTTCTCGCCAACACCAATATCGGCCACGAGTGGCACCTTCAGTTTGACCGCATTCTCCATCCCGTCGCGGACAATTTGCTTGAGCTTCTCCAGATCTTCCTTATGGGCATCGAAAACCAACTCGTCGTGCACCTGCAACACCATTTGGGAGCTCATATTCTGCATTTTCCGGTGTATTGTCAGCATGGCCACCTTGATTATATCGGCGGCGGTTCCCTGGATGGGTGTGTTGATCGCAGTTCGTTCAGCAAACTGCCTGATTGGTGTCCTCTTGTCGTTGATCTCCGGCAGGTAGCGGCGACGATTGTATAAAGTTGTCACATAGCCGTTTTCACGGGCGAATTGCTTTGTGGATTCAATATACTCCCTGATGCCCGGGTATCTTTCAAAGTAGGTGTCGATAAACTGTTTTGACTCTTCGACACCGAGGTCAGTCTGCTGCGACAGGCCATAAGCGGACACACCGTAAATGATTGCGAAGTTGGCTGTCTTTGCCACCCGCCGCATTTGCGGTGTTACCTCGTTAAGCTCAACACCGTAGACCTCGGCGGCTGTGCGGCGATGAATATCTTCCCCTTCTCTGAATGCGTCAATCAGACCCTTATCGTCCGAGTAATGGGCAAGCACCCGAAGTTCAATCTGGGAGTAGTCCGCCGCAAGAAGAAGATGATCCCTGTTACGCGGGACAAACGCCTTTCTGATCTGACGGCCTTCCTCGGTACGGATTGGGATGTTCTGCAGGTTAGGATCGGTTGATGACAGTCGGCCGGTAGCGGTAATGGTCTGGTTAAATGAAGTATGCACGCGACCGGTGGCGGGGTTTATCAGTTTTGGGATAGCATCAACGTAGGTGTTTTTCAGCTTGGTGAACTGGCGATAGTCGAGGATAAACCCGGGGAATTCATGTATCCGAGCCAGTTCTTCGAGTACCCTGACATCTGTCGAGTAGCCGGTCTTCTTGGCGGTCTTTCCCCTGGTCGGCAGATTCAATTTTTCAAAGAGAACGTGAGAAAGCTGCTGGGTGGAGTTGATGTTGAACTCCATCCCGGCGACACCATAGATTTTCTTTCTCAGCTTCTGCAGTTGACGGTCCATCTTCCCTGAAAGCTCCGCCAGGAATTTTACATCGACTCGAATACCGGCCTCTTCCATCGACGCCAGCACCTTGATCAGCGGCAGTTCGATCGTGTAATACAGTTTCTGCATCCCGTGTTCGTCAATAAGCGGCGCAAAGACACCCCGTAACCGGAATGTGTAGTCGGCATCTTCTGCGGCATAGAATGTTGCAGACTCTATGGGAACGGTGTCGAACGTCTTCTGTTTCCTGCCGGAACCGATCAGATCAGAAATCGGCTGCATCTTGTAGTCGAAATGCTTGATCGCAAGGAAATCGAGTGAATGCTGCCGAGAGGAGGGATTCAGAATGTACGATGCCAGCATCGTATCGAATGAGACCGGTGTGATATCTATCCCGTAGCGATGCAATACCTCAAGATCATATTTGATATTCTGACCGACCTTCTGCACCTTCGAATTTTCCAGCAGCTTCTTAAGTATCTCGACCGATTCCTCAAACGGAAGGTTTCCTTCCGGTTCCCCGCTATGCCCAAGGGGAATATAGTACCCCATGTTGGCGCGATCGGTGAGTGACACGCCAACCAGTTCCGCCTCGAGCGGATTTGTCGATGTTGTTTCGGTGTCAACCGCAATCTCGCTGGCAGATGAGAGTTTCTCGACAAGAGCTTTGAGATTATCCAGACTTGTCACAAGTCGGTAATCGGGTTTGCGCGGTTTGGAGGTCACCTGCACCTGCTCGCCTGCTTTATTGGGCATTAATTGCTTGAGCAGGGCGAAAAACTCCAGTTCAAGAAACAGTTTCTTGGTTGCTTCGTAGTCGATCGGCTGCCGGGTGAGTAACTCCAGTTCGAAATCGATTGGCACTGAGCAATCGATAGTGACCAGCTCCTTGGACAGGCGGGCCTGATCGAGAGCGGCAGCGATCTTCTGGCGAGTTCCCTTCGCCTTGATCCGCTCGAAGTTCTTGAGAATATCTTCCAGCGATCCAAACTGTTTCAACAGAGCGTCTGCGGATTTCGGTCCGATGCCGGGTACGCCGGGAATGTTGTCGGAGCTGTCTCCCATCAGGGCCAGTTTGTCCGTTACGCGTTCGGGATAGACACCGAACTTCTGCCTGACTTCTTCCCGTCCGAATCTCTCCGGGTTTTCCGACACTTTCTTAGGATTATAGATTCGGACGTTTTCCCCCACCAGTTGGAAGAAATCCTTGTCCCCCGTAACGCACCAGACCTCAAGACCTTTCCGGGCCAGCGCGGTTGCCATTGTGCCAATAACATCATCAGCTTCATATCCGGCCATCTCGAAGCTGGGGATATTGAGCGCCTTAACGGCAGCATGGATTCGAGGAAGCTGCTCGACAAGTTCATCGGGCATCTTTGCGCGGGTTGATTTGTATTCAGGATACCTCTTGTGACGAAAAGTCGGATGCTTGGTGTCAAAGACGACTGCAAGATAGTCCGGATTCTCGTCCCTGATGATTTTTAACAGTGAGTTGACAAAGCCGAACGTAGCGGAAGTGTTTTCTCCCCTGGAATTAATCAGGGGATTGCGGATAAAGGCGTAATATGCCCGGTAGATGATTGCTGAACCATCGATGAGGAATGCATTTTTTGCCTTTCCTGCAGTCATTGATATAGCTTCCCTCTAATGATGTACAGGGCAACGTCATCGGCTACAAAACCGTTGAGCTCTTCGAGCGGTATGCCCACTTTTATACGGTCGCGGATCATACTGGAGGAAACATCAACCAGACTTGTTTCAACGTATTCGATACGATCCGATCCGTATGGTTTTCTGTCAGCGCCGTTCTTGTCCGTCGGCCGCGATCCAACAATAAGGGGAACTTCACTGAGAATTTCCTCCGGTTGATGCCAGTCCCCGATTTCCGAAAGAAGGTCAGCGCCTATCAGGAAATGGAACTGTACCTGCGGGTACATTCTTTTCAATGCCCGGACCGTGTTCAGTGTATAACCGGGCTGACCCATCTCCGATTCGATAGTACTTAGTTTGAAAGCGTGATATGGTTCTATTGCCAGCCGGACCATGGCGATCCTGTCTTCAAACGAAGCCTTGCAGGTGCTGAGTTTCAGTAGTGGTTTGAACGACGGCACAAACAGCACACCGGTCAACTGCTTGGTGGTCAGGATATCTAAGGCAAGGGTGGTATGGCCGCGGTGAATCGGGTCAAACGCCCCTCCAAAAATGGCCCAGTTACCTGTCAGTTGAGGAACTGGCTTGTTCGACTCCCGATTCATCAACAGGCATTTCCTCAATTTTCTTGAGGTATTTATTCAACTTCTTCAATCGCTTGCTGTGGGGAAACTGTTTCTTGAACCGCTCAAACTGCTCACGAGCTTTAATAAAGTCCCCTTCCCTGAATGCGAGCTCGCCGGTTTCGAAGGCGGATTGCTCCACGCGTTTATCTGCTTTTTCTGCCCACTCGTGGTCGGGGAAAACAGTCAGGAAGTTCTTGAATCGTCGCTCAGCTTCGCGATAATTCTTCTGTTTGTATTCGACCTCGGCAACCTGGAAACTGGCTTTGGCGGCATACTCTGTGTCCGTAAAGTCATCGATGACTTTCTGAAAGTAACTTTTGGCTGCTTTGAAGGCGTTGATGCGCAGGTACACAGTGCCACTTTCATAGTATTTCCTGGCCAGCCTGGTCCTGGCTGTCACGAGGTATACTCGGCAGTCGGGGACCAGTTCTGATTCCGGATGGTCGATAAGAAAATCCTCAAATTGTTCGATTGCAGTCACCAGATCCGTTTGATCAAGACCATAGTGCTTGGGTGTTCCTTCGAAATAGCAAACGGCTCTCATGAATTGAGCGTGCACGGCATAGGCCGACGAGGGGTAATTCAAAAGCAGTCGGTTGAACTCAACCTGGGCGATTTGGTGGTCTTTGTTCGCGAAATACGAGAGCGCCAGGAAATACTGCGCCGTGTCAACTACCGATTCGCCCGGGTAGTTGTAGACAAGAGTCTGAAAAGCCTCAATTGCGCTCAGATACTTGCCACTGTCATACTTTACCTTTCCCAACTTGAACATCTCATCCGATGACAGCTCATTGAGCTTCATAGCCCCGCCACATGCAAAATGAAGCAGGCCTACGCTCACGAGAGAGAGGAGAAGGAGGGGAATTGCCAGACGTGTTTTCAAACCCGGTAGGTCTCCTTAAGCATTATATAGTTATCCATCACCTTGTTCAGATACCGTTTGGGTAGAGGTCTGTTGCGACGAAGCAGACTCCTTAAGCGCGTTTCACCGACATTGTATGACACAATCGCCTTCTTTACATCCTTGAACTTAAGGATTTGTTCAAAGAGATGCAGTGTACCCAGTTTGATATTAGCCTCCGGTTCATAGAGTGTTTCAAGGCCATCCCAGTGGACGCCGGCTCGTGGAGCGACATCCTCACCGACAAAAGGCACTACCTGCATGAGCCCGCGAGCTCCCAGATGCGAACGTTGTCCTCTTCGAAACGACGATTCAGTGAGAATCACAGCCAGGATGAACATGGGATCGTACTGGTACTTCTTGCTCTCGTCGTAGATGACATTGGTGAGCTTTTGCACCTCCTCTTCAGTAAAACCAATCTGGAAATCATCGATCGCCTTGAATATCTGGAGTTTTTCCTCAAGTTCGTTAATCCTCTTCTGCTGGAATGCGATCTGTTTTTCAAGGTCGAACTTATCCCCGATCAGATAGACCAGCAGCCCTGATTGGAGCAAATAGATGAAAACCAATAAAAAGGCGATCGGTTTGGACAGAAAGATGCCAAGCTTCTCATACTGTATCATAACCTATCCTGCGAGTCTGGTTCCAATCAGATCATACTCATCGACGGCTTCGATTCTGACGCTGCAGAACTGACCTGCCTGAAAACCGTTGCCGTGAACAAACACCTCCTGATCGATGTCAGGGCAGTCACAGCGCGTGCGCCCCAGTGCCACGCCGTCGCTGCCAATAGCGTCAATGATAACCTCCTGGGTTGTTCCAATCAAGGAGTTATTCCTGTCCAGAGCAATATCGTGCTGCAGGCACATCAGCTCGTCAAGGCGTTCAAATATCACCTCTTCGGGGATCTGATCAGGTCTTTGCCCTGCTGGAGTTCCATCTTCCCGCGAATACGCAAACGCCCCCATGCGCTCAAATAGGTGCTCCTGAATGAAATCCTTCAGCTCGTCGAATTGCCTCTCGGTTTCGCCGGGAAATCCAACTATGAACACCGTTCTGATAGTGGCGTTTTGGGACTTGGATCGTATTAGCCTCAGTAACCGTTCGATACCGGGCCGATCGGTCTTGCGGCCCATGGAAGAGAGAATCTCGCTGTTACAGTGTTGCAGCGGCAGGTCAAAGTAATCCAGTGTCTTGTTATCGGCACCAAGGTAATCGATCAGCTCTTCGGTGAGCATTGAAGGATACAGGTACATCAGCCGTATCCATCGCACTCTTTCTATCCTTTCCAGTTCCTGCAGCAACGTGATCATACAGGGACGTCCGGGCAGATCGAATCCCCAGAGCGTTGCCTCCTGTGATACAAGAATCAACTCCTTTTTGCCTCTCTGGGCGAGGAGCTCTGCCTCTCTTAGAATTGATTCGAGCGGACGGGATCGGAATCTCCCCCTGATGGCGGGGATAGCACAGAACGAACATGCACGGTTGCAGCCATCAGATATCTTAAGGTAAGCATACGGATAGTCATCACTGACTGCTCGCTCTTTCCAGTCCAGGTACTCAAGGTGTCTCGATTCCACCCTGACAGGCTTTCTTAGACGGCTCGCATTGGTCACCGCGTCGGCAATTGAATCCAGGGCGCCCAGCCCGAAGGCACCATCAAGCTCCGGTATCTCGCGCAGGAGTTCATCACCGTATCGCTGGGCGAAACATCCGCTTGCGTAAAGGGTTTTGAGGCTGCCAGTTCCCTTGAGTTGGGCAAGGCGAAGAAGCTCACCGATAGATTCTTCCTTGGCTGGAAGAATAAAGCCGCAGGTGTTGACAATTATTGATTCCGCCTCTTCCGGATTTTCAACAGGCTCATGTCCACTGGCCATGAGGCGGGCGGTGATGTATTCGGCGTCAACGTCGTTCTTCGGACAGCCGAGCTTGCAGACAAAAAACCTCACTTCAGTCCAGCCGTATGTACTCTACCGAGTCAGGGTATATTGGAATAAAGAGCGAATCATCACAGGCTGCGCTGATTTCCTGTCGAAGGAAAAGTATACGGTTAAGCTCCTCGTTCAGGTCGTAGTACTCGATCCGGTCAAGTTTCAGGGTATCGGCTCTAATACATAATATCATTGAATCTGGAATATTCTGCCTTTGCGGTTTTCGTTTGACCAGTCGATAGCACAAATTAGTCATAGACGGGTATGTTTCATATAACTCGTCAAGGCGTGTAAGAAATGAGATTTCATCGCCAAAGGTGTCCTCGGGACTGACGTGCTCGATTGTGACCTGGTTGTTATCGCCCGAATAGCTGAAAAGGCACCTGAGATCATAAAGGTACTGGTCCATCCCAAGATTGACCAGATAGCGGCCATCTGCGGAAATGCAGGCGTCCCCGGTCATTGTATCGCTGCGGTCAAAGACATCTGACTCGATGACGCTCAGAAACTGAAAACGTGCACAGCCTGCCCGAGATAAGCGTTCCTTGATTTTATCAAAGCGATCAGCGTCTTCTCCCCTGCCCACGGCAGCAAGCCACAATAGACCAAACAGGAGCGCAAAATGTAGTTTCATATCCTGTTCTTATACTTGAAAAACGGATGATTGTCTCATCGGGAGTGGTCAGAAGTCTGATTTATTTCCCCTGCAAACATGGTTTCAAGGTAGGTCTGGTCGACCATCACTTCTCTTGCTTTGGAACCGTCAAATGGTGACACAATCCCGGCCTGTTCAAGCTTGTCGATCAGTCTGGCCGCACGCTGGTAACCTATCCCAAGTCTCCGTTGAAGCAAGGAGACTGACCCCTGCCTGTGGCGAATAACGACTTCACACGCCTCTTTGAAGAGCGGGTCACCCAAGTCGATCTCGGTTTCGCTGGCCTCCCCGATTGCCTGAGAAATGTTCTCCAGAGCAAGCATCCTCAGATTCTGGTCCTTGAGGAACTTCACGACCGCTTCCGTTTCCTCGTTGGAGACAAGAGCACCATGAATACGTATCGGTTCCGGCTGCCCTGTTGTCAGGAACAGCATATCTCCGTTGCCGAGCAGTTTCTCAGCGCCGTTGCCGTCAATAATTGTTCGTGAATCGACTTTTGAGGAGACCTGGAAGGCAATCCTGGCGGGGAAGTTGGCTTTTATCAGGCCGGTGATGACGTCAACCGATGGCCGTTGGGTGGCCAGAATCAGATGTATCCCGACCGCACGAGCCATCTGTGCAAGGCGCGTGATCAGGAGTTCGGTTTTCGAGGAGGTGGCGGACATCATCAGGTCAGCCAGCTCATCCACAAAGACGATAATATACGGCAGCTTGTTCTTCTCGTCTGCCTGTCTGGAATTGAAGTCCTCGATATTCCTCACCCCGGCACCGGCCAGTTTACGATACCTGTTCTCCATCTCAACCACCGTGTCTGCCAGAACCTTCTCTGCACGCTTTGGATTAGTGACAACCGGTCGGCCAAGGTGTGGAATCCCGGAATATGTTGTCAGCTCAAGCATCTTCGGGTCGATAAATATGAACCGAACCAGCAACGGGTGCAGACGATAGATGAGCGATGTGATCAGCACATTCATGCAGACGGACTTGCCCGAGCCGGTTGCTCCGGCAATCAGGAGATGCGGCATCCGCGCGAGGTCTGTCACATATGGCTTCCCCGAGATCGTCTTCCCCATGGCCAACGGAAGAGTGTGCCGGTGGTCATTGAACTCTTCTGACCGCAGAATGTCACGAAGATACACTATCTGAGGATTCCGGTTGGGAATCTCAACACCGACAGCCGCCTTGCCTGGAATGGGTGCAATAATACGAATCCGTCTTGCTTTCAGCGCCAGCGCCAGATCATCAGAAAGACCAATAATACGATTGACTTTGATGCCTTCAGCCGGTTTGAACTCATACCGCGTAATGACTGGCCCTGGATACTTCTCTATATTTCCTTCTATTTGCACCTCAAACGTTTCAAGCGTATGTTTAAGCATACGTGCAGTATGTGTTAATTCATCAGGACTTACGGCGGTGGCAGAAATCGGATTCTCGGTCAGAAGGTCAAGTGATGGATAT
>Ga0114920_10000838_pt1 | contig 13673 bp, 18 predicted proteins | sample ChitaG_FD_88683 | JGI IMG/M metagenome (GOLD analysis project Ga0114920, IMG submission 88683) | Deep subsurface microbial communities from South Pacific Ocean to uncover new lineages of life (NeLLi) - Chile_00310 metaG | ecosystem: Environmental > Aquatic > Marine > Oceanic > Sediment ... | reverse complement strand
TGGAGCTGTTCCTGGTGGTGCTGGAGCTGTTCCTGGTGGTGTTGGAGCTGCTACTGGTGGTGTTGGAGTTGCTACTGGTGGTGTTGGAGCTGGTGAGTTTTTAGTTTCATCTCCTTTAATTTTGGTTAAGTAATCTCCTTGCATTTTCTTTAGTTCTTGTTCCAATTGTGAAACTTCGACTTCACGAGTTGTTTTTTCTATTTCTTCTTCTACTTTTTGAACTTCTGTAGCATATCTAACAGAAAGCCTATTAAAAATCGTGTCGCTGACTTCTTTCTTTCTATGAACATCAGAAAGTGTTTTTTGTGCAGCAACATTTTTAGCCTTTTCAATATTTAAAATTGCTATTCTCTCCGCAGGAGGAATATCAGTAGATATGGGTTCATCGTCACCTGTGTCTATACCTAACAGAGATGGTACAGCTATTTGTCTGAACTTTCTGGTTAGTAAAAACACAATTAACGCACTCAATACTGTATAAATTACAAGAAGGTAAATGAGTAATTTTAATCCATTATCAGATAAACCCATAGGTGGTAAATTATCAAACCAATCTAGAAACGCCATTTTTTTTCCTCTTACTTTTTTTATTTGCAATGTTTTTATATTTTTCTCTATTAAGTGTAATACTATTATGAGTATACTTGTAATGCATGTTTTTAAATCCTATTAAAGTTGTCAATTGATAAACAATGATATTATCTTGAAAACATTATGTGTTTAAAACTAATTTTTAAGAGTGAAAATTTATTGTTTTCTACATCTCTGATGCTAGAATAGAGTAGAAGATTTATGCTTTCTTAGACTCTAAAATTGCTTTTACTCGCTTCAATCTAGAAAATGTTTCTCTTTCTTGTTCTTCCAATGTACTAGCTATAAAAGTAGCTGTTTGTCTAAGTCTTGGTAGTAGAATATAGTTAAGAGCATTTACCCTTCTTTTAGTTTTATTGATTTCACTAGCAAGTTTTTCAAGAAGTGTCATCTTTTCTGCAATAATCATAAGAGTTCTTAATGTTTTACGGAAATACATAATAGCACGATCAAGCTGAGCACTCGAGCTTGTTAATCCATAAAAAACTCCCTCTCCTTCTTTTTCTACCTCTTTGACAATAAATCTAGGTGATTTTACACCCATTATACTTAGAGTCTCTGTCCTGATTTCAAGAACTGCTGGTGCGTATTGAGCTAAATCGCGTATTTTATCTGGACCAATAATCATTTCTCCCTTCGCTAGTGATTGGTATGCTATTGCTAATTCTTTCTCAATTTTTTTCTGTGCTTGATGAACCTCATCTTTTATCGCGTATAGTTCTATAACTAGAGCGTCCATTTTTTCTTTTAATAAATCATGTCCTTTTTGAGCTAAACGAATTTTAGCACGCGTATTCAAAAGTTCCATGCGTGTTGCATTCACTTTACCAAACTCAGTTGAAGACATTAATGGTAGAGAAAAAGTTGAAGTTATATAGTTTTTGTTGTATAATGATAACAGACGATATTACTTCAATAGAAAGATATTTTATACTATTGTATAACTTTTACTCAACAGAGGAGAATGTGGTTGTAATGACAACTGATATTTTTGATCGAACAAAAGATAGCCAAGAACTTGTTTATCCTGGAACACGGTTAGCTGTTACTGAAGAATTTATTAGTGGTTCTGGGACTTATTCAGATAATGGTTATATCTTCGCAGCTGTAACCGGTGCTGTTACTATAGACATGGAGAAACACGAAATAACAGTAATCTCTAAAGCTAAAATGGTAACAATTCCAAAAATTGGTTCTATCGTGGTAGGCACTATTTCAAACGTCTCTCGTCGGATGGTTTCAATAGCATTAAGATTTGTTGATAATGTCGAAACTTATCCTACATACACTTGTGTTGTACATGTTTCACAGATTTACAAAGGTTATTTAGAAACTGCTGATGAGGTTTTGAATCCTGGGGATGTTGTTCGTTGTAAAATAATAGATGCTAAAACAATACCATTACAAGCAACTTTTATTGGATCTCAACTTGGTGTTCTTGTTTCACATTGCTCACTATGTGGTGGGAAAATGGACAAGATAGGTAGGGACAAATTAAAATGTTCTGAATGTTATCGAATAGAAAAAAGAGTCACTGCAATTGATTATGGTAGTGGACATTTGGGTTATAAATTATAATTTTTGTACCATATTAATTAAATAGGTGAGAATTTTGGCAAAGACAACCCTAAAGGACATTATTATTACTTTACCTGACAAAAAAAATCTTCAATTTTTTATCGAATTACTTTCTGACACCTTGAGATTTGTAGAATTTTCTTTGAGTTACAAACTAGGTAACATGAAAATACGCTTAATTGGGGATAGGGAATCAGTTATGCAATCTATTGAAACCGTAAAAACATTAAGTCGCATGTTTTCAACATCAGTAGTGCCTGATAAAGAAGGATTTTATGCTCATCATCTCAAGCTAATTCAACAAGTGAGTACAAGAATTGTTTCTTTAGAAAGTATAGCTACAGTATTAAATGTATCTGGTTATTCTTCGCGTGTGATAGATCAAACGCTTATTTCTAAAGCAAAGATTGAGGAAATTAAGGAAATAGTTTTACAACTATATGAAATTATTCAACAAATACCCAATAATGTAAGAATTCAAGCAATGAAAAGGGTAATCCTCGCTGTTTGCTACAAAACACAATTTCTCCCAGATTTTGTGATTGATAAAGGGTTAAAAAACAACTATTTTCGAGAGCATAACTCTTCATTATCTCTAACAGAATCACCGGAAAATGTTATTGTTAAATTAATAGACGATTTATCTAAAGAAGAGGTAAAGAATGAATTTAACAAAAATCATTTAGAGAATTCTGTTCACTCAATGAAAATACTCTCTAGATTTATTGAGGATAAATAAATCAGCTGTTCTAAATCAAAACAAATATAAAATAATAATAAAAGCCAAAATCGAGGAAGGAAAATGGAGATTGAAATCCTAAAAAACGAAAACGGTTATGCAAAAATCAATATTAAAAAAACTGACCCACACACGATATTTAATCTAATCAGAGATGAGCTTATGCAAGACCCTAAAGTTGATTTCTCTGGATACTGGAGAAACGAATCATTCTATGAATCTATCATTTTTCAAGTTAGAATGAAAGATGAATCTGCAGATCCTATCCAAGCTATCTATAATGCACTAGAAAGGATAAAAGAACAGACTTCTGAGTTTGTGGATATATGCAAAACTAAAATGGCATAGATCCAGGTGAAACTCTGTGAAAGAATCTTTTTTTCAAAAACCTGATATTAAGCAAGTTTTAAGTGATAAGGATTTAAGTCAATTCGGAGATTCTGTTGTAAATTTCATTTATAATGTTGCTATATACCGTGCAACACAGAAGCTGCAAGGTGTAAAAGTATGGGATTATAGTTTAGCAAAGGCTTGTAAAAATTCACCTTTACGAAACTATGTTGGGAGCAGAAAAAATGCAGGAGAACTTGGTGATGCGGTTGAAGCTTTCATTGGTTATCTTTATATTAAAAGAAAATCGGAACTAGAATATTTCATTGATGTATTAGCCAAATACATTGAACATGATTGGGATAAAGAAAAGATAAATCCGAAGGAGCTTTGTGCTGCTGCATTTACTCACCTCCTTCACAAGATATGGGAAAATGTCAATTTTTAAAAACAACAAAAGAGGTTAATTCTGCGTCTGAAATCCTACGATATGATATGATCTTTAAAACTTTGACCTATAAGGTCTGCTATTCTAAGACATTCTGGAAGGGAACTAGCAAAAGAGCTGATTTTAAGAATCTCTCTTACGTCTTCTAGATTACTTAACCCCATATGTTGAACATACGTTTTACAATTTCTACCTGCCTGATTCGCATATTCGATTTCTTGTATTGGAGGATTAGACATTAGTATTTTGAATCTTTCATCACCATCTGAAAGATGCTTTAAAGCATCTTTTACTTTCATTTCATCAGGTAGAGTTGAAAGAACAGAAATAATAGGTATGTTTGTTTTTGTATATAATTTCTTGAAATTGATTAAGTTAAAAGCTCCTATGGTTGAACTCCCAAGAATAATCGCTTTTAGTTGACCAACAAATTTACTTTCGGTAATCATCTTACGAATTTTGGTAGTTGCATCCAATCCATCTATCATGATATCGGTTCGTAAAATTCCCTCAATGAGATTATAGCCTCTCATTACAACACCAAAAACAAATGTTTTTTGTGATTTTTCTCGGTTAAAAGCTGCATCATCAATTCCTATAAAACGAACATTATCTTTCACATAATAACTTTAGTTTCAATGGTTTAAGTAAATTTCCACTTTAGTATAATTATCCACCTCACAATAAAGATGAAGTTTTTAAAGAGAACAAGTCAGAAATATAATGAAATGAGTAGAAGAAATTTGCCAGAATATGGAGATTTAGTGATAGGCACAGTAATTAAAATCTATGACCATGGTGTTTATGTGAGTCTAGATGAATATACTGAAGAGTCACTTCAAGCATATTGTCATGTTAGTGAGGTTTCCAATACTTGGGTGCGCAATATTCGCAACGTAATGCGTATTGGTAAAAAAGTTGTAGGTCGAGTAATGCGCATAAGAGAAAATCAAATTGATATTAGTATTAAAAGAGTTTCAGAGAGCTTGAAACGAGAAAAAGTTCAGGAAATCAAACACTACAAAACTGCCATAACTCTTCTAGAAATGGGTACTAAGAAAAGAAAAGTTGATTTTGAAGTTGCAAGAACTGAAGTCGAAGATCCTTGTACAAATTATTACGGCTCATTTTATGCAGCTTTTGAAGAAGCCCTTTTTAAAGCAGAATCCGCTTTTTTAGAAGCTGGTGTTTCCGAGGAATGGGCTATAATTCTTGCAACAATTGCTAAAGATAATCTTACTATTCCCACAGTTGAGATTGTTAGAGACGTTGAACTAATTTGTTGGGAAAAAAATGGTATTATAGTTATTCGTGATGCACTCCTTGAAGCAAAAAAAGAGGATAAAGAAGTTGAAGCAGAAGACGGGGAATTAAGTCTCAATGTTTTCACTAGAGGGGCACCCATTTATCGGTTTGTGATAAAAGCTAGAGATTACAAACTAGCAGAACAATTAATGTCTAAAGCAATTGATAAATTAGAAGAGCGCTTGTCAAACTATAAAGCAACAGTACAGGTTATGGAAGTAACCAAGAAATAGAAGATGAGCAAACAATGACAAAATCTATCTTTCGATGCATAAAGTGTAAAAAATATAGTTTATCTGATGATAAATGCTCAGCATGTGGAGGTAAAACTGTTTCTCCTCGACCTGCTAGATTTTCAATTGAAAAATCACAAAAATACTCAAAATATAGACGCATGCTATTAAAAACTGAACAGAACAAATAGATTGGTTTCAAGCACTTCTTAATATTGCAACTACTATTATGTGATATCTCTTCTTATGGAAATAGTATATTTTTGGAATTTCAAATTCTGCTTTAATTGTTTCTGTTAATTTTTTCCCATGTTTTTCGATGATTTTAGTTAAAAATTCAATGTTTTGCGGTAGTGAAAGATGGATAGAATAACAAACATCAGAATGTTCTAAAGCAGCTGAGAGAAATTCTCTGTCCTTAGTATCACTCTGAATTCCAAAGGGGCTATTCATAAAAATAGTGTCAAAGTGCATATTAACCTCCCTTATATCTTTTTGTACCCAAATGATATTTTCTCCTGCCTTTTTTGCATTGACTTTTGCTATATTCAAGGCATCAAGATCTATATCTATTCCATAAGTCCTTTTTGCTCCTAATGCTTGTGCAGCTATGGAAAACATTCCTGTTCCACAACAGTAATCAGCTACAATTTTCTCCTTTAAATCCCCTAATTGTAGTGCCCTCCATGTTATCATGGCAGCAAGTCTTGATGGTATTTGATATTGTTCTAGCTGTATTTTTGGTTTCTCAAATGTTTTAAGATTTGAAAGAAGAATTTCAATATCTTTCTGTTTCATTGATATCGTCCTCTATTTGTTTTAACACTAATTGGTACATTTTCCTGAATGTACCTATTAAAACATGAATTTCAACATCGGAAGCTATACTCCTATTGATTATGGTTCGAAATGAATGCATAATGTTAGGTTTTTTGTATTCTTTATATGGCAAGATTTTTACAATTTCATCAAATTCATCAAACAGTACTTTTCGTTCTTTATATGTTGCTGTCCTCTGTGCAGTACTTTTCACATCAATTTGCGTTATCAACTTCCAAATCTCATATAAAACAATAGCTACAGAGTGAGAAAGATTCAGAACTTTGTGTTCTCCAGGAACCGGGATGTTAACTAAAAAATCACAGAATAGTATTTCTTCGTTAGACAACCCACAATTTTCTCGTCCAAAAACTATTCCTATTTTGCTATTTCTTGCAGATTGTAATTCAGATAATTGCCATGGAAAAACTGGTTGTCTGTAAGCTTTGTATGCTTCTCCTGCCTTTGCTGAAGTCCCAATAAGAATGTCTACATCATCTCTTACTTCTTGAAGAGAGTTTAGAATTTTAGCTTGCTGAAGAATTTCTATTGAGTGCATAGCTCTTGCTTTTGCTAAATCTGACAAGTAATCACCCAAAGGTGCTATCAGAACTAGTTCGTTCACGCGGAAATTTTTACATAATCTTGCAATTGCACCAATATTACCTGGTGTTTTTGGCTCAAGTAAAATAACGCTAATATTTATCTTATCTTCATTTAACGTTTTTATCACCAAAAATTATTCTCACTAAATATAATTCTTCGAAGAAAAGTTTTGTTTCTTTTACAATCTCGGCCCTACATGATTCGTTTTCCAACTGTGACACTAAAAATTTATTCCATCCTAAAGATGAAAAAATTGTATAAAAAACTGTTGCAATATTAGATTCACTTATTTTTGCAATTAGATCATAAGCTTCTTCGCTTCCTTTTTTTCCACCAACAAACAAGTTTTTTTCAATAGCGGGTAAAGCGTCAGAAGAGGCATCAGAAGGAAGATATGGTGGGTTCCAAATAATTACATCTGGACTGACTTTATGAAAGGATTGTAATTTGTTTGCACATATGATGGCAAAAGGGTTACAGAGATTATTTAACTTGTGATTCAGTAAGATTGTTTCTGTAGCTTGATAGGAAATGTCAGTTACGATGAAGTATACTTCAGGGTGTTTTTTAGCTAAGTAAATAGAAATGATTCCAGAACCTCCTCCTATTTCCATAACAATCTTCGAGTTTGAAGGTAATTCAATGTTATCTAACATAAGAAATGAATCATCAGAGGGAAAATAAACTTCTTTGGGAAGGCTTAGTTTTACATCGTACTTCGGGAATACATGATATTCTGCCATACTTCTTCGCCCGTTTGTTTTTTTAAATGGGAATATATTTCAATTATTTCTTCTAGCGTTAATGTAAAAATCCTTCGTTCTGCATAGGGAAGCGAATCAAGAATTGTATGTGGGTGAAGAGTTGTTTCCTTTGCTTTTCTCTTTAAAAACCCATTTAAAGCACTTAAAACTAGCTTTTTCTTAAGTGTAAAAAGCACTGTATTAAAGACTTCAAAATCTTTTATATCTTCTACTTTCTTTTCTTTTGTTGGCTCTATTCTCACTAACGCTGAATCAATTTTAGGCTGAGGATAATATGAACCTCTCTTCACTGTACGGAGATATTTACATGAAGCAAGTAATCTAAGCATAACAGATATTCTGGAATAGTTCTTTGTTCCAGGGTTTGCTATAAGTCTTTGAGCAAACTCTTTCTGATACATAAGAATTGCATTATCAAATTGATTTTCAAGAAGTTTGAAAGTTATAGGTGATGAAATTTGGTATGGTAAGTTTGAAACACATTTATTGAAATTTGGAAAGGGAACTTTAACAGCATCACCAAATAGTATTTCTACATTAGAGAAAGAACTCATTAATTCCTCTAAATAATTGACCAATCTTTTATCGGATTCTATCACGTATAATTTTTTCGCCAACTTAGCTAAGCATAGCGTTAATGTCCCATTTCCTCCCCCTATTTCCAAAACAATATCTGATTGTTTTATGTTAGCTTGATTAATCTGAAAATTTACAACAGATGCATTGATAAGGAAATTTTGACCTTTATATCTGGACGGACTGATTTTTGCTTTTTTTAGTGAATTAAAAACGTGTTTTTTCAAATCACTTGTTGAATTCCAGCATCGCATTAGTAAAACCGAAAATTGAATATTTATCTTCTAGCAGTAGATTCTAAGATTGTTGTAAAAATTCTATGCTTTTCTTCACCTTCTATTTCTTGCAAAACTCTTTTACTAATCATACTACGGATATCCGAGATTTTTGTACGTTCCTCTATATCTGTAAGTGACACAAAGGGGATACCTTTTCTTTGTTCTAAGATTGTCCACATAGTTGATTTCCCAATACCTGGTACTAATTGTAATGAATGAATGCGATTAGTTATAGGTTGTGCTTTATTGAAGAAAGAGGTAAATCTTTTCTCATTTCTCTCTATTATCTTAATTACAGCTTCTTCTAAAGCTTGATGAGCTGTGTTTGTCAGTTCATCCACTGCCATTTTACGTTTAATTTGTCTAATTGGTGTTTTTATCTCTTTATCCTTTTGAGGTAGAGCAAATTCTGTAAATTGTTGATATTTTCCTTTCTTTATCATAACAAGTTCAACTAAACTAAACCATGTTATCCCAATTCCTTGCACTATGGGTTCTCTTATTTTTGAGCTAAATCCTTTACCCTCAGGTAAATAATCTAAAACTAAACAACTTGTTTCAATTTTTCTTGGCATCTGTCTTGTATGAGTTATTCTTCCAAAAACAAACTCATCGTTACTAGAGGTTTTTTCGGAGTGATTTTGTCTCTCTGTGAACTTTTTTGCGACCATAGCTCTCACATTTCTAATGATATCTACCAAAAAAAGTTTTTGCTTTCGTTTGTAGAAAAAATTGTTAAAATTATCCAAATTACTTGTCCTTGGAATATTTGTCTACTAGGGGTTTAATATATTCAAAGATTTCTTTGGCAACTGCGTCTGATAATATCATGGGGTCCTTTTGAAGTAAATCTTTCAATTCTTCTTGCGTTGTTGGTAGAATATTAGCGATTGTAAAGGCTGAAAGCTCTGATATCCCGAAATTCTTTATTAGTTTTGCAACTATTTCCCTTGATTCTTGTGGTTCTATTCTTGCATGATGCATAGCATGTTCAAATGCTACACGTTGCCAGTACGAAAGCTCTGATTCTTCACTTCTTTGTTGCAAAGAAGCCATAGCTTCTGCAATTGTAATTGGTTTTTTTCCCAACACTTCACGTGGCATAAAATCACATTTTTATTTACTTACTAAAATAACTGAACGACTTAAACGAAGATGTTCTCTATTGGCGATTATATGTTTAAATATTCGACCTGTTTTTATGGCAATAACATAAGATCTTCCTTGTTTTCGCTCAACTACTCCTGTCTTACCCTGATACCTTCTGTGTGGCATCCCTCGATGAATGGCGGAATCAATTATAATATCCACTACATCTCCTTCTTTAAATTCTTGTAATAAATAGTCTAGTGGTCGAATGCCTTTCTTTCTAACATCTTTTCTGAACAATGACCTAGTTCTATTTCGGTATCCTTTGGATTTACGCATATTCTACACCTAATAATAATAATAGTGTTATGTGTGTGCTGAACCAGAAACTTTTAATCTTTTCGTTAGTCGTTTTAGTTTTTTACTAATTAGCTCTTTGTAGCTTGTATTTTAATGGTAGATTGCATTTTTATATTAAATTTCATTATATGTTCTTTCTTCAATTTCTAAAACGTCAAGCTCTTTACAAAAGCCTAAACTTCCTGCTATTGATGAAATGTTTGGAAGAGTTCTTCCATCATCTCCTGAGATTAGCTCTTTGACATAACAACCCCCATCACATGATATTATAGCTTCCATTTCATCTTCTTTTTTTATGGTACATCTGATTGAGTAAACCATTTTCTCTCTAATTAAATCTGCGCGCCTGTGCTTTACACGTATAGGTGTTCTTTGTTCAATTTTTCTGTCTATGAAAAACACTTCTATTTTCTTTAACTGAACTTGTGAAATATCTTGATCAAACTTGATTAAAGCTCGATATTTCTTTACAGCCTGTTGGGCATGCTCTTTTAGATAGACCAATTCTTTCTTTGATGACCATCTATACCCAGAAACCCTCACTTTCCCTTCTGTGTATGAGTTACTTTTTCTTTCTAATTCCTTCAAATCAATAGTACGAATTCGTGGTTTTACTACTTCCAAAACAAATGGTCTTCCTGAACCAAGCATAAGAGCATCAATGTCTTCTCTTCCTGAACCATGCAAAACTACTTTCTCGCTCATTGCTGTATTAATTGCCTCAAATCCTATAAGCTCTTCAACTGATTCTTGGTATTGTTTTCCCGTAAACTTGCATTTTTCACATCCTTTACCTTTACAGCTGTAACATGGCCAACGAGTTTGTGGTATAGTTCTTACGTATTTATTATAACGTCCAAAGATATAGAGGGAAGAAATTCTTGGATTCACTGTGAGTGTGAGAGGATTGATTTCTGCAATTATTTCAGGATTCTTAAAATCTGTATCCAAAGACTTCTGTTCACATATTTTTTTACCAATAAGTCTGTTAAATTCCTGTTTCAAGTATTCAGTTTGAAGTAAATCAAACCTTTCTTTCAATTTTCTTTCTTTTTCAAACCACTCTTTTGGCAATATTGTACCAATTAGAAACGTATTTAATTCATAATCATCAAATTTTGCAAGAATAATTTTAGTTAATTCGTTAATATTCTTCAATTTATTCTCACAGATGGGACAAGTTACAGTGTCTTCAGGTGTAATCCCCCATTTTAAAAGAAGGCCTTTCGCCTTATTTGAGCTAGAACGCGAAAGTAGCTGAAGTATGTTAATATTATCGTCTGATTTCGAACGAGAAATTTCCATTGTCAAATATAATTTAATAGTTGAACCACGTTCATAATTTGTCGTTCCTGTACCCAAATTTGAGAATTGTCTCCCTAGACAATAGTTACATAAAGCGTATTCTTTAATTAGATTTTCCGCTTTTTTTGATATGTTCATATTAATTGACTCCGTCGATGAAATGATTTGTTAAAATTATTTGCTCATCAATGTCGGATAATCCCCAAGATATAGTATCTGTAAACACTATGGATTCAGACTTGGATTTTGTATAACCAAAAAACCACACAATTGAAGAATTTAAAGAAAAATTGAAGGAAGGTCTATCAATTTTGGGCGATTCTATGACTCTAATCCAGCAATCTTTTTCGTGTTTTTCCTGAATCCATCTAATTGAAGCTTGTTTAACTTTTATCCCTGGAGTTAGTTTTCCCTTCTTCGAAAATGGATCTGTAATATTTTTTATTGCCCGAAGTAGCAAATGAGTCGAAGAATAAGAACTTGGTCCTAGATATCTAATTTTAGTTCCTTCAAATGTAATTATGTAAGATTTTGAAAGATATTCTGTAAGGAAATACAGTGTGTGAGCATGTCTAAATTCATTTGAGAGGAAAAACGTGTCAGAAATTGCTTTAATAGCTTGACTTGCTTCTCCAAATGAAAAATCGGGATTGTATAACTCATTATTAGAAAAATTAATTGGAGGAGCTTTGATTACAAAAAAATGTGTTGTCATGTGCTTTCTCAAAGTTATTAGTAGTTTAGCCCATCATCCCTGGTGGAAGGCCTGGTATATTGAATCCACCTCTTCGACCACGTCTCATTTTCTTGACTAAACTTGTGACTGTTTTGTGTTGTGTAATAAGTTCCTTAACTTCAGTAATGTTTTTTCCGCTTCCTTGTGCGATCCTTTGTATGCGGCTTGCGTTAAGTTTTGCTTTCCCATCTAATTCATCATCAGTCATCGACGACATGATTACCTTGTATTTACTCATATTTTCTTTTGACATGCTGAGCATATTGTCATCTAAATTCGCTCCAAGGCCTGGAACCATGCTAAGCATTCTCTTCATCTTTCCTGTACTTGAAAACATGTCTAAGAGTTCCGTCATCTGGCGATAGGAAATCTTTCCACTCATCATACTGAGAGCATCTTCTTTTGAAGGAAGAGTCTCAAGGTCTCGAACTTCTTTCAGGAGTCCTTCTAAATCGCCAACTCCTACTAATCGTCCAACAAATGACTTAGGGTTGAATTCTTCTATAGAATCAATATCCTCTCCATCTGTAATGAACTTAATTGGTGCATTTGTAGCAGCTGCAGCTGAAAGGGCTCCACCTCCTTTTGCTGAACCATCAAGCTTTGTGACAATTATAGAACCTATGGCAGTATTTTGAGCAAATGCGAGCGCCTGGGAATAAGCAGCTTGACCTAAATTACCATCAATCACCAAAATTATTTCATCAGGGTTGACTTTGCTACTGATAACTTTCATTTCTTTTAATAATGACTTCTCCTCCTTGTGCCTTCCTGCAGTATCAATTATGATAACATTATATTTTTCAGAAAGAAATGTTTTTACTCCATCAGTTGCGATTTTTACTGCATTACTATTTTTGGGGTCGCCATATACAGGTATTTCAATTGGGGCACAAAGTTGTTTTAATTGATCATAAGCTCCTGGTCTGAAATTATCTGATGTAACGACAGCAACCTTCTTCCCCCTCTTTTTTATATATTTAGCAAGTTTTGCTGTTGTTGTAGTTTTTCCTGAACCTTGGATTCCTACTAGCTCAATAAGAGTGGTTTTATTGGGATGTAATGTTAAAGGATAATGTTTTTCTCCCAAGAATCTTGTTAACTCATCATAAATAATGCTGATAATGCTGTTCTTTCTAGAAAGACCATCAGGAAGTTCTTTCTCAAGCGATTTTTTCTCAACTTCATTAACTACTTTGACCGCTAAATCAAAATTTACATCAGCCTCTAATAATGCTCGCAACAACGCATTTTTCAGTTCTTTAATTACTTCTTTATCCGCAGGTCCTCCACGAATTACTTTGCTAATTGCATTGTTTAGAGCGGAACCAAGTTTACCTAACATCTATACCAATTTGAAACTTATGTACATGTTAAAGAATATTTTGATTTATTGGAATTTTCTATTAATACAATTATTAAACCAAATAAATTTAAGAAGGTGAAGCGAAAAATGGATTATTGGTTTGAATGCTCCCTTAAACAGGATAGAGTTTGTCTTTATCTAGGTAAACAAATATTTTCGGTAGTAAGTCAACTGCTTTGCGGAATTCGCCAGTGCTTCCTCTGAAGTTTTTTAATTCTTCTTCAAAACGTTTGTGGAATTCAATTGTAAAATGTTCAATAGAATTAGCTAATAATCTCATGCGTTTCGGTGCGAATAATACTCCAAACAGTTCTTTGTGTTCCTTAACCATAATTGCGCTTTTATCTAGTTCAATTGATTGGATACTTTGTTCCTTAATATTTGTAACTTCTCGGAGAAAAGTGACAAATGCAGAAATACCTCCACCAACAAGAATGCTGTCTACAAGAGATCCCCTCTCCCCATAATCACAAGCAAACAATGTAGGACCATCTTTATGTACTATTAGAAAACTATTGATGGGGGTTGCTGAAACATACACAAAGGATCT
>Ga0114920_10000837_pt1 | contig 13674 bp, 13 predicted proteins | sample ChitaG_FD_88683 | JGI IMG/M metagenome (GOLD analysis project Ga0114920, IMG submission 88683) | Deep subsurface microbial communities from South Pacific Ocean to uncover new lineages of life (NeLLi) - Chile_00310 metaG | ecosystem: Environmental > Aquatic > Marine > Oceanic > Sediment ... | reverse complement strand
TCTTTTTAAACTAAACGACATTTTTGCACTATACTATAGAGATATATCAATTGATACTGACCTAATTAAACAGGCCTTCTCCGATTCGTCCATTTTGATTCACTTTTTATATATAACTCCTCCGCCGAGGATTACCCCTGGGATTCGTTTTCATGAACAATCGGAGGATATCTTTAGTGTCTTTATGGAACTGGCAAAAGCCACTGGAGGGATAACTCAAAGTTCCTTTAATGCTTTATGGGCCTTTAAGAAAGCTGCAGATGCCTCAGAAAACTATTACCTTCTTTACTATGCACCCTCAGATTACAAGAGAGATGGGAAGTTTAAAAACATTAAAGTTAAGGTTAAGGGTAAAAATTATAAAGTGACTCACCGTGCTGGGTATTTTGCAAACTAATTTGAATTATAAATTGATAGTTTATTCTTAATTAGAATAAAGATTTGTAAAAGAAAAAAATGAGAAAAATTATTTTTACAATAGGAATTTCAGCTCTATGCGTAACCATCTTTTCACAAGAAATCTCACAAAAGACATTTTTTGGAAATAAAGAAGTTCCTGTTCAAGTATTCAAAGATAGAACTTTTTTATTTTCTGATAGTTCTGTGGCTCTAAATTGTAAAAATCAGAATATTCCACAAAAAAACCTTCAGATAGACAGCAACCAGGACATATTAAAAAAAATACTAAGTAGAACACGTTACTACTGCGAAAAAGTAAAAAGTGTGGCTCTTTTTTATGTCTGTAAAGAGAATATAAAGAGCAAAATAAATTACTACACAAAAGGAACCAGGCTGAAAAGAGACCCATATGGCGAAGTTTCAGAATTTTATGAAGCAACAACTTTGAAGCTCAAAAGGACAAAAAATATTTCTTTCAAGTATGACTTTCAACTTATAAAAAAAGAAGGAAAGATTGAAGAGAAAAGGATCTTACTGGAGAAAAACAGGAGGAAAAAACATAAAGAGAATGCCGAACTCGAAATAAAGTATCGAGGAAAGTATATGTTTTACGGACCAGTGGGATTTCTGAGCAGATACTGGCAGAATTATTTTGACTATGAAATTGTTGGTAAGGAGTTGTTAGAAGGAAAAACCGCTATCGTTGTTAAAGCCTCACCCAAGCCGTCAAACAAAGAGAACAGGAACCATGCAAGGATTTGGATAGATGAGAAGGACTTCAGTATTTTACAGATTGAGTGGGAGCCGGAGTCAATAATTAGGCCCGAGGAAAAGAAGCCAAAGTCTAAGAAGGGAGAATTAAAGAAAAAAATCATTTGGATTGTTACATTTGGAGTAGAAGAGAAAGGAATAAGATTTCCAAGTAAACAACTCATTCAAGAATTCTTTTTAGATGGCAAGGGAAACAAAAAAATTCTTGAGGAGTATTCATTTATTTATGATGATTATGAATTTTTTAAGGTTGAAGTAGAGGTTAAACATTAAGCCAGACTTATAACCCAAGCTGGTTATAATAGTTAAATGAGATTATTATCTTTGAATCTCCGTTATAGTGAATAGAATTAAATTTAAAATAATCATGGGTAAGCCTTGACAATATACATCAATATATACATAATTTATGTATACAGAAAATGTATATATTGAGCATTCGAGGGTGATAAATATGCAAAACTCTAAAACCGTAAGAAAAAATATTATTTTCCAAGAAAAACTCATTTCAAGATTTAATGCTGTCAATGGAGAATCGGGTATGAATTTTAGCACATTTGTTAGGATTGCCATGGAGGAAAAAATAGAACATCTCGAGAAACTAAAGTTGGAGAAAGAACTTGCCGAAGGTTATGCAGCCAATGCTGATCTTGATCGTGTTACCTGTGATGATTTTAAATTCGTAAACGGCGAAAACATCTGATCCCTATGGAATATCAAAGAGGCGATATAGTCCTGGTTGATTTGGAGCCGGTTAGGGGATCAGAACAGGGGAGAACCAGGCCCTGTATCATCATTCAGAACGACATTGCTAACAGGTTTTCTCCCGTTACTAACATCATTCCGGTCACCGACGCCCACAATGTCAAAAAAAGCTATCCGTGTTTGGTCTATTTGTCCCAAACCAAAGACGAAATGGCAAAAGATAGTGTGGCTCAGTGCAATCAGATTAGAACCATCGATGCTGAGAACAGAATCATAAAAAGAATTGGACGTATCAGGGAACAAAAAATGAAGGAAATAGACCAAGCCCTTCGCATTCATCTTGCTTTAATGTAACCTGTACCTACTAAGCAAAGACCCATAAATATAGAAATTTTCTTTTAGTACTCACAATAAGTCCCTCATAATTTTACTAAATTTTCGCCGGCTGACGTCCTAGGATGACAATATCACACTTTTTTCTCGCTTCTTTTAAACGCCTCTTTTGCCAAACTTTCTGTAAAATCCGAGTAACCCACTCTATTTGACAACTACTCTTATCATTTCTATAGTATAGGCTTAATTGAAGGAATAGAGATGGAAAAGAGCAGGAATATCAGGGTTTTCCCCTTGGTAAATGCCATTAAAAGAGCCTATAAAGCCGGCCAGGAAGATGAGGCTTTAGAGCCGATCGTTGTGGTTGATCTTTCGGACAATCCTCTGGGAAGGTTTCAAGATGGAGACTCGGTTATTTTTTATGACATAAGGGGGGAAAGGGAAGCAGAAATAACCAGGAGCCTTATTGATCAAAGTTTTACTCATTTCCCAATAAATAAAGATCTTAAGCTGAATTTTGTGACCATGATTGAGTATGATTCTTCACTCGACGTAAAAGTCGCTTTTCCTTCGGATGGGGAAATCAGAAATACACTTGCTGAAGTTATTTCTAAGGCAGGGATTAACCTGCTTAAGGTTTCTGAATCCGAAAAAGAGATCCATGTAGGTTTTTTTATGAACGGAAAAAGTGAAAAAATCTTTCCAGGGGAGAAAAGGATAGTGGTTCCATCACCTCAGGATGTTTCTTCTTATGCTCTTAAGCCAGAGATGAGTGCTGCTCAGGTTACAAAAGAAATATGCTCTAATCTTAAAAATCCTTCTTATCGGATAATAATAGCTAACCTGGCAAACGTGGATGTAGTGGGACATGTCGAGGATAAAGCTGCAGTGCTTCGGGCTGTGGAAGAAGTTGACCTCCAACTGGGAAAGATAATCGACAGTTGCCGCAACCAGGGTGTTGCCCTTGTGGTGACATCAGACCATGGGACAGTAGAAGAATGGTTTTATCAGGATGGGACGGTTAACACTGGACATACTAAGAATCCTGTCCCGTTTGTCCTGGCTGATTTTTCCTCTGAAGATCCCAAGCACTGGAATCTTAAAAAAGAAGGGGAACTTGCCAATGTTGCTCCCACCGTTTTAATCTTATTGGGATTAACAAAGCCTCCGGAGATGACCGGAGAGAGCTTAATTCTTAATTTTCCCGAGGAAGAAGAGACAGAGAGAAAAGTGCTTCTTCTTATTCTGGATGGATGGGGAAGAAGAGAAAAAAAAGAAGGAAATTTAATCGCGGAAGCTAAGACTCCAAACTTTGATAAACTTTGGTCTTTTTATCCTCACGCCTTGCTCAAGGCTTCAGGAGAAGTTGTGGGAATGCCAGCCCAAACCGTGGGAAATTCGGAAGCCGGGCATCTCCACATTGGAGCTGGTAAGAGGGTTCTGCTTGACCGGGTCAGGATTGACAAAACTATAGAAGATGGAAGCTTTTTCCGTAATAATTCTTTTCTCTGGGCTATGGAGGAAGCAAAAAGAAACAATAAGTCTCTCCATCTTTTAGGAATTGTATCCAAATATAGTTCCCACGGTACTATAAAACATCTTTTGCCTTTGCTTCAATTAGCCAAAAAACTCGAGGTTGAGCAAGTCTTTATACATTCTTTGATCGGGCGAAGAGGGGAGAGACCTGAAAGCGGGGCGGTTTATGTCTACAAAGTCCAGGAAATGTGTTTGTCTCTTTCCATTGGTGAAGTTGTGACTGTTATGGGAAGGTTCTGGGCCCTTGACAGGGAAGAGAACTGGGACAGAGTGGAAAAAGCTTACAGGGCATTAGTTTATGGAGAAGGAATTCCTGTTTCTTCCTTTAACGAGATAGGTATGATATAAATGAATTTCTAAATTTAGGAAACTTTTTACCGGGAATAATCGTATTTCTATAAAAGAGATAAAAACAAGATAAAGAAGATGAGTATTGAAGTTAAAGATATCCATTTCAGCTACGGAAAGATTAAGGCTCTTGAAGGTATCACCCTTGATTTATCTCAAGATGCCATTGGCCTTCTGGGACCTAACGGGGCAGGAAAAAGCACTCTGATTCGCATCCTCCTCGGATTTCTTTATCCGGATAAGGGAGATGGGCGCATTCTTGATTATGATATTAAACAGCAGCAGTCCTTTATTCGGAAGTATGTGGGCTATATGCCGGAAGATGATTGTTTTATTCCTGAACTGGATGCTGTTTCCTTTACTTCTTATCTTGGTGAATTATCAGGAATGCCGCGCCAGGAAGCCATGAAAAGAGCCCATGAAGCCCTTTTTTATGTTGGGCTTGAAGAAAGCCGCTACCGGAAAGTGGAGACATATTCCGGTGGGATGAAACAGAGGCTCAAACTGGCACAGGCGATTGTCCATGACCCAAAACTCATGTTTCTCGATGAGCCGACAGCCGGTTTAGACCCCCAGGGTAGAAACGAAATACTGGAACTTATTATGGATATTTCTTCAAAAAAAGACATCCAAGTCTTAATTTCCTCTCATATCCTTCCCGATATAGAATTAACCTGTTCCTATGTCGTGATTTTAAACAAAGGTAAACTTGCAACGCAGGGGGAAATCAGCAAGCTCAAGGAAATAAGAGATCTTTATGAGATTAAGATAAAAGGCGAAGCAGAAGGCTTTCTTCAGAAGTTGAGAAACATAAAGTGTAGAGTGGAGATAATGGAAGAGGGATTACTGAAGGTTTATTTGCCTCCAAATCAGGACAAACAGGAAATTTTCAGGATTGCTGCTGAAAAAAATGTGCAAATGAGACATTTTGTAAAAAGTGAGTCTTCTCTCGAGGACCTGTTTGCCAAAGTGGTGGGAGTGGATTGATGACCATCAAAGAGAAAGGATATGCACACTGGGATGGAGAACTCCTTGATAAAAAATTTCCCTGGTGGCCAATTACCCGGTACGGAATAAAATTAACTTTCAGGAGAAAACAATTCAAGCTTATCTTTCCTTTGAGTCTTCTTCCTGCTGTATTCTTTCTGGCCGGGATTTATGTTTCAGAGAGGCTAGAAGATTTTCCCTTCTTCAGAAGAGAGACCGTAGAGTTTCTTCAGATCAACCCGAGCTATTTTAAAGCTTATTTAGCCAGCAGCTTTATGATTTTTTTAATTGTCATCATTGTGATTTTTTGCGGTTCAGGCCTAATCTGCGATGACCTCAAACATAATGCTCTCCAGCTTTATTTTTCCCGTCCTATCAAAAAAAAGGACTATTTTTTTGGGAAAACTGCTGTCATTGTTTTTTTCCTGTTCATTTTGACCCTTATTCCTGGTCTTGTCTTTTTTATCATGAAACTCGTTTTCTCAGGAAGTTTTAAATTTTTTGTTTCCTACCCATGGCTTCCTCTCTCAATCATTGGCTATTCGGTTGTTGTGACAGCTTTTTTCTCCTTTTTTACACTTTTCCTTTCTTCTCTCAGCAAGAACAGAAGGTATGTGACGATTCTTATTTTTGGCACTTATATTCTTTCTGATATCCTTTACAGTATTTTTTATGATATTTTTAATAATCATTATTTTTCGCTTCTTTCCTTAAGAGCCAATCTGCAGCAGGTGGGGGCGGTTTTCTTCAGTCAGAAGACACCGTATCCTATACATTGGATTTATTCTCTCTTGGTTCTTTCTGGCATTTGTGTTTTAGCTGGCTTTGTATTGAAAAAGAAAGTTAAAGGCGTTGAAATAGTAAAATGAAAACAGTTATTGAGACAAAAAAGCTTTCCAAATGGTACGGGAATGTATTGGGATTGAGTGATGTCTCGCTCCAGATAGAAGCTGGGATTACAGGAATTCTGGGGCCAAACGGAGCTGGAAAATCAACTTTTTTAAAACTAGTAACCGGGCAAATAAAGCCAAATATCGGCAGCTGCACGATAGAAGGACAAAAAATCAGGAACAATTATCACTTCTTTTCTAAAATTGGTTTTTGCCCGGAGCAGGATTCCTTTTATGAAGAAATGACAGGCTGGCAGTTTATGACCGGCCTTTTAAAGTTACACCATTATTCTCCATCTGAGATTAAAGCCATGACAAAAGAGGCTCTGGAGATTGTCGAGTTGACTGAGGATAAAGACAGGGTCATAAAGTCTTACAGCCGTGGTATGCGTCAGAGGTTAAAGTTTGCACAGGCCATAGCTCATAAACCAGAAATCATGGTTTTTGACGAGCCCTTAAATGGTCTGGATCCCCTTGGGAGACGGAAGATAATCCGCCTCATAAAATCCTATGAGGAAGAAGGGAAAACGATCCTTGTTTCCAGCCATGTTCTTCCTGAGATAGAAGCAATGACCAAGCAGATTATTCTTATCCATCAGGGTAAAGTTTTTGCCCAGGGTGATATACACTACATCAGAGACTTGATCGACACCCATCCTCATATTGTTTCCATTAAATGCAGAAATCCACGCCAGTTGGCTTCAAAATTCATCCAGGAAAACTATGTATTAAATATACATTTTGGCTCTGCAGACAATACTCTATTAATTGAAACTAACAACAGGGATAAGTTTTTCAGTCTCTTGCCTTCTCTTTTTGTAAAATACAATATCGAAGTGGATGAGATCACTTCGCCCGATGATAATCTGCAGGCTGTTTTTGATTACCTTGTAGAGAAGTGAGATGAATCAAATAACTGTGAGAAGATTGCTGTTCTTATGGAATTCTATAAGAAAGGTTTATTCTTTTTTCTTCTTCATGGGGAAAAAAGCGAATAAGACAAAGATTTTTTTCATAGTAGCTTTGTTACCAGTTATAATGGCGTTGATCATTAAATTAAACCCCATATTTTCTGGCCGGAGTAGCACCGAGGGAATTTATATCTTTTCCAACGTTATAATTGTGTTCTATCTCCAGGCACTTATCCTTCTCCTGGCTCTTTTTTTCGGAACATCGGTCTGTTCGGAAGAAGTGGAGGGAAAAACGCTGACTTATCTAACCACACGGCCGGTTTCAAAATCCGCCATCATACTTGGTAAGTACGCGGCTTATACATCTCTTGTTATACTGATGACTGGAATTGGAGTGACTATTTCGTTTTTAATCCTAAATGTGAACAAATTGCATGATTTTTCCCTGTATGAAATTCTTATAAGAGATTTGATTGTTTTAAGTTTGGGGATTATGTGTTATACAGCGCTTTTTACATTTGTCGGAACTATTTTAAAAAAATCGATTTTATTCGGATTTGTTTTTGGTTTTGGCTGGGAAAATGTAATCCAGTATTTTCCCGGTTCAACTCAGCGCTTTTCCATTGTTCATTATCTCAAGTCACTGCTTCCGGTTCCAAAAACAGGGAGGTTTTCCTTTTTGATGTTCAAGTTGGAACCCAGTACTCCGGTCACCGCGGTCTTTATGCTTTTTCTTATCACAGGCATTTTTCTTGGTTTAGCATGCCTGCTTTTTTCTCTGAAAGATTATATTTTTGAAGATTAGTGAAAGATAAACAAGAATATATTCAGAGAAGCCAAAGAGTTTGTAAAATCGTAAAAAGTAATTATCTTGGATTATTTAATTTTTTCTTTATCTTCCTCTGGTTTTCCGGTTGTTAACTTTTCAATAAGGATTTTAGGAAGCTCTTCAGGAATGCTGGCGTAGACTTTTACATGATCAGGTCCTGATGTGATCTCGATCTTGTCCAATAGTTCTCCCACGTTTAGATCCTGGACTTGAATCATAGCGCCCATGGCTTTAAATTGGTTTAAGGAATCTGCCATCTCCTGGTTTTTGACCCCATCACTGCTCATGAGCTTTATTTCAATAATGACGTTAGCGTTTTGGTAGTCAAAATATATGGAGACAGCATTTACACTTTCAAACATACTGAGCATTTGGGCTTCCCCTTTGATCTCACTCATGGCTTCGGGGGGAATAACAGCACCTATCCAGAACAGGACTTCTTTATTGGTTTTTGCAAACAGAGTAGAAAATGCTTCATCTTTTAAAATGCTCTCTTCTTTTTTTTGAGAGATATTGATCACAGATTTGACATTTTCCTTATTCCCAATGACGATGTTTGAGTCGTTGAGGAATACAAAACTTCCTTCCTCATCTTTTTCTTTATAATTGTAAATAGTAAACCCATTGTAGTCTTCTTCTGTAAACTCTGTGTCTTCTTCTGATATTTCTTTAAAAAATAGGAGCAAAGAGTCTTTCTTGTATTTGAGGTTAATGATGCCGACTGCTTCTTGTTGATCTTTTTCCAGTTCACCTGTTATAGCGCCAGCGATGAAATAAACATCCTTCTGCGGGTCAATTCCTGTTTTGTTTATGAATTCATGGTAATCTGTTAGTTCCTTGGAGATCTCGGTATCTATATTTTTTTTAATAAGGTTGTCTACCATTTCTAGATTTATTGCTTTGTTAACGTTGATAAAGAATATGGCAAGTGCGTCTTTGGGGAGTAGACGGAACATGTTATCAGCTTTAGCCTTTCCAGCACCTGGAGCAGTGGACGTCATCTCGCAGGAAATAAAAGTGAATAGGGCGAAGATAAAAACAATTACGAAAATAGTTAATTTTTTCATAGTTATTCCTCCTTTATTTAATGAGTAATTTTTATTAGGGGCTAAAGAACTCTTAGGACTATATCAAAAATAATATTAATTGCGCAAATATTTTTTTTTAGAACCGTCCCCATTTTACATTATTTTATCTCAAGTATCGATAAAGATTCATCTGGCTGGAGTAGAGACAGCATCGAAGCCATATGACAGAAAAAATAAACACCTGCTGGAGAAAAAAAGCCAGTGACACTCCCAGATAACTTGATTGGGGAATTAAGTCCTTAAGCAGAATATAAACAAGAGTTGCCACGATACTGATTAGAAAAATCAGAAAGTACAATCCCAGAGTAGAGAAGGGAAACTTAAAAACAAAGCTCAAGGCTTCCAGGGTTGAATGCAGAACATTACGGCTTCCTTCAAGTACGATTTTGATGCGGGCATAATCAAAGAGCATTTGGAAAAAGAGAAAGATAAAAAAGATTATAGCGCTAAAGAGAAGGACAAGGTAAAAAGGAGTGACTTCTGTTTGAGAATTATCAAAAGCTTTATCTAAGATCGGGGAGAATACACTCCCAAGGACAGCAGTAATGGCAAAGAGCATTACCCAGGAAATCAGCATAAGAACAAAAAAACGGAAGAAATAGGAACCAGCGCCTTTAGCGAATCCTTTCATAGTGAATTTTGGATTATCCTGGTAAAAAGTTGATAGGATTCCTCCGGCAAGGAAGGTGTGGAGAGTAATGTAGAAAAATACAAAAATGATAATAATAGGAGGGGAATTAAAAATTCTCAACTGGATGAGATCGACAAGGTTGTTGAGGACAGCACCCTTCCCGATTATGGAGGGAGTGAAGGTTGTTTCAAGTCCTTGAGCTTCATCCCTGAATTCTTGCCACCAGAGGTAATCAAAACCTTCAGCCATCTTTTCTCCTACCTCGCTGTGGCCAAATGAGTTTTTCAGAGAATTATACATTGGGATGGCAAGAAGCATGGAAAAGAGCAGGTTTATTATAAACAGAAAGAGGACCATTCGAGTGGTCTTGCCAGTAGTTTTTAATCCTTTGAAAAAATTTATGATAATTTTCATTGTTGTTCTCCTTGTCTTTATCAGCCGCCAAAAATGGTGAAGAATTCAAGGGTGTGTTGAAGCCAGCCAAGCCAGTTTGATACCCATTTTAGAGGTGCGAGCCTGTTAGGCTTTATTTTTTTACTGTTGTTGGTACGGTTGATATCCAGGACCAGTTTGAATTCCGGATCAACGACTGCTTTTTTAATCCTGGAAGGTCTCTGGTAAATATATTTTTTCCATCTGTACTGACCGTCCCATATTTCTCTTATTTCTTGGCCATCTTCAAAAACTACAAGAACATCAACAGGGACTTTAACTTCACCTAACCGGCGCACAGTGACCTCTGATCGGAAAACACTTTCTTTTGCTTTCTCTTTTTTTCTTTCTCTTTCTTTATATATTCCGTTAAACAATCCTCGGGGTTGTCTTTCCCTGCTGCTGGTAATTCTATCAATAGCATAGTCAAGCTTCCCTGAACCATAAATGAATTGATCCAGGAACCAGCTCATATCCTGGCCGGCAAATTCTGAGACAACAGCATAAAAGTCCTCGGGGCGTGGATGTTTGAACCAGAATCGTTGCGAATAAGATTTAATCATTTTTGAGAAAAGCTCTTTTCCCATAAACCTTTTAAGAGTTCTTAATGTGAGCTCGGCTTTAGAATAAGAATTAGCACTATAGCTTCCTCCTTCCAAAAATTCCCAGGAAAAACGCTGCATGATGTCCATATTGTAGGTCTGGCGGTGTCTTGAGATTCCGTCTGATTCGATGGGGATTCTTACATCTTTGAAGGTTACTGGAATTCCAAAATAGCTCCTGTTATAAAGCGGCTCTCCGTAAGCTGCGTAATAAACCTCTGTATCAAGAAAAGATGTGAAGCCCTCATCCATCCAGGGATTTTCAAACTCGTTACTGCCCACAAGGCCGTAAAAATAGCCATGTCCAAACTCGTGAATTGTTACTCCTTCAGGTCGAGAAATTCCTTTCCGAGTGAGAAAGTAAGCGCCTCCGGTGAAAAATGTGGGATACTCCATTCCTCCTGAACGACTGTTGTAGGCTGGGTCCACACAGGTTGAAGTTGTGTATGGATAATCGCCGTAAAAAAGACTGCAGTACTTGATTGCGTTTTTAACTGCATTCATATACCGGTCCTTGAGTTTTTTATGCTGAGGCTGGAGGAGGAGAGTGATTTGGGTACTCTTACCAGGAGCAAACTCATAATCTTCTATGTATGGGGGGAGAAAATGTGGACTGGCTGTCCAGGCAAAATCATGAACGCTGTGCTGGTAGAAATGGTGGGTTGTAGTTCCATCTTCATTGTTTATTTTTTCTCTATGTTCTCCTGTTGCTCCAACAATAAAAGAAGAAGGGAGAGTAATCTTTACATCGTAGGTTCCGTAATCCGCAAAATATTCGCTTGAAGCATGGTACTGATGGCAGTTCCATTTGCCTTCAATAAAAACACCGATCTTTGGAAACCACTGGGCGATGAAATAATAATCCTTGTATACTCCTGTTCTGGCTATGGGGCGTGGGACTTTTGACTCAAATTCAATATTGAGCAAAATTGTCTGGCCGGGTTCCAGGGAATGGGGAAGTCTGACTGAAAAGACAGTCTGGTCATAAAGATTCTCATCATCAGGTTGTTCGAATTCCATGTCCGGGAATAAGTCGTAAGCCTCAAAATAAGGATTATTGATGATCTTTATTGAATTCACCTGGCAGTATCCCCAGTCGTCTTTAGTGAAACCAATCACTCTTCTTCCTCTCCGGGAAGCTTCTGTGAGAAAAGTGCTCATGTTATTCTGGAATGCATTCCAGTAGAGATGGAACCAGAGTTCATCGATGGAATTTTCAGAATCATTCGTCCAGGAGAGAATTTCAGAGGCTTTTATCAAATTCTTTTTTGTGTCCAGCGTCACATTCATTGTGTAATTGGCAATTTGTTTACAGAGTGGCTCTTGAGCAGAAGTACAGAGAGGAGCAAGTAAAAGGATAAAAAGGAAGCTTGAAGCTAATGTTTTCTTTAACAATCTGGCCTCCTTAACAAATATTTGTTTCATATTATTAAAGATGATTTTTTTTCGCAATACAAATTCCAAAAATTATTTTATATTGATAACTTTATAAGGGAAGGCTAATATGGCAACATCTTTTTTTCCATGATATTATTAGACTCCAAATATACTTTTGGGTATGGCTTAGCTCCCTTCAGGTTTTTCACGCCATTTCCTCATCAAACTTCTCGGCCCTGCGGAACTGCGCATGTTTATCCCCTCTCAATCTTTTATGTTACAGCTATCCTTACCTGTACCCGATGAATAATACAGTGCTCAAACAGTCCTCGAGTCCGACTCTGTCGGATTCCCTCGAATTTTGATTCGGAAAGGCTAAATCATCAATGGTCGCTCCAGCCATCCCCAAAAGCATTACCTATCATGGGAATAAGGATGCTTACGGATGGTATAAATTATTTGATTCTAATCGTATGACATGCCATGATAATAAAAGTGAAAAATTGAAAAATATATATGGAGATATAAACACAGATGAAAGAGAATAAACAAGAAGGGAGACTCTCTTTTTTGCAGCTTGTCAGGAGCCGGAGAAGTATTCGGCGCTATCTGGACAAACCTGTTGAAAGGGAGAAGGTCCTGACCTGCATTGAAGCGGCGCGCCTGGCCCCATCGGCTGATAATGTTCAGCCCTGGAGATTTTTAATTCTTGATGAGTCAGATCTGAGAACGCGATTTGCAAAAGCGATTTTCTCAGGGATATATTCAATCTCAAAATTTGCTGTTAAAGCTCCGGTGCTCATCTTAATCCTTGCGCGGCTTGATATAATTGCCAACAGGATAGGGAAGCAAATCCAGAATATCAGCTATTATTATATTGACATTGGAATTGCAGGAGAGCATATAGTTCTTCAAGCCGAAGAGCTTGGTCTGGGTACATGTTGGATTGGATGGTTCAATCCTCGTAAGGCCAGAAAATTTTTAAAGATTCCACGTAAATATAAAATTGTCTCACTAATGGCTGTTGGGTACTATGAGAAAAAGCCCTCAAAAGATAGGAAAAGGAAGGCACTTCAAGAGATAGTCTGGTTCAATAAAATCGGAGAAAAATAATCGGGGGACGTTCCCTTAAGTATTGTTCTTATAATTAAAATTTATCAGTTTATAAATAGGCTGTGTCCCAAAGTGACGGGGTTCCGTGTCATCGCGGGCATAATACTCAAAAAGTGGAGCTGCCCGTAACTGTATTTATATTTAAATTAGTGTTATAGAGATATTTTTTTATGAAAAAGTTAAACCTCTTTAACATTTGTAGTAAAATATCCTTAGATCGTTCATAGAAAAGCCTATGATCTGCGTTATTTACAATATCTTATGTTTCAACATGTTAAAGTAAATATATGATTGTAGCTCCACTTTTTGAGTATTATGCCCGCAATGACAATTGGAGAATCTTTTTTACTGCATGAACAATAATCCCGTCACTTAGGGACAAAGCCAAAAGTTGAATAAATAAAAGGAGAAAATAGATGAGAGGGGAAGAAATGAAAGCCAAACATAAGCTTTTGAAAGAGCATTCTTACAAATTAGGCGAAATTTATAGAGGCTATACAAACAGGATATTGTATGTGAATATTTCTGATAATACTATAAAGGAAAAGCTTGTTACAGAACTGATGAAAGAAAAATTCATCGGTGGGAAGGGATTTGGTTTATGGCTATTATGGAACGGAACAAAAGATGATACTAAATGGAATGATCCTGAAAATGAAATCATCATAGCTCCTGGACCTATTGCTGGTATTACGCAATATTCAGGAACAGGAAAATCTCTT
>Ga0114920_10000836_pt1 | contig 13681 bp, 12 predicted proteins | sample ChitaG_FD_88683 | JGI IMG/M metagenome (GOLD analysis project Ga0114920, IMG submission 88683) | Deep subsurface microbial communities from South Pacific Ocean to uncover new lineages of life (NeLLi) - Chile_00310 metaG | ecosystem: Environmental > Aquatic > Marine > Oceanic > Sediment ... | reverse complement strand
TCCTTGCCAGTATCTTATCTCCTCTCGCCATGATAAGACCTCTTTGAGGCGGAATAATGACTTCTCTGATCCGGTTGGCTTCCGATTTTTCCCAGTATTTTTTATGATCCAGAACCTGAATCTTCCAGAAATACAAGACAAGAAAAACAAAAAGAACAACAAAGACGATGAGTGTTTTCTGTGCCCTCTTAACAATGAGCGAGAGATCTTCGTATATTTTGTGGTGATTCATCATCCGTGTTGCGGCAGAACCTTGGCCAATTTTTTAAAAAGCGGAAAAACAATGAAGGCCAGAACTGTCGTGCAGACGGGCTGCAGAAAGAGCCAACCTTTAGCTGTATAGAACTCCTCAGAGATGACAAAAGAGTACAGAAACATCCACAGAAAGACTTCTGACAAAAGCATGACGAAGATAAAAACAGCTCGACGAACAAGGGGAACAACATTGATTCGCCTGGAAATGTATCCAGCCAAAAATCCCATAATCGTCTTCGAGATCCCCGCAATTCCAAAGACTCCGATCGAAAAGGAATCCTGGATGAGCCCCCCGGCAGATCCCATGACGGCACCATAAATTTCTCCCTCTTCAAGCGCAAAATAAAGAACCAGAAGATTAAAAACATTCAATACCAAAGAGAATTCATGGGATATTTTCGTCAAAACCGAGAACAGAACAATAGCAAAAATGGTTGTTACGGATATTTTAAGAAAGTGCCTCAACATCTTATTGCCTAAAATATTTCATTTGGATTGATTTTGATAACCGCCAGCTGATCCAGGCTGCGGAGCTTAAAAAAAGGCTGAACTAAAATACTTTTGAATAATTCATCCGTCGTTTCCAACATGACGATTTTCCCAACTGGAATTCCCGGAGGATAGATATGGTCAAATCCGCTGGTGATCAGGATATCCCCAATATCCACACCACTTTCTGTTCCCTCGATATACTTCAATATACACATCCCTTCATCATTGCCATTGACGACACCCAGGATGTCCTTCTGATTGTGAACGCTTGTCCCGCTCTCACTGTCTGTAATCAGCTGAACCCTGGCTTCTTTCGGGCCAATAGGGCCGATGACACGTCCGACAAGCTGTCCTAATTTATCCAGTACAATCATATCCTTTTCAATTCCATCGAAAAGGCCCCTGTTGATAACAACAGACTTATATTTATTCGTCAAGTCTATCTCAATGACTCGTGTATAGACGATACTCTCACGGATGTTTTCAAGAATCTCCTTAAGTTCTGCCTCTTTATTGCTCCGATCCAGTAATCCTCTGATGAGACGGTTTTCGAGCCGAAGAAAAAAAACTTCTTCCTTAATGTCTTTATTCTCCTTGTGAACACCTCTGAGGCTAAAATAGCCCTTCCAGAGATTTCCAATTCCTCGAATGATGGACGAGACTCCATTTTGTATAGGCGAAAATATTGAGAATACAGTCTTTTCAAAAAGGGTCGACTCTGAACCCAACGGGGTTTGGATGGAGAGTAAGATCAATTGAAAAAAAATTAGACAAAAAAGAACAACAAGATTTTTTTTCTTTTTCAGAAAAGAAGGCATAAAAAATACACGGTGATTAGAGTAAAGATATCTTTTTTAACAATTCCAAATCATCAAGCATCTTCCCTGCCCCCAGAACGACCGAGGTCAGGGGATCTTCAGTGATGAAAACCGGCAGTTGTGTTTCCTCTCGGATGCGTTTATCGATATTTTTAAGGAGAGCTCCTCCTCCAGTCATGACAATTCCACGATCGATAATGTCTGCGGATAGTTCGGGAGGCGTCTGTTCCAGTGCAACTCTCACTGCATTGACTATTGAAGCCACCACATCCTCAAGAGCTTCTCTTACTTCCTGATCATCAATGACAATGGTTTTGGGAATACCTTCCCTCAAGTCACGTCCTTTTATCTCCATGGTCATGGGTTCATCGAGAGGATAGGCCGAGCCGATCTGCATTTTCACTTGCTCCGCACTCTTCTCTCCAATAAGGAGATTATATTTTTTCTTGATGTACTGTATGATCGCCTCATCCATCTCATTTCCGGCAATCCGAGTGGAATGGTTTAATACGATCCCTCTCAGGGAAATGACGGCGATATCGGTTGTCCCTCCACCGATATCCACGATCATATTTCCTGTGGGTTCTGAAATGGGCAGCTCGGCTCCAACAGAAGCAGACATGGGTTGTTCTACAAGATAGACTTCAGACGCCTTGGCTCGCAGGGCAATGTCTTTTACAGCCCTCCGTTCGACCTGTGTGACCCCAGTCGGAATACCGATAACAATACGTGGGCGGAGAAGAAATGTCCGACTGTTGGTCGCCTTTTTGATAAAATAATCGAGCATTTTCTCTGCCACTTCAAAATCAGCGATAACGCCATCTCTCATGGGTTTAATCGCCATAACACTCGATGGTGTTTTTCCCAGCATCTCTTTGGCACGTGTCCCCACAGCTTCGACCTTTCCTGTTTGGTTGTTTACGACCACGATGGAGGGTTCTTGAACAATAATGCCCTTCCCTTTCAGAAACACAAGTGTGTTGGCTGTTCCTAGGTCAATAGCCAGATCGCAGTAAAATCTTTCTTTAAGCCATTTGACCAAACTCATCTCTATCTTTCTCTTTCTACAGGTTTTATAGCACAAATATCTCAAGCAAGCAAATGAATTCACCAGGAAAAATTTTAAGTAATGGGAAACTCAGATCCTGATGAACCAGGCTTCTGTGATGTCCAGAACATCTGTTTGGGCGAGCCGTACAGGAAATCTCTTTTTACTTGATTTTTATTTATGCAATAGATATAGTCAGAAAAAATCATGAAACAATGTGGAGGTTCGCATGAGTGATAACGCCTTCAAACCCTATGTCCCTGCCGGACAATCCATGAAAGAAATTTCTTTCAAATCTATCCTGCTTGGAATTATTATGGCTGTTATTCTTGGAGCGGCCAATGCCTATCTGGGATTGCTCGTTGGAATGACCGTGGCCGCGACGTTTCCTGCCGCCGTCATGGCCATGGCTGTCCTTCGTCCATTCAAAGGGACCATTCTGGAAGAGAATTTCGCCCGGACAACAGGCGCTGTGGGAGAAGCTCTGGCTGCCGGTGCGATTTTCACCATCCCTGCTTTTCTAATTGCCGGTGTATGGACCGAATTCGATCTCTTTAAGTCGACAATGCTCATGCTCATCGGCGGCATTCTGGGTGTTTTTCTTGTCATTCTGATCCGGCGCACTCTTGTCGAAGACGCTGAACTTCCCTTTCCTGAAAGCGTCGCCTGTGCAGAAATGGTCAAAACAGGTCAAAAAGGCGGATCACAAGCAAAATACATGTTCTGGGCCATGGGGCTTGGCGGTCTTATTGAATTTTTCACGAATGAAAACGGAATCCAGTTCATAAAACCCTATGTAAGAACCGTCTTCAAAATCCCCGGCCTCTCCCGAATAACTTATCTCGATGGTGACAACATCGAAATCACTAAAACGAGCACGATTCAGGGAAGAATGTTCATCGAGTCTCCGGCAGCCAATGCGGCCATGACCGGAGTGGGCTTTATTATCGGCCCCAAACTGGCTGCCCTGACATTTTCAGGGGGTGTCCTCGGCTGGTTATTCCTCATGCCCATCCTTCTCTTTATCAACGGCGATTTGGGAACAATCGCTTCTGACTTCGGCGGAAACTGGACCGATTTAGCTGTTTCCGCCTATAACTCCCAGATCAAGCCTGTTGCCGTAGGAGCCATGCTGGTTGGAGCTTTTTACACATTATTCAATATGCGAAAAAGCCTCTTTAAAGGAATAAGCCGCTCTATCAAAGATGTCAAAATATCACAAGCAGGCGATGCTTCCTCAACACCGAGAACCGATAAAGATATTTCCTTTAGAACAATTATTTTCGCCATCATCATATTGGTCATTCCTATGATCTTCCTCTATAACGCCTTCACAAAAAGTTTTGGTTCAGCCATAGTCGCGGCCATTGTCATGCTCATCATGGGCCTTATCTTTGCGGCGGTGGCCGGATATCTAGTGGGTATCATCGGATCATCTTCCAATCCCATCTCCGGATTGACCCTCACCACACTTCTTATTGCGGCCCTGATGATGGTGCTTATGGGACAGAAAGGAATGTCTGGAATTGCAGCTGTCCTGCGAGTGGCAGCGGTCGTCTGCTGTGTGGCTGGGGTTGCTGGAGACATGATTCAAGATTTAAAGGTCGGACATATCCTTGGCGGGACACCCTGGAAAATGCAAATCGGAGAAATCATAGGTGTTATCGCGGCAGCCCTGACCCTGACATTTTCCCTGCAGCTTCTCCATAAAACCATAGGAATCGGCACCGATGCCCTACCGGCCCCCCAGGCGTCACTCATGGCCACAATGGCAAAAGGAATCGTTGGGGGAGAGATGGCTTGGCCTCTTGTCATGGCAGGAATGCTGCTTGCCGTTGTTCTTATCCTTATCGGGACACCTTCACCCATGCTCGTGGCCGTCGGGATGTACCTTCCCTTCAGAGCCACGGCCTGTATATTTTTTGGAGGAGTCCTAAAGTACATCTTGGATAAAAAGACAAGCAAAAAAAATCCTTCAAAAAAAGCGAAAGAAATCGTCGAAAATATAGGCCTGCTTGTTGCATCCGGCTTAATTGCAGGTCAGGCCATAATGGGCATCCTTACCGCTGCCCTGAAGGGCGCCAAAGTCAATCTACCAAAAGTATGGGGCAGCGGATGGCTGGGCCTCTTGGTCTTTTTTATCCTCGGGTTTGTACTCATGTACCTCCCCTATAAAAAAATGATAATGTCCGGAGATGCTGGCGCTCCTGAAGAACAATCCGATTAAGTGTGTCCGATTCAGAACGTATCAGCATATAGTAAGCAGTGGCGGACAAGAAGGACAAGAACCGAACACAGATTAATCTGCTCCACCTTGTTCCTGTTCAGAATACAAAATGCGAAATAAAGGAGGACGGCCTGGTCGTCCTCTTTAAACCAAAATTTGCCAATTCCTTACTTGTTAAATACCTTCTCCCCCTAATGAAACAACCCTACTATAAAATCAAACTGGACGATATCGGGAGTTTCTTCTGGTTGAAATGCGACGGAACCCGGACAGTTAAAGAAATCGCTGAACTCCACAAAAAAAAATTCGAGGACAAAGTGGAACCTCTGTATGAGAGAATAGCTCATTTCCTCGCAAGTCTTGAAAAAAACCGTCTCATAATCCTTAAATAAATTCCAGGATATTGAACATCTTCTATAATTTTATTAGAATAGACATCTGAGATAAAAATGCTAGAAAAGAACCTCACTGTGCTCGAAATTGTTACCTACGGACACCCTGTGCTGTCAAAAAAGGCAGAAGAGATCAAGGATATCAATCAAGATATCGTTGATCTCGCTGAACAAATAGTCCATACGATGCACAGCACACCTGGGCTTGGCCTGGCCGCACCACAGGTGAATCAAAGCGGCCGGATTATAACAGCCGATCTCTCTGTTGGAGAAAAGAACGAAGATCTTATCATTCTCATCAATCCCGAGCTCTCGAGCCAGGAAGGGGAACAGATCATGGAAGAAGGCTGCCTCTCTGTCCCGGGCATCAATGAAAAAGTCAAACGACCCTACAAAATTAAAGTTAAAGGAATCGATCTTCAGGAAAATGAGAGAGAGATCGAAGCCGAGGGGCTTTTAGCCAGGATTCTCTGTCATGAAATCGATCACATCAATGGGAAGTTATTTATCTCTCATCTTTCTCCGCTCAAAAGAAGCCTAATAAAAAAAAAGCTCAATAAAGCAGGCTAGGGGGAAGCAGCAAGTGAAAATTGTTTTTTTTGGAAGCCCTTCTTCTGCCCTTCCGACTCTCAATCGGATCATTGAGGATGGTCATAAGATTGAGCTGGTCATCACACAACCCGACCGTCCCTCCGGAAGAGGACATACCCTCTCTTTCTCCCCAGTAAAAAAATGGGCTCTAGAAAAAAACATCTCCCTGTCTCAACCCGTAAAGATCAGAAAAGACCCTGATGTAGTAAATCGGCTTGCTGAAATTCGGCCGGACCTTAACGTTGTCGTTGCCTACGGTCAGATAATTCCGGCATCTATCACCAATCTTCCACAGCACAATTCGATAAACCTGCATTTTTCTCTCCTCCCCAAATATCGAGGAGCATCCCCTGTTCAGTGGACACTCCTGAATGGTGAGCAAGAAACAGGGATCACTATTTTTGAGCTGAATGAAAAGATGGACGAGGGAGATATCCTCAATCAAAAAAAAATTGAAATCCATCCATCAAATGACGCACTCATACTTGAATCTCGATTGGCTTGTGCGGGAGCAGAACTGCTCTCCGAAACCATCGCCCGGATCACAGAGATCCAACCGCGCAAGCAGGATCATTCTTTGGCCACGTACGCTATGAAGATAAAAAAAGAGGACGGCAGAATCGATTGGAACCAAAACGCACATCATATTGAACGCATGCTCAAAGCGTATTCTCCATGGCCTTCTGTCTATACTTTTTTTGGCGATACACGAGTGAAAATAGTAAAAGGAAAACACATCGACCCACACAATACCAAATCTTCTCCCGGTCAAATCATCAATGTTCACAAAGAAGGTATTGAAACAGCCTGCGGCCGGGGAAGTGTTTTTCTCATCGAAAGTCTCCAACCTGAAAACAAAAAGGTTATGGAGGCCTATGCTTATTCCCTGGGTTCGCGCATCCATCCCGGGATGAAATTAATAAGTGAAAGAGAAGGTGATAAACTCTAAGATGGGAAAAGAGGACTATTCCTCAAGAAGATAGTTCCAGGGATTTTTCGATTTTCCATCCTTCTGAACTTCATAATGAACGTGAGGTCCTATGGCTTTCCCTGTACTCCCAACGAGTCCAATCGTTTGGCCTCTTTTGACCTTCTGACCATTCTTGACCTTAAATTCACTCAAAAGGTGACAGTAAATGGTGACATACCCTGTGCGAGGATGACTTATTTTTATATAGTTTCCGCTGATCTTGTCATATCCCCTCTTAATAACCGTTCCATCAGCCGTGGCCACAACAGGATTTCCCTCTGCAGTGACAATATCGATGCCCCAGTGCATAATGGGTTTTCCTGTAAAAGGATCATCCCTTATTCCGTAACTAGATGATATATAACCGTTAGAAGGTTTTATGGACGGCGTATAAGCCAAATCGACTCTTTTATCACCGAAGATATTCACCAGCGTATTCAGATTCAGATTCACCCGATCCGCTCGTTTACTGATTTCATCGAGTTGGCCGTAATTGGCTTCCTGAAGCGGTAGGATAGACCCGGCCGACTGCCCACTTTTCAAACCAGAACCCAATCCAGCTTCCATGTTCAATACCTCGGACGCTTTTAATCCGGCCATGATGTTGAGCTTCCGAGCATATTCTTCAGAGTTTGAAATGGTGGCTTGAAGGCTTACTATGGTCCGCTCATACTGGCTAAATTTTTCAACCTGGTTTGCATTCTCCTTGAGTAAAACTTTGTATTTCTGGTTAATCCCCGTCATCAAACCATAGTGGACAAGGACCGCTGACAGGGACAATACGACAAAAATTGTGAGACCTAAAATAAACCTTACTCTTTTTTTGGATAGGGACAAAGTCCTTTGTCTCCCCTTATGATGCGGGATTATTATAAAAGAAATATGATTTTTTTGCATTTTAGAGTACCACGATTATCTCAAAATAATTTTGAATGTCAAGGATTTATTTTTATTGAAGGTATCGACAGGTAACATGAATAATTCAGGCCAGTCTATTTGACGTTCTTATTAATCCAGTCTACGATAGTTTGACTCGATGTTCCTGGAAGGAATATTTCAGAAATACCTATTTTTCTTAGTCCAGGGATGTCCTTTTCAGGGATGATCCCCCCTGCGATGACGTGCATATCAGTGACTCCGTTTTCCTCGAGGAGGTTCATAATTTTTGGAAAAAGCACATTGTGTGCTCCGGAAAGAATACTCAAACCGATCAGATTCACATCCTCCTGAATAGCGGCACTGACGATCTCTTCGGGAGTGCGTCTTAATCCCGTATAAATCACCTCGAATCCTGCATCTCTTAAAGCTCGGCTGACAATTTTTGCACCTCTGTCATGTCCGTCCAGACCGGGCTTTGCCACCAATATCCGTAATTTCTTGTCCGCCATTTTTTCCTCCCTCATTTTTCTCTGCTTTAAAACAAAATCGGTTCTTGATATTCCCCGTACACATCCTTCATGGTATCCATGATCTCCCCTAAAGTGGCATAACTTTTGACACAATCCAGAATAAAAGGCATAAGATTCAACTCATCGGCGGTGGCTTTTTTTAAGGCTGCCAGATAATCTTTAACCCGTGTAGAATTTCGGGAATTCCTTAGGTTTTTCAAGCGTTCGATCTGATGTTTGGCCACTTCATCGTCGATTTCCAGAAGAGAGATCTGTTCGTGATCCATGGTGAAATCATTGACACCTACTACTATCTTGTCTTTGTTATCGACGGCCTTCTGATACAAATAGGCACTATCGGCAATCTCCCTTTGTGGAAATCCCATCTCAATAGCCTTGACCATACCACCCATATTATCGATTTTATCTATATAATTCTTTGCCTCCTGTTCCAGCTCCGAGGTCAGGGCTTCTACAAAATAAGAGCCTCCCAAGGGATCAATGGTGTTCGTGACACCACTCTCATGGGCAATGATCTGCTGTGTTCTCAGGGCAATGGTGACAGCGTCTTCAGAAGGAAGAGCAAACGTCTCATCGAGTGAATTCGTGTGGAGTGACTGTGTGCCGCCCAAAACCGCCGCTAGAGCTTGGACGGCGACTCTGACAACATTGTTATAAGGCTGTTGAGCCACCAAGGAAACTCCAGATGTCTGCGTATGAAATCTTAATAGCAAAGACTTCGGATTTTTCGCATGAAATCGGTCTTTCATGACCTCGGCCCAAATTTTTCTGGCTGCCCTGAATTTCCCAATTTCTTCAAAGAAGTCATTATGGGCATTAAAAAAATAGGACAGACGAGGTGCAAATTGATCAATGTCCAATCCTCTATCCAAAGCCCACTGGACATATTCAATCCCATCCCTCAATGTGAAGGCCAGCTCCTGGACGGCTGTCGATCCCGCCTCCCTGATGTGATAGCCTGAAATGGAGATGGTATTCCACCGTGGCACTTCTTTTGATCCGTATTCAAAAGTATCGACAATCAATTTCATGGAAGGCTTTGGCGGAAAGATAAATGTTTTTTGCGCGATGTATTCTTTGAGGATATCGTTCTGGATGGTTCCCGATATCACCTTAGGGGAAACGCCTTGTTTTTCTGCAACAGCGATATACATGGCCCACAAGACAGCAGCAGGAGCATTTATGGTCATGGATGTTGTGATTTTATCCAGCGGGATACCATCAAAAAGAGTCTCCATATCGTCCAACGAATCGATAGACACTCCGCACTTCCCCACTTCTCCTTCAGCACTGGGATGATCCGAATCGATGCCCATAATCGTCGGAAGATGAAAGGCCACGCTTAAACCCGTTTGGCCATGAGACAGCAGATATTTATATCTTTTGTTCGTATCTTCAGCAGAACCAAATCCCGAAAATTGTCTCATTGTCCATAATCGGGAGTGATACATCGTCGGGTGAATCCCCCGAGTGTAGGGATAAAAACCCGGGAATCCCAAATCTTCTTCATACTTTAAATTTTTCACATCCACAGGCGTATAGAGTTCCTTGATTGTTTTCCCTGATATAGTCGTCCGGGATGTTGTTTTCGAGGAGTTCTCAGAGAGAGCCGGATCATAACTTTGATTTTTCCATCTCTGATAGGATTCTAGAAGAAAATTTTTAGAGGGATTCTTTTTTTTCAAGTTCACTCCTTTTTAGCAACTGTGCCGAGTCCTCCGATTTTCAATCCCCACTGACTTTAAAGACCAAATCTTTTTCCCGGACAGAATTCTCCACTTTAAGCCCGACTAACTCACCGGATTTTGCCGACTCCACAGGACAGTGATCCACCTGCATGGACTGAATCTTCTGATAAAAATCTGTCGTATGTCCTTTGATATGAATGGTGTCCATGACACTGAGCTCTCCTTTGGTCATCTCTAATATTCCGACATTAATTTTCGCAAAATAATGTGTGATGCGGCCGATTTCTTCCTCCATTTTGACCTCCTTTTTTTTTCATCACTATAATAACCAAAATCCCTTCATTTACGCAAGAAAACACATCCCATTTTGCAATAAAAAAAGAGTTCTGGGAAGATGGCGGAATGAATTTTCTACCCGCAGAGGACCGCTCCCCCATTGACGTTTAGGTTTTCACCTGTGATATGACGAGCTAAATCCGAGGCTAGAAATAGGATCGGCCCGGCAATGTCCACAGGATCGGGAATGCGTTTCAGGGGAATGCTCTCCTCAACTTTTTTGCGGAAATCCGGATCGCTAAAGATTTCTGTACACATGTCGGTATCCACCCAACCTGGTGAGACACAGTTGACGCGAATTTCTGAGGATGCAAGTTCAACAGCAAGAGATTTTGTGAGTGCAATGAGTGCACCCTTGGTCGCCGCATAATGAGAATGAAAGGCCTCCCCTCTTACCCCCGCCGTGGACGACACGTTAATGATCCATCCCTTATTTCTTTTTTTCATATGAGGGACAACGGCACTGCAGAGATGATAAACTCCATCCAGGTTGATTTTTATCGTTTCATCCCACACGCTGTCATCCATATTTCCGATCTCACCGTAGGTCCAAATTCCCGCATTATTGACCAATATATCGATATGACCCCATCGGCCGATGATATCATCCACCATCTCGTAGATATCTCCCTTTTGAGACAAATTCATTTTATAGACCAAACAGTCTTTTCCAACATTTTGAATCGTGTCTTTGACGTGTTGAGCCATATCTTTCTTCTGCATATAATTGATGGCTACATCACATCCGGCTTGAGCCAGCAGAACAGCTGTGGCTTGACCAATCCCTCTTGAGCCTCCGGTTACCAATGCTTTTTTTCCCTTTAAATCAATCATGTCAAATCTCCCCATCAAAAATTAATTATACTCTCTTGGCTTTCGGTGGTTCGAGTACCCGCTCCCATAGGCTGGCTTCAATAGTCCAGACTAAGATTGTCCATCTCGTCAAACTGGAGATAGCGATAGATTTCTTCTTTTTTAGGAATTATTTTTTTCTTGAAAATGTCGAAGTATTCATCGGCAGCGGGGATTTTCCCGGACAGAGCTGCGATAGCTGCCAGCTCTGCCGATCCCAGATGGACGATTGCACCATCACCCATCCTGTTATCAAAATTTCTTGTGGATGTGGAAAGAACCGTGGCCTTGGGTCTGACTCGGGCTTGATTACCCATACAGAGTGAACATCCGGGAATTTCGGTTCTAGCCCCTATGGAAGCATATATCGAATAATATCCTTCTCTTTTTAATTGAACCATATCCATCTTGGTCGGAGGAGTTATCCAGACACGTGTCTGGAGGTATCCGGCTCCATCAAAAATATGCCCTGCAGCCCGAAAATGGCCGATATTTGTCATGCAGGAACCGATAAATATCTCATCGATTTTTTTCCCGGCCATCTGTGAAAGTGTCTTGACATTATCAGGGTCATTAAGACAGGCCAAAATTGGCTCACGAATTTCACTTAATTCAATTTCAATAACGGCGGCATACTCAGCGTTTTCATCCCTCTCGAGGAGAGAAGGATTTTCAAGCCATTCCTGTACACGATCAATCCTTCGTCTTAAGGTGTCTGCATCTTGATATCCATCCTCAATCAATTTTTCCAGAAGCGCTATGTTGCTTTTTAAATAGGCTGTCACACTCTCTTCATTGAGGGCAATTGTGCTTCCTGCCGCGGAACGCTCGGCCGATGAATCGGTGAGCTCAAAAGCCTGCTCCACCGATAAATCGGAAAAGCCCTCCATCTCGAGGATACGCCCATTAAAAATGTTCTTTTTCCCTTCCTTTTCTACTGTTAAATAGCCCTGCTGAATGGCCACATAGGGAATCGCATTGACAACGTCACGCAGAGTGATACCCGGATTTAAGTGACCCTTAAATTTTACGAGTACAGACTCCGGCATGTTTAACGGCATAAAACCCTGCGTCCCGGCAAAAGCCACGAGCCCCGAACCTGCAGGAAAACTCAATCCGAGGGGAAACCGAGTATGAGAATCTCCCCCCGTGCCCATCGTGTCAGGGAGGAGAAGCCGATTGACCCATGAATGAAGGACCCCATCTCCAGGTCTGAAAACGACTCCTTTTCGTTCTGTTATAAATTGCGCAAGAGATTTATGCATTTTCACATCAGCAAGTTTGGGATATGCGGCCGTATGGCAGAACGTCTGCATGAAAAGATCAGATTGGAATTCCAGGCAGGCCAGCTCTTTCAGCTCATCCGCTGTCATCGGTCCGGTCGTATCTTGAGAGGCCACCGTTGTCATCTTCGGCTCGCACGAGGTTTTTGGCAGCACTCCCTTCTGCTGACAGGCTCGCCCCACAATTTTTTGAGCAAGTGTGTAGCCCTGGTTTTCTACAGCTTTAGGATTTTCAATCTCTGTAAAGAAATCCGTTGTTTCAGGCATTCCGAGGCCTTTTCTCGCTTTGATCGTCAACGAACGTCCTATGATCAGGAATAATCTCCCTCCAGCTCGATATTCATCTTTGAGTGTATCGGGTTTGAGATCAAACGTGGAGAGTGTCTCCCCGGATTCACTCAATATCGTTCCAGATTCTGTATCGACTATAATCTCATCTCCTGTGTTGAGAAGAGACACATCACACAAAATGGGCAGCCCCCCTGAATCCTCCACCGTATTGAAGAAAATCGGCGCAATCAATCCCCCGAGAACCACCCCGCCTCTCCTCTTGTTGGGAATATACGGGATATCCTCACCGATGTGCCACATAAGAGAGTTGGTCGCAGACTTCCGTGAAGAACCCGTTCCCACAACATCTCCGGCAAAGACGACTTTTTTTCCTTCAGAACGAAATTTCCGGATCGCTTCTAATCCCCCCGAATATTTTGATTCTCCCATTGAAAGTGCGTGGAGTGGAATGTCGGGCCGGCTCCACGCATGTTTGGCTGGAGAAAAATCATCTGTATTTGTTTCTCCATCCACTTTAAAAACAGTCAATCTGATTTTTTTTGGAAGTTCCGGTCTCGAAAGAAACCATTCCCCATCGGCCCAGGATTGAAGGACATCTTGGGCAAAACTGTTTGTAGCTGCGAGACTAGCGATTTGATCAAAGACATTGTAGACCAATATCGTGTTCTTTAAAGAAGACGCGGCTTCAGAGGCCAATTCATCCACCGTGAGAAGCTCCATGAGAGGCCCCACATTATATCCTCCGAGCATTGTACCAAGAAGAAAAACAGCATCTGTTTTTGGAAGGACAGGGGAAGACACTTCCCCTTTAGCTACACGGTGCAGCCATTCCGCTTTAACTTTTGCTGAGGGATCTACTCCAGGAGCCACCCGATTCTTAAGCAAACTTAGAAGCAACTTTTCCTTCCCCTGAGGAGGATTCTCAAGAAGGGAACAGATCTCACGGACCTGCTGTGAGGTTAAAGGGAGTGGAGGAATCCCCAAGTGCTTTCGATCTTCTTCATGTTTAAAATATGATTCCAGCATGAT
>Ga0114920_10000835_pt1 | contig 13688 bp, 11 predicted proteins | sample ChitaG_FD_88683 | JGI IMG/M metagenome (GOLD analysis project Ga0114920, IMG submission 88683) | Deep subsurface microbial communities from South Pacific Ocean to uncover new lineages of life (NeLLi) - Chile_00310 metaG | ecosystem: Environmental > Aquatic > Marine > Oceanic > Sediment ... | reverse complement strand
GAAGTATTAAAAAAGGGGAAACCGTGACCCTTAACGTTGACCGGGTAAAGCGTGATGCTACTGAACTTAATCACACTGCCACCCATCTGCTCCACTTTGCCCTGCGGAAGGTCCTTGGTGACCATGTAAAACAGGCGGGGTCACTTGTAGCTCCGGACAGATTCCGCTTTGATTTTACTCATTTTTCTCTGACAGACTTTGAAACCCTGAATGGAATTGAAACCCTGGTGAACGAACGGATACGTGAAAACATTCCTGTCCAGATTGCGGAGATGGATGCCGAAGAAGCATTCAAAACAGATGCCACAGCACTCTTTGAGGAAAAGTACGGGGACCGTGTCAGGGTTGTTTCACTTGGTGATTTCAGCAAAGAGCTTTGCGGGGGAACCCATACAGATCTTACAGGCAACATCGGTTTTTTTAAGATCATTGATGAATCGAGCGTGGCTTCAGGTGTAAGGCGGATTGAGGCGGTGACCGGATCAGCCGCCCTGGCATATACCCAGAAAAGCTCGAAGGTCTTACAGGACACCGCCAACATGCTCAGAGAACAGCCCGATGCTGTTCCCCAAAGAATTGAGAAAATATTATCCCTTCAGAAGTCCCTGGAAAAAGAGGTTGAACAGCTAAAGGCAAAGATTGCATCATTGTCGGTCGGGGAGGCTGAAGAAGAGATTAAAACCATAAACGGCATAAAGGTGCTGGCCGGAAAGGTCTTGGTTGACAATCCGGCGGCACTTAGAGATCTGGCCGACAGATTAAGGGATAAAATAAAATCGGGTATCGTTGTCCTCGGCAGTTTGGCCGGTTCCAAAGTGCTTCTGATCGCCGTGGTTACAAAGGATTTGACGGACCGGTTTCATGCCGGAAATATTATTAATCAGGTTGCATCTGTCGTCGGCGGCAGCGGCGGTGGCAGGCCGGATATGGCCCAGGCCGGCGGAACAAAGCCCGAGAAACTGGATGAAGCTCTTGAAAAGGTCTATGAGGTGGTGGAAAGTAGTTCGGAGTGACTTTTTTTGGTAAAGTAAAGAAGCGCTTGACCCCCTTGTCTTCTATACCGGCTGTAGCCGAAATCGGCTCGAACGCCCTCTCTGCCGGCAAACGAGCGCAGAGAGATTTGCCAGTCAGTGTCCAGCGCCTGGTTGTGAATTGCCTTTATATGATTTTCATTTCTTCTTCCCTCGAGCTTTAAATATCGCATCCTTAATATCAGACCTTTTTAATCCGGCTTGTTTCCCTTTTTTCTGGCGTCAGCAATTAGAGCATCAAATTCATCAAGGAATGGAGGCGCTATGTTTTTAAGAATAACAACATCCTTCTCACCGACAACGACAAATTGAGCCCCAGCCTTTAAATTGAGTTGTTTCAAGTACAAAATGCTCCTTTAGATCACTCTTTATTTTTATATTTGCGAATTACTTCCCGAACGTCATTTATTTCAAACCCGTATGTTCTTTTTAGAACCCCAAGACGTTCTTCCCCGGAAATGGAACTTGGCAATTTCATTGTTTCAATAATATGATTTACAGGGACACCAGTAGCTTTTTCTACTTCTATCAATGTCATTGAACCTCTTATTTGAATATCTTCGTATTTGTGACTAGATAAGATGCTACTACCATTGGCTTTTTTGGCATTTTTTTCCACTGGAGTTATTAAAGGAGAGATGGAAAAAGCAACTAAGGCCAAAAGACCGACAATACCTAAACCAACTCGAAGCCCAGATCCCTCACGAGGCCGACCTGCGACAACACTGACAATCCACCGCCAATGCAGGACTAAATGAACTGCAAGCAAACCGAAAAAAACAACCGAAATCCAGAAATGTAAGCCTCCCCATTCGTGCCGATCAAAACCCCATATCGTCGAGTAATGCCCACTACCAGGGGGCAACACATAGCGCATTAGTACGCCAGTTGTAGTAAGAAAAACAAATCCAGCGAATGCGGTTGCATCAATAATGAAATTTAAAGTAGTACGTTTCATTTGATTATCTCTCTAGTAATTTTTTGATTGTAAGACCTAACGGGCGCGAGATGTAAATGCACTTGGGGTCGGGCCGCGGTAACCAACTATAATAATAGCAAAAGAGGCCTAAAATAAGCCATAAAATCGTCTTAAACGACTCTTTTTGATCCCAAAAAGGACCTTTTAAACTAATATAATTTTTCAAAAAAATCCTTAGACCTGTTATTTTGCACCCAAAATGGTATGTTTACGAATAAACAGGCGTCTATTTATTAATAGAACTCGAATTCCTTAGATCGAAGGTTTATGATATTATGAATCGACGTGAAATGAGCATAAAGGTCTAAAGGTCAAACATAGACTTGACCCCTTGTCTTTTTTACGGCATTACACCATATCTTTTAAGTTTTTTATGAAGCGTTTTTCTTGTTATTCCCAGCCGCCTAGCTGCTTCGCTTTTGTTTCCATTCGCTGCTTCGAGAGTTCTTAAAACAGCGTTTTTTTCAACATCCTCAAGAGACATATCACGGTCAATATCATCTGGCACAGGGAGTGTTTCAGCAGCCTCACCCATGGGCTTTTGAATGATCGAAAGATCTTCTACATCAAGGCATTCCGATCTAGCGAGGACAACACCCCTTTCTATTGCATTCATAAGTTCGCGCACATTCCCAGGCCAGTCATATCGTATCATGCTGTCAATTGCCCCTGGAGTAAAACCTTTTATCTTTTTTCGGTTTTTCTTTGCAAATACTTCCAGAGAGTGCTGGGCAAGCAGTGCAACATCATCTCTTCTTTCCCTTAAGGGAGGGATTTCAAGGCTGATGACGTTAAGGCGATAGAAAAGATCTTCACGAAATGATCCTTTATCTATCATGTTCATCAGGTTACGGTTTGTAGCGCCGATGACACGGACGTCCAGTCTAACAGCACTATCTCCTCCCACACGGGTTATCTCCCTTTCCTGTAAAACACGCAGAAGTTTTACCTGCATGGCCAGGGACATTTCGCTGACTTCATCCAGGAACAGGCTCCCTTTATGGGCCTGAACAAACCGCCCTTCTTTTCTCTTGTCAGCCCCTGTAAAGGACCCTTTTTCATGCCCGAAAAGTTCCGATTCAAGGAGAGTTTCTGTAATGGCTGCACAGTTGACCTTAACAAATGGTCCATCTTTTCTGGGGCTGTTAAAATGGATTGCTCCTGCGATAAGTTCCTTGCCCGTTCCGGATTCGCCGTTTATCAAAACAGTAGCCTCTGATGATGCAACATGGGCGACGGTTTCCAGTAGCTTTGTCATGGCAGGGCTTTGTCCGATGATATTCTGCCGGTTAAAATGCTTTCCCAGGCTCTCTTTAAGAATACGGTTTTCCTCTTTGAGCTGGATATGTTCCATAGCCCTTTTAATAGTAATCTTCAGCTTGTCAAAATCGAGAGGTTTGGTAAGATAATCGTAAGCTCCCTTCTTTATGGCTTCAATAGCTGTTTCAATTGATGAATATGCCGTCATAATGACGACCGGTATGGCAGGATTAAACGATTTTATTTCATCCAAAGCCTCAAGACCCGAAACCTTTAACATGCGAACATCCATCAGAACCAGGTCAAAGGGACGCTGTCTCACCTTCTCAATCGCTGTTGACCCGTCATCAGCCTCAACAATATCGTATTGCCACCCGCTTATAAGAGTGCGCAACATTGTGCGATGAGCACTGTCGTCATCAACAACCAGTATTGTACTTTTATTATTCATCAGTTTTCATCTCTATTAGAAATTGGCAGAAATAAGGTTACAGTTGTGCCCTTTCCCGGGCTGCTTTCAACTTTCATCTTTCCATCGTGCGAGTCTATGATATTATGGACAATCGCCAGGCCAAGGCCCGTACCGGATGGTTTCGTAGTAAAATAAGGATCAAATATATGAGCAAGCTCCTCTTTTTTTATGCCGGCACCGGTATCTTTAACACTAATTTTAATCCATTTTTTTTCTTCATCCAATAAAAGGACAACACTAAGGCGCCCCCCGTTTTCCATAGCTTCTACGGCATTTAAATATAGGTTTAACAGAACCTGGTTTATCCTGTCAGGATCTATAAAAACCTCATTCACCGGAGATGAAAACCTGGTTTCTATTTTTATATTTTTTATAAAAGCCTCTCTTTCTACAAGTCTCAGAGAATCTTCAATAATAGCAGCAATGGAGGTCGGCTTCCTTGAAATGTTAATGGGTCTTGCAAATTCCAAAAGCTGACCTACGACCCTGTTTAATCTTTCAACTTCCTGGATCATGATGCTGGCTGTTTGTTGATCATCTTTATTCCCCTGATATCTTTCCTTAAAGTAAGTGGCAAATCCTTTTATCGAACTTAAAGGATTTCGTATTTCATGGGCGACACCAGCCGCAAGCCTTCCTATGGATGCAAGGCGCTGGTTTCTTGCAATCTCTCTTCTTAAAGCTTGTACTTCGCTTAAGTCTTTAAAAAGGAGAACATGTCCCAAAAAAGTCTGGTCTTCATCGTGCAGCAATGTAGCGCTGACCTGTAGTGGAATGCTCCTGCCGTCTTGAACCAGACAATCTATCTCTTCTTCTACAATACCCTTTTTAATATCCGGATTATCTATCTGATTCAAAAGTTCTATTGGAAGTATTTCTTTAGCCTCCTTTTGTATTGCTTTTTCAATAGAAATTCCAAGGACGGCTTCTGCCACGTTATTGAAAGATACAATTTTCTGATTATCGTCAATGGCAATAAGACCAATGGGAACATTCTCCACAAGGTTGTCTGAAAATGCCTTTACCCTGGAAAGAGAAGCTTTTGTTGTGCGATAGCTGTGGGTCAAAAAAAGAAAAATTATACCGGCAAATCCGATTAAAAGCAGGATAATGCCCATAACTACAGTATGTCTTGCGTCTGCCTTTTGGGCCGCTTCGATGGTTTCCATGTCCAGCCCTACAAAGATAATTTGAGGATTAAAAAGAACATCTTGTTGCATGTTCATATAGTGCTTAGAGTTGGGATCGAACATCATACGCACATGTTGTTTTCCCATGGGGCCACCGGTAGGCGAGAATCTTCTAAAGACCTCAAAAATATTCTTTCCATCAGGATATGATTTAAAACGCCATTGTTCCGATGAAGTGCCGGATATTTTTTCGAGATCTAAATTATTCCCGTATTTTTCACCAATTTGAGAAAGATCGCTGTGGGCAAGGATGACTCCGTTTGTACCTACAACAAGCAGATGAACAATATCGGGCAGTTGGGCGGTCTCGGTAAGAAGCCTTTGCAATTTAAAACCGCTTCGCATTCTGCCCATCATTCCTGTGCGTGTGCCTGCCTCAAAAGACCTTATCAGGGCAGTTCCTTTCTCCAAGAGGAGACGAACACTGTTTTCCTTCTGACGGTTCAGGTTTTCCGTTATCATAAAAGCAAATATCGGAAACAGTACAACAACCGCTCCAATAAATATCCATGGAGGAATGCCTGCCCAAAATCTTTTCTTTTTTGTTTTGTTTGCCATGCTAATCTCTAAAGCAAATTCAGTGCCAATTTATAGTGTAACATGACCACCCGGCTTATTGATGCAGCCCGATGAATCAACGCCATATTTTACCTTATTTAACGTTTTAGAGTTTTAAGTATGATAAAATAATCGATTTCTTAACCTAAAACCTAAAACTTAACACCTAAAACCAAGTGTATACTTTTTACCCGTCTTTCCATAAATAACCACTTCACCTGGATACATAGTATCCATCATTCCGTTTTTCTTATCAAGATAAATTTATTTTTCAACCCTAAAAATAAATTCAATAATAAAAAAATATTATAATTCAAAAAGGTTATAAGCCATTAAATCTTTTTCATTTAATTTTGGCACACAACTTGCCCATGTAGTGTTCCAAATCGCGATTAAAAGAGTGTACAAGGAAATTTAAAACAACATTTAAACCAAAAGGAGACAGAAAATGAAAATTAAAAATTTAAGTAAAACACTTATCGTTTTGACGCTGGTTGCAATAATGGGAATTGGTGCAACAGCATTTGCCGGCAAGGGTAAGGGAAACGCTCGTTATGCCCAAAGCGGCCAGGGATACGGCCAGTATGGATGTGACGGTTCCGGGTACGAAAGAGGGTATGGAAATCCTGGATTCATGGGCAATTTGAGTGAAGAGGAAATTACAAAGCTAAATGAAGAGCGGAATGCTTTTTTTAAAGCTACTCAGGATCTAAGGCAAAATGTTTATCAAAAGCGTCTTGAATTAAACAGCGAACTTGCAAAAAAAAATCCTGATTCAAAAAAGTCGGGAGCTTTACAAAAGGAATTGTCCGGTTTAAAAGGCCAGTTAGACCAAAAAAGAACCGAGCACCGTATTAGGATGAACAAGATCAACCCCGGCTTCGGCCAGATGGGCCGGGGATTTTATGGCAGAGGAATGGGACGTTGGCAAAGCAACCAGGGCCGTTGCTGGTAAAGAGTCGGAAATAATCGGGGGGGGGGGGGCTTCTTGCCCCCTTTTAATTTTTTGGTATTAGATTGATGAATATCAATTTCAGACAGGTCTGTAAAAAAAGGAGATAATTATGGCTTTGGTTCAGATTGATAATGTTTCAAAAATTTACCAGACAGGTGATGTGCAGGTAAAAGCCCTGCAGGATGTAACCCTTTCCATTGATGAGGCATCCTTTGTTACTTTTGTAGGACCTTCCGGGAGCGGAAAAACCACCATGTTGAACCTCATCGGATGTCTGGACAAGCCGACAAAGGGAAAGGTATTTGTTGGCAAAGAGCAGGTGGATGCTTTTGATCGAAGAAAGCGCGCAGCGTTCAGGGGCTCTACCCTTGGGTTTATCTTTCAGGCATTCAACCTTTTTCCGGTGCTTACCACCTATGAAAACGTTGAATATCCTCTTGTGATGATAAAAAATGAATCGATATCAAAACGAAAGGAAATGGTATTAAAGGTTCTCGAATCAGTGGGAATGCTGAATCAGAAAGATAAATTTCCCGACCAGCTTTCAGGAGGTCAGAAGCAGCGAGTCGCAGTGGCACGGGCTCTGGTTACACAGCCAAAACTTGTTCTTGCAGATGAGCCAACTGCAAACCTGGACAAAAAATCTGCAGTAAATGTCATTCGCCTTATGCGCGCCATGCGGGATGAATTCAAAACTACATTCATCTTTTCCACTCATGATCCCGGGGTCATGGAAGAAGCCGAGGTTATTCATACATTAGAAGACGGAAGACTTGTTTAGCCAAAGAAAAAATAATGAAGGAGAAATATAATGATTCGAATTTTTAAAATAGCTTTACGGAACCTGATGCGATACAAGCGAAGGACTTTGCTGACCTCCATGCTAATCACACTCGGCCTATTGATGGTGATACTTTTTTCAGGACTTGCAGGCTCATTTAAAGAAATGATGATCGGCCAGATTACCGACTCAAACCTGGCTCAAATGCAGATCCATAAAAAAGGATATGTGTCTTCTATAGATACTTCGCCTCTTAATCTGACCATTAATCAAGAAGGCTACAAAAAGATTGAAAAAGTACTCAAGGAGAATCCCGATGTTGAGGCTTATTCACCAAGAATAAAGCTAAGCGCTATGCTGAGCAATTTTACAGAAACCACTAACATCCGCTTAAATGCAATTGATCCGGAGAAGGAAATAAAAGTTTGCCCCAATGTCAGTGAACGCATGAAATTCAGTGGCAGCCAAATACCGGATATTCTGCTCAAACCGGGAGAAATCATTATTCCTGAAAAACTTTCCGCAGGTATGAATATTAAAATTGGAGACTCTGTGGTGCTTGTAGCTAACAACAAGGATGGCTCTGTAAACGGTCTTAATTTCAGTGTAGCCGGGATTATAGAAAGCATTTTAGGGCCCCAGGGCAAGGAAGGGTATATGCATATAAAGGATGCTCAATCTTTGCTTCGTATGGAAAAACCAGAAGTTATAGAAATTGCTTTGCGGATAAAAAAATTTGATAAGCTCGACGATGTTTACACAGAACTTGAATCTGCTCTGGCAAAGTTTAAAAATAAAAAAGGAAAAGCTGTTTTTGAAATACATACATGGGAAAAACTTTCACCTTTTTCAAATATAGCTCAAATGATAGACATAATGACTGTTTCTATGAAAATAGTTATGATCGCTATTGTTCTTATAAGCATTTTAAATGTTATGATGATGTCTGTTTACGAAAGGGTCAGGGAAATCGGAACAATGTCCGCCATTGGAACCGCACCAGGCAAGATAATGGGCCTCTTTCTGGCAGAAGGATTGTCCCTGGGGCTGATCAGCACTCTGGCAGGCAATATTGTCGGTATCTTCGGAATTTATATTTTAAACATTTACAAAATCCGGTATGCTTTTGGCAGGATGGATAATCTTTTATTGTCTCCGACAATTAGTTTTTCAGAGCTTGCCTGGGTGTCGGCAATAGTTTTACTGGTCTCGGTTTTTGCCACTTTGCAACCCGCATACAAGGCTTCAAAGATGGAACCGGTGGATGCTTTGGGACATGTATAGGAAGAAAATTTCGAAATCCGCAATATAAAAATGAGAATCATTAATTTAAGAGGTATATTATGAAGAAAATATTACTGGTAGTGTTTATGTCTCTGTGCATTTCTGCACCGGCATTTGCCCTTGACGGGAATGAAATGCTTAAAAAAGTTGATCACAACCTCAACCCGGAAAGTTTTGAAATGTACAGAAAGCTGGTAAATATTGAGCCGGACGGCTCAAAAAAAGAATTTGTAATGTATTCAGTTAAAAAAGGAAAAGATAAGATTGCATCTGTCTTTCTATCTCCGGCCAGCGAAAAGGGGAGGAGCACCTTGCGAATCGGGGAAAACATGTGGCTTTATATTCCGAATGTAGGTAGGCCTATCCGTATAACCAGTTTACAATCGGTAACCGGAGGAGTATTTAACAATTCGGATATTATGCGTGTAGATTATAGCGCAGAATACAACTGCGAAAAGGTTGAACCGGCAGATGATGGACATATCCTTCACCTTAAAGCAAAGACAAATACCGTTGCTTATGACAGAGTAAAAATGTGGGTTTATGGTAAAAGACTTCTTCCGGACAAACTAGAATGCTTTGCTTCATCGGGAATGCTTATTAAAACTCTATATTTTAAAAAGGTTAAAGATTTTGGTGGCGGTATTGTTCGCCCTGCCGTAATCGAGACCGACAGCCCTCTTTATAAAGGGTATAAATCGATTATTATTTTTGCAAAGGTGAAAGCAAAAGATCTGCCTGACGAAGTTTTTACTTTAAATTATATGTCAAAAGTGGAAAGTCTCAGATAGCAATGATGTCTTTTTTTTGTAAATGGTGCTTTTTTGTATTCCTGTCTATTTCCCTTCCCGGCCATTTAATGGCTGAAGATAAAAGTTCAGATATACTCGATCTTGACTTTAAAATTCCTGAAGTTGAAAAAAAACCGTATTCATTCAATGCCGAATTTAAAATATCTGAGACGATAAAGGGGTTCGATGAGGACAGCCTCCTTTTTAATCAGAAATACCCGAACGGCAGGGATGATGACACCTTTTTTCAAACCGATTTGAATATCAAGGTTGAAGGGAGTTACCAGATTAGCATAGTAAAACTTTACGCTCGCCTCAATGGAAACCTTTACTATAACAAGGATGAAGACTGGGAAAATGACAGCCGAACAGAAGAGGCTTATGTGTCGCTGCAACCAGGTCCTTCTATAGCACTAGATGCGGGTAAAAAAGTCTTAAAGTGGGGCAAGGGGTATGCCTGGAACCCGGTAGCCTTTTTCAGCCGTCCGAAAGATATTGAAGATCCGGATGCAACTCTGGAAGGATACTATGTTGTCAGCGGTGATTTGATAAAAAGTATAGACAGTCCACTCAAGACTATCGCCCTGACGCCTGTAATTCTTCCGGTATCAAGACATATCAATGATGAGTGGGGCACGGAAAGGGAGATTATATGGGGAGGTAAGATTTATTTTTTTGCTTTTGACACAGATTTGGACATTATGCTTCTGTCCGGAGAAGAAGTTGAAGACAGGTTTGGAGTCGATTTTTCCAAAAATATTTCTGTAAATTTTGAAATCCACGGTGAAGCAGCCATTGTTTTGGATTATGTAAAATATATAACTGATCAGCAGGGGAATCTAGTGGAAAAAAAATACGACGCAAAAAATTATCTTCTCGGTATCCGCTATCTTACAAGTCATGATACAACTTATATTTTCGAATATTTCAGGAATGGTCAGGGTTACACCTCAGATGAAATGAAAGATTACTTTACCCTTATTGAAGACGAATACCAAGAGTACATCAACAACCAAATCATGGCAAAGCTTTCTAAAAGCAGGCAATATGGAAGTCAGTTTTATAACAAACAAACCGTAATGAAAGATTATCTTTATCTGAAGGTGTCGAAAAAAGAGCCATTTGACATTTTGTATTTTACACCTTCTGTTGCCTGTATATACAATATCAATGATCAAAGCGGTTCAATCACACCCCAGATTACATACGCCCCCATAACCAACCTTGAATTTGAGCTTAAAACTACATTTCTTTTGGGAAAAGACTATACTGAATACGGGGAAAAATTAAACGACTATAAAATATTTGCATCAGTGAAGTACTATTTTTGACGGTTTCGTAAATCCCGCTATGCGGGACTGCGTTGTGCTGCATTTCGTAATCATTCAACGTACGATAAGTACACCTCATGATTATCCCGCTTTAGCGGGACACGCCTTGAATTTAAACTTTTTACGAAACCGTCTAAATCGGTCTTTTTATGAATTTATCATTTTTAGTAAAGCTTTTTTTAAACCTGCCTGCCTGAAGATGTGTTGTTGGCAGACACGATATCAATTCATAAATTTGAACCACTTATTCCGATCCAACGGGCTGAACCTTTTAAAACATCAGGCTGTTCGATTACATTAGTAAATGAAAAAAAATGAAGCTTAACAAAAAAACAGCTTGACACCTTGTGTGTTTGGTTCTATATAGGTGTTAAATCTATATGAAGATATACCTTCTATGTGTCAACAACAGCATGATGTTCATATTTGCCAGTGTCCAGGAGGCAAAACCGAACGTTATTTACAGCCCACCTTGCTTCTCGCTTTATATCTTAAATCCTCCTATGGCTATGATCTTATAGGAAAATTAAATGATTTCGGTTTTATGGACGGTTCTGCCGATCCTGGAACAGTTTACAGTCACCTGAGACGACTGGAAGATGATGGTTTTGTTTCATCCAAGTGGGATACAAGCGGTGCAGGCCCGGCAAGACGTTTCTATGAAATCACCCCGGAAGGGGAGATATTGCTAAACAACTGGGCTATGTTTATGGAAAGAAATTACAATAATATAGAGAAATTTTTAGATAGATACCGCAAAACTTCAGAAACCAAAAAGTAATATTTAATTAAAGGAGGTGATATCATATGTGTTGTGAACCAAGGGGCTATTCCCATCATAGTAATTGTATTTGTAATATTGAACACCGACCGCACTTTCAGCGCACTCATCGTCACGATTGTATTTGTGATACCGGGCAATACCGACATTTTTACAGGAGATTTCTTAGCAAGGAAGAAAGAATCGGCCGACTTTCAGAATATAAAGAAGAACTTTCCAGGGAGCTCGGCCAAATTAAGGAACGTATTGATAGCATAAATAAAGAGTAATGAAATCCGTGTGTTTTAATAAAGCCGGTGTTTTTATAAAAATGCCGGCTTTTTTAAACCGCTTTCCTGTTGCATGCCCTCTGGATGTGTATCTGAAAACCTCATAAACGACAATTGCCATATAGGACTTTTAAAGAGTTTTCTGATCTTTCCGATATTTAGCATTGTTTTATTTGTTGTGAGCGCACGAAAAGTGAAAAAAATGGATTTATTAAGTCTGATTGAGAATTAGCCAATGGATCTTTTTCTATTGCTGCTTATCGTTATTTTTATTTCATCTCTTATCCTAACCATGATTGGTCTTGGAGGAGGGCTGGTATTCTCTCCTTTATTTTTATTGCTTGACTTTCCTAAAGAAATGGCGGTATCCGCTTCTCTTTTTCTAAATGGCACTGCTGCCGCATCATCCATTTTTATCGTCTGTTTTTTCCCTTACCGGATTTATCACCTATGCCTCAATGGAAATAATTGATTGGAAGTTTGTTCTTTGGGGAGCAATGTTTTCCTTCGCCGGAGGCCAGATCGGCTCACGGGTTATGGCTGAAAGGCTGCGAGGAAGAACTGTCCGTATTATGTTTAGTGTAGTACTCTTTGCTTTAAGCGTAAAGCTTTTTCACCATATACTCATGTAAAGGGGCGTCTGGAACCTTAAATAAAAATTATCCTCCAGCGCAAGTTTTTTCTATTCAGTTTGTTTAACAGAATAAAAGCCAATCTCGAACACAATGCCAAATTGCCCTCAAAAGGCAGAAAGATTAGCCTTGTTTCAAGTTTGATCAAATGAAACACCAGAGAGAATCTTAAGCTTAAGGAGGTTTTTATGTCTAATGCAAAAAAGGGAAACGAAAATAAAGACTCAAAGTCTGCCTATCCAACCTTTATTTTCAACAGGCTGGAACTTTCCGGATCTCTGGGAGATCTTGGAGCCTTGCTCCCAATTGCTATTGCAATGATTGTATTAAACGGCCTTAACGTAACCAATGTTATGGTAACTGTTGGCCTGTTTTATGTAATTGCAGGTATCTATTTCAAAGTGCCGGTTCCTGTCCAGCCGATGAAGGTGATAGGGGCCTACGCTATTGCCGTGGGTCTTACTCCCACTCAAATAATATCAGCCAGCCTCTGGATGGGGATCTGCGTCCTTTTCATGGGTACAACCGGCCTGATTCATACTATAGGTAAATATACTCCTAAAAGCACAATTCGAGGTGTGCAACTTAGTGTCGGAATAATATTGATGACAAAAGGCCTGGCCTTTATGATAAAGCCTGATCCGAATCTTGCCATCCAGTACTTAGGACCGGTTAACATGGGGATAATTCTTGGCATTATCGGTATGGCGCTTACCTTTTTGCTTCTTGAAAACAAAAAGATTCCGGCAGCAGTTATAGTGATATCCGCAGGTGTTCTGCTGGGTCTTTTTATCGGCAAACCGGTTGAGTTTAGTAAGTTGAAAATAGGTTTTAACGTGCCCATGCCATTCCCTTACGGCATGCCTGCATGGAGCGACCTGATGTGGGTTATCCCGGCTCTGGTTTTGCCGCAGCTTCCCATGACCATTGGAAACGCTATTTTGTCCAATACTGATCTCATGCATGAGTATTTCGGCAAGCGGGCTCATCGGGCTACCTACCGCTCAATAGCTAACAGCCAGGGCATTGCTGATATAGTAAGTTTTATCTGGGGTGGAATTCCCATGTGTCACGGTGCAGGCGGCCTTGCAGCCAACTACAGATTTGGCGCCCGCACAGCCGGCTCCAATGTAATGATCGGAAGCATTTTTGTCCTGCTGGGAATTCTATTCGGCCAGAACGCCATCATTATACTCAACCTTCTTCCTATGTCCATACTGGGTGTTCTTCTGGTTTTTGCAGGAGCTCAACTGGCCCTTATGATACAGGATCTGACGGAAAGGAAAGACCTCTTTGTAGCACTTGTCATGCTGGGTATCACTTTGACTGTGAATCTGGCCACAGCCTTTATCTGCGGCATTTTTATTGCCTATG
>Ga0114920_10000833_pt1 | contig 13698 bp, 10 predicted proteins | sample ChitaG_FD_88683 | JGI IMG/M metagenome (GOLD analysis project Ga0114920, IMG submission 88683) | Deep subsurface microbial communities from South Pacific Ocean to uncover new lineages of life (NeLLi) - Chile_00310 metaG | ecosystem: Environmental > Aquatic > Marine > Oceanic > Sediment ... | reverse complement strand
TCGACTTCCTCTAATCCTAACCTTTTTCGACCTAATCGTATCGTATTTGTTTTTACTGAGTCAAGCCTTTTTTGGGAAATTTGGGGGTGAAATTTTAAAATTTTCATCTCACCCCCCCTTTTCAATGCGACCCCTTTTTTGTATGCTAGGGAAGGAAAAATGGTCAGAGTGAGATTCGCACCCAGCCCTTCAGGATATCTCCATGTCGGAGCGGTCAGGACTTGTCTGTTTAATTGGCTGTATGCCCGTCATCACCACGGCAAATTCTTGCTCCGCATTGAGGATACAGATGTCGTTCGATCTTCTGAAGACATGACTCAGATTATTTTAGAAGGACTTAACTGGCTTGGACTGGATTGGGACGAGGACCTTGTTTTTCAGTCAGAGAGAATTCCGTTATACAAAGAGAGAGCGGAAGAACTCGTTAGAGCGAATAAGGCGTATTACTGCTACTGCCGACCGGAGGACATTCGGCAAAGAAAAAGAGGAAAAGAGCAAAGCTGGATGTATGACAAGTACTGCCGGACATTATCGAGTCGGGAGAAAGAGCGCCTAGAATCTGAGGGAAGACAGAGAGCCATAAGGTTTTCTGTCCCTAAGGGGGAAACGAGCTTCAGGGATCTCATTCATGGCCCTATTTCCGTAAACAACCACACCATTGATGACTTTGTGATTCTCCGCAGTGACGGACTGCCTACCTATCATCTCTCTGTCGTTGTGGACGATTCGGCCCAAAAGATTACACATATTATCAGGGGAGACGACCATATCTCCAATACGCCCAAACATATTTTGCTTTTTAAGGCATTTGAAACTTCTCCTCCAAAATTTGCCCATCTTGCTCTTATCTTAGGCCCTGACAAGAATAAATTGAGTAAACGTCATGGCGTTACATCTGTGCTTCAGTTTAAAGAGTTGGGATATTTTCCACTCTCTCTTATTAATTTTCTGGCTTTGATGAGTTGGAATCCAGGGGATGGAGAGAGGATTTATTCCCTTGAGGAAATGATCGGTACATTCCGATTAGAAGGGGTGAGCAAAAGCAGCCCCATTTTTGATGTGGCAAAACTGGGATGGTTCAACGGGCAGTTGATTTCTCAGATGAGTGCTCCCGAACTCTCTCTCTATGTGAAGCCAAAGTTTGAAAAAGATGGGCTCTGGAGGGAAGAGCTGGAAGGAGGAAAAAAGGATTGGTTTTATAAATTCCTTGACCTGTTAAAAGAAAGAAACCGCTTTATAGATGATTTTGTCAAGAGAGGAAGGCCTTTCCTTTCAGATGATTTTGAATATGAAGCTTCGGCTGTTGAGAAATACCTTCGGGATGAAAGGCTTTCGGAATTGATCCCTGAATTGTCTTCAGTATTGAGTAAACTGGATGATTTTTCAGCCGAAAAAATAGAGCTGGAGCTGCGGAATTTTGCTGAAGCTAAAAACGTGAAAGCCGCACTTCTCATCCATGCCTGCAGGGTGATGGTTCTGGGCATGGCTGTGAGTCCGAGCATTTTTGATGTACTCGAACTTGTCGGGAAAGAAAAGGTAGTCAAGAGATTGAACAAAGTTCGATCGAATTGAGGGAGGAGACAATGAGCAAATATCAGGAAATAAGAGCTCCCCGAGGGCTCTCACTCCACACCCACGGCTGGTCCCAGGAAGGCGCTTTGCGGATGTTGATGAATAACCTGGATCCCGATGTCGCCGAAAAACCCGAAGACCTCATCGTCTATGGGGGGACAGGCAAAGCGGCTCGAAACTGGGAGTGCTTCCATGCGATTGTTGAGAGCCTGAAGAATCTTAAAAATGATGAGACGCTTGTTGTCCAATCCGGAAAGCCCGTCGCAGTATTCTCCTCTCATCCAGAGGCTCCAAGAGTATTGATATCAAATGCGCAAATAGTTCCTAAGTGGGCAACATGGGATGAGTTTCGCCGCCTGGAGGCTAAAGGATTGACGATGTACGGTCAGATGACAGCCGGGAGCTGGATATACATTGGAACCCAGGGGATACTCCAGGGAACCTATGAGACACTCGCCTCCGTAGCGGAGAGGCATTTTGGCGGAACTCTCAAAGGAAGACTCGTGTTGACTGCGGGGCTTGGAGGCATGGGTGGAGCCCAACCATTGGCTGTGACCATGAATGAAGGCGTGGCCATCGTTGTTGAAGTGGATGCATCAAGGATTAAAAGACGCCTGGATACAAATTATGTGGACATGATGGTCAAGGATTTGGATGAAGCCCTCACTCTGGCATTTGATGCCAAAGACAAGGGAGAACCCCTATCTATTGCCCTTCTTGGGAATGCTGCGGATATTCTTACCGAGTTTGCCAAAAGAGGAGTCATTCCTGATGTCTTGACCGATCAGACCTCTGCCCACGATGAGCTTAATGGTTATGTTCCGCATGGACTTCCTTATGATGAAGCATTAAAGCTGAGAGAAAAAGATCCCAATGACTACATCAAGCGTTCCTACCAGTCTATGATGGTGCATGTCAGTGCCATGCTGGAACTCCGGAAAATGGGAGCGTGTACTTTTGATTACGGCAATAATATTCGAGGACAAGCACAACAAGCCGGTTTAGAAAATGCCTTCGATATTCCCGGATTTGTTTCGGAGTACATCCGGCCTTTATTCTGTCTTGGCAAAGGCCCTTTCAGATGGGTCGCCCTATCCGGAGATCCTAAGGATATCTACACCACCGATGAGGCCGTGCTCAAGGAGTTCCCTGAAGACGAAATCCTGGCACGTTGGATAACTAAAGCCCAGAAACAGGTAAAATTTCAGGGACTCCCTTCACGAATATGCTGGCTTGGATACGGAGAGCGAGCACGTTTTGGCGCGGTCATCAACTCTTTAGTCAAAAACGGAAAGATAAGCGCTCCAATCGTCATCGGGAGAGACCATCTGGATTCAGGGTCCGTGGCTTCCCCCAACAGAGAGACTGAAGGAATGAAAGATGGTTCGGATGCCATTGCCGATTGGCCCATACTCAATGCCCTGTTGAATGCGATCTGTGGAGCTTCCTGGGTGTCCGTTCACCATGGTGGTGGAGTCGGTATCGGATTATCGATACATGCGGGAATGGTGATGGTTGCCGATGGCCAGGATTCTACTGCTAAACGTCTGGAGAGAGTCCTCACGGTCGATCCGGGGCTGGGTGTAGCCAGACATGTGGATGCCGGCTATGAGGAAGCCATCCGTTGTGCTCAAGAAAAGGGGATTCACATCCCAATGAAATAATCCTCCGGCACAAAATGTGCCATTTCTTTTGTGTAACTGTGTGCAAATAAGTCGAATAGAGAAACATGACACAATTCGTGTCATAGATCTTTTAATAATTCCGATTTGGTTTCAATCCATCTCCTTATAACTTATTTAATTTCAATAAGTTATGAAATTTTAGGATTTCCCTCTGTTGGCATGGAAATTGCTTTTTATACGACATAGGAGGTGCGAACAATGAAAATTAATGCTAAAAGGAGAATCGTCAAATTGACAGCCAGTGCACTTATTGTATGTGTGCTGTTGTGTGCATGGGCTCCTTCAGCACATGCTGGGAATATCTGTAAAAAGGCCGTGACAAAGTGCCTTGTCGATGCGGTCATCGCATTGATCTTGGCTGGCCCGCATACGGCTGCAATCTACACCTTAGGATGTCTCAATGGCTATATCTGGTGTTTGACGTACTATGTGGATTTTTAATAACACAAATAACTCTTGTGGAGGTTTTTTGAATGAATAAGATTGGAAAAAACACGAAAAGAATTGTTTTTTGTCTTGTAATCTTGACTGTGATGATGAATCTGTATGGTGCTGAAACTGAGCCGGGACCATGTGAAATGGCATTTTTTCACTGTTTCAAGGATGCTCTCCGGGGAGGGGCGACCTCCGAGGGTCTCTTCCACTGTCTCCTCGGATACGCATTCTGTAAGAAGTATATCGATTCCGTTAAAGTCTTCTGAGACAAACGGTGACAGATTTCCGTCTTAAGGATAGAGGTAAAAGATAAATGAAAAGAACACTCTGCTTTTTACTGTTCCTCCTTTTAATGATGTTTAAAGCCGCCTCAGGACTTTCGAGTGGCGAATCTCTATTTAATCAAAAACAGGACGGCATTCAGCTGGAAGAGCTCCTCACTTTGGGAAGTCTGGAAGATGATCTTTTGTTCCAATGGATTGGAGTGAACGTTGACCTGTCTGGGAACATCTATGTGACGGATTCGCTGGATTATTCTTTAAAGAAAATTAGCTCCGACGGAAATCTGTTGAAAAAAAAAGGAGGGAGAGGTCAGGGGCCTGGGGAATTTATGGCCCCCAGGCTCCTGGATGCTTCAGAAAACTATCTCTATGTTACAGATCACCTTCTTTCAGGAATCCAGGTGTTCGATAAGGACCTGCAGTTTGTGCGCCGCATCCCTATTCAAGTTCCGATATCGGATTTTTGTGTGCTCAGAGATGATGAAATCGCTGTCGCTCCCCTTGTGATGAACAGCCCATCACAGATTTTCTTCTACAATGCTGCCGGCAAGATTGAGAGAGTTTTGACGCTCGGCCAACACAGTGCAGATTTGATAATGGACCAATTCAGTTTTATTTTTGATAATCACAAGAATGTCTATGTTGCTTACACATTTCAAGATAAAATTGAAAAAATCGACACACAGGGGTCCAGAATATGGAGCACGGAACTCCTCGGGATAAAGAAGGTAAAGAAAGAGAAAATTTCCGGATATGTCCTGCCGACTGAGATCATTTATAAGGATGTGGATCTCGACAGCCGAGGAAATATCTATATTCTTGGCGGAAGTTTTTCTGCCAATCCCAGCCGGGATGTCTATGTCCTCAATCCAGAGGGAATCCAAATTGCCACCTTGACTCTCCCTGATACAAGCCACTGCATCTATATCGATGATAAAGATTTTCTCTATTCGAGAGCGAATGCGGGAGTGACCCTTAAGAAATATAGAATGAGATATCGTTTTTAATGCGAAAAAATCAAATAACAAATAAAACCAGATTTTTGATTATATTTTTACTCTGTTTGATGAATTTGGGGAATACATTTGTGTTTAAACCTGCTCAGCCGGATCATGGATGGAGCAATGGAAAAAGTCCCATAGTCCTCATTTATATTATCGAGTTTAGAGATATTTTGTGTTCTCCATGCAGCGAATCCTTCTTGGATTTCTGTCTTTCTCTCCCTGTAGAATTTCAAAAAGAGAACACATGGGGGATAGTCGTTTTTGATCAAGGTCCCCAAACCAATCTGGGAGAAAAGATCATAGCCAAGAAGGTTAGAGGCTTTATGAACGGAAACCAGATTCATTTCCCAGTTTTCATCGATTTTCTCCATATTTTTAAGACTCTGCGGACTCAGGCCACTCAAATTGTACTTTTAGATTCCACTTCTTTTTCGGTCAAAAAGTATGATTTTCCTTTGGCTGCAAAACAGAAAGACGCGATTCTTCAAGCTGTTATAGAAAGCTTGTAGGCCTTTTTGTCCTCGACTCGTGAATTATTCAGGTTTAATTATGTTCATAAAATGTACATCGTGTGCATAAATTGAGCATATTTTCTCTTCTCAGCCATGAATCTATGAATGGAACCTGTTTATTTTCAAATAAATAATGATTTTTCTTAGTTGGCACAGAATTTGCTCCTTACAGACCGCTGGGTCAAGAAGGATTTAGGGGAAGAACTGCGGAATTAAGGAGACAAAAATGAATCGAAAAAAGAAACAAACAGTGAAAAAACCCTTTTTGCTTTTGATGGGAATATCCCTTTCTCTGGTGTTTCTCTACTCTGGAGCTGAAGCGGCCACAGCTGACAATAATTTATATCAGCCTCTGTCTTTCAGTTCAATCGTGAATCCCAACAGTTTGATCAATATTGACGGAATTGCCTTCATGTGCGGGACTCCATCAAAAAGCACAACTGACAAAAAGACAGACTCGACAACTGTAACAAAAGACACAAAAACAAAGTCAGGGAAAAAGACTCTTAAAGATCAAAAAAATTCCACATCACGCAGGGGTGCCAACATAGATGATTAAGCCGAATCAGAGGTGAACCAAGTTATAGACAAGGAATGAAAACATTTTTGATGGAGGGGGAAGTGAATATCAAAGCATCTCAGTTTGGAAAAAGAATGGGGAGCATGATCCTAATTCTTACTGTGTTTTTTTCGCTCTGTGCGGCATCGGAAACAGGTCAATCTCGAAAGATTGTCGTATTCAAAAAATCGTTTGACAGAGGATCTTCTCAGGATATTCTTCTTAAAAATTCAGGTGCCTTGAAAATTAAATCACTCAAATTGATCAATGGAGCGGTTGCGCACTTGTCGTCCCAAACTGAACGTGTTTTGAAGAACAAAGATGAAGTTTTAAGAATCGATGAAGACTTTTTCATCCACGCAGCCCAAATCCAATCAAGAACCAAAAACAAAAAAATCCCGGATCAGCCCATTCAAGAGTTCCTCTGGAACATGCTTTTGATTGGAGCTGATTTGGCATGGCTGCAAACACAAGGGACTGCCGTCAGGGTGGCTGTTATCGATACGGGTATTGACCTGGATCACCCGGACCTTTTTGAGAATATCAAAGGCCACATCAACATTATCAAACCAAAAAAATCAGGAGACGATGACGGCGGGCACGGAACCCATGTTGCAGGAATTGTGGCGGCAGCGGACAATGCCATCGGAGTGATTGGTGTTGGTCCGGAAATTGACCTCTATGCGGTTAAGATTCTGGATAAGAAAGGGAGAGGTCGGCTGTCCGATCTTATCGATGCTTTGGATTGGTGCATGGACAATGACATTCAAGTCGTTAACTTGAGTCTTGGATCTCTGCAGGATAATTCCTCATTTCATGAGGCCGTAATGAGTGCTTATCAAGCAGGTATCACTTTGATTGCGGCCGCGGGAAACTATGGTCAGACAGGCGGAGTCATTTCCTATCCGGCCAGATATCCTGAAACTATCGCTGTTTCTTCAGTAGATCAGTTTGGAAATTTGGATCCTTTTTCCAGCCGTGGGGCCGAAATAGACCTTGCAGCGCCAGGAGTAGATGTGTGCTCGACCCTCAATGATGGATCGTATGTGCTCATGAGCGGGACGAGCATGGCCGCACCTCATGTGACCGGCACTGTGGCTTTAATCCTCTCCACTGTTCCCAATAACCAATTTGATGTGAACCACAATGGGATTTGGGATCCTTCTGAGATTTTAATGAAGTTGAAGCTCACTTCTCAAAGCCTGGGACTGCCGGTTCAGCAGCAGGGGGCGGGTCTTGTTCGGGCAGATGAGGCGATCCGCTAGCGGTGTTTTTTCTCAAAAAACTTCAACCATTCTCACATTTTTTTTTCATCTTCCTCTTCTTTTTATCTCCTTTTTTTGTGTTTTCTATGGAGACTGACGATTTTCCAATTCAAGATGAGTATGCATCTCTTGTAAACAAAGGAGAACAATCGAGATTAAGGGGTGATTTCAATCTATCCATCCAGTGCTTTGAAGAGGCCCTCGCACTGGCCAAGAGAATGGACGATTTGTCCGGTCAAGTGCAGGTGCTTAGTGAACTTGGTCTTCTCTTTTGGAATATCGGACAAATCGACTCATCGACGATGTCTTACCAAAAGGCTCTTTCTCTGACAGATGAAAGCTTGCCGGAAGTTGAAAAAGAACTCCTTTATAAAATTGACATTTCGATGTTCTATAAGGATGGAAAACGTTATCGAGATCAATCTCAGTATCAGAATTCAATAACCTCTTTTGCTTTGGCCGTGGCCCTGGCTCAAAAAATCAACAGCAGGGAACATCTGGTCAAATGTTTCCGGCATTTAGGTGTGACCTACTGGGAGATGAATGATGTTGACGGATTTTATAAGACAACCAAACAAGCTCTGGGGCTGGCCAAGGCCATTCATCACAGAATTGAAGAAGGAAGATGTTCATACAACATCGGACTTTACTACAATGACATCCACGATTATTCTCAGGCCTTAAAATACTATGAGGATGCGCTGTACATTTTTAGAGAAACAAATAGCATTTCCAATGAATCCGACTGCCTGGTCAACATCAGTGATATTTATATCCAGCTTGGCAATTATGAAAAAGCCTTACAGAACTTGACAGATGTTTTGTTCATAGACCGTCAAATCGATGAAGATTTGTATGTGGCCATGGATTTGAATAATATCGGTGTGATCTATAGAAAGAAGGGACTCCAATCGGACAGATCTGAAGATTTATTAAAGGCCCTGACGGCTTTTGAAGAGAGCCTTTTTATTTCAAGGCAGATCCAGGAAAAAAAGGTTGAGGTGCAGTGCCTGAACAACATGGGGACAGTCTATACTGATCTCAAGAAATACTCTGAAGCTCTTCGTTACATGTTTTTGGGCTTAGAAATTGCGGAGAAACTTAGAGATGAAGAGGAAATCGCTACAATCCTTCTCAACATAGGAACGGTATACACCAAGCAGTTCAAATATAAACAGGCTACAGGAGTGTTCGATAAAGCCATTGAACTGGCCTATCAAATAAATGAAAAAAACATTCTTTGGGAGGCTCATGCAAAAGCGGGACTTGTTTTTAAGGAAATGAACAATTTTAGCCCTGCTTTAGATCATTTCAATAAATCCATCGATATGATCGAAGATATCCGGTCTAAAATCCATCTTGAAGAGCTCAAAGCGAGCTATTTTGGTACGGATGAAAGAATCGATTCTTATTACAACCTTGTTGATCTGCTTTACCATATGTCTCAAGAATATCCGGATCAAAATTATTTAGAAGATGCATTTGAAACCATGGAAAAAGCCAAAGCCCGTGTCTTCCTTGACAGATTGGAATTGTCCCGGATCGAATTCGGAAGAGATGTCAATCCGGATTTACTGGAAAAAGAGGGCGAATTGATGGAAGAAATTTCAAACATCAATGCTGCACTTATCAAGCCCGGACTCGATCAAGAACAAAAACAAGAACATTTGAATAAATTGAATGAATTCGAGCAGGAGCTAGAAACCTTATACAGAAAGATCAGATTGAACAGTCCTTCATACGCAAATCTCAAATACCCGCTGCCCGTTTCCTTAGAGGAAGCTCAAGCCACTCTTCTTGATGATTCAACGGCCTATTTTGCCTACTGTATTGGAAAAAACTGCTCGTACGCTTTTGTGATCACCAGAGATAAGATCAAAGTATTTCCGTTCCCCCCTGCCGATACGCTGCGTAAGGACATAAAGGACTATCTTCAGATCATCACGGACAAGGAAAGTTTGAATTTTGCGCCCGGTTATAAGTTGTTTACTCTCCTCATACAACCTGGATTAGACCATGGAATGAACAGAATCATCTTCATTCCAGATGATATTCTCCATTTCCTTCCTTTTGAAACCCTCCTGACACAAAAAGACAATTTGCGGTGGTTGGTCCAAGATTATAGGATAAGCTACGTTCCGTCCATCACCTCTTTTCGCGAAATACTTCTAAGAAAGAAGGGAAAAGACCGGGAAAAGGATATTCTGTCATTTGGGAATCCCTATTTTGGCGAATATGAAGGGACGGAGAACAGTTATGCTGCGTTCTCCCCAGATGATATACGCAATGATTTTCGCCTCAATCCCCTTAAGTACAGCCAAATGGAGGTGGACAAGATTGCCGTTCTTTTCAAAAAAAACAGAAGAGATGTTTACACGGGGGAAAAGGCCACCGAGACGTCTCTCAAGCGAACGGCTCTTGCGGACTATAAAATCATCCATTTTGCAACCCATGGCTTGATCGACAATCGTAATCCTGCCAGGTCTTCTATTGTATTGTCGCTGAGAGATCAATCTTCTGAGGATGGATTTCTCCAAATGAGAGAAGTGTTTAATCTTAAAATGGATGCAGATTTAGTTACACTCAGTGCATGTCAAACAGGACTTGGCCAGTTTATCAAGGGGGAGGGGATCGAGGGGATTAACAGGGCCTTTTTCTTTGCGGGAGCATCTTCAGTTTTAATGAGCCTTTGGGCCGTAAATGATCAGGCCAGCTGTCAGTTTATGCAGAGATTTTATACTCATCTGCGATCGTCGGATTCTATTGTCGATGCTCTGCGGAGATCGAAGATTGAAATGATAAATTCAGAGGCACTTTCTCATCCCTTCTACTGGGCAGGTTTTATTGTCAGCGGCAGAGCGGACAAAGTTCTCTTTTCATCGGGCCGCAGCAAAAAAGTATTCCCAATAATGTTTTTTGCCCTTCTCTTTGGAGTGGCTTTCTTTAGACCGTTAAAGAAATTCCTCTCATTTCTTTCATCATTCTAAGTCTTTTTTTCTCTCTGTTTATCACAGACATGAATTGACAAATGTTCATCTATTTGAATTGCGGGTTTGATTTGTTTAAGATACAATCCGTGCATGATCTCCCATAAAAAAATTATAGAGGCGGTATGATCATGAATAAAGATTCAAAAGGGATTAACCGGCGTCAATTTTTAAAAAGTCTCTCTGCGGCGGCTGTGAGTACTTTAGGATTTCCTTCTATAGTTCCCGCATCAGTCTTGGGTCAATCCGGGACTACGGTTCCCAGCAATCGGATTGTTTTGGCCGGAATCGGATTCGGTATGCAGGGGATTCCAAACATGCGGAACTTTCTCAGCAAAGATGAGGTGCAGTGGGTGGCTGTCTGCGATATCGATGAGAAGGCTCTTCTCCGAGCAAGGGACATAGTCAACCGAAAATACGGCAGTACGGATTGCTCCGTATACAATGATTTTCGTGATCTCATCAATAGAGAGGACCTTGATGCCGTATCCATTGCAGTGCCCGATCACTGGCATGCCGTTCTTTCCATTGAAAGTGCCCGTGCGGGATTAGATATTTTTGCGGAAAAACCTTTTTCTCACAGCCTTATTGAAGGACGAGCCATGTGTGATACTGTGGAGAGGTATGGTCGTATCTGGCAGACGGGAAGCTGGCAGCGTTCGGTCGAAAATTTTCATTTTGCCTGTGAATTGGTCAGAAACGGCCGCATCGGAAAGATTAAAAGTGTGGAAGTCGGGCTTCCTTCAGGTCACACTGATTTTGCCGGAACCTTCGGTTTGGAAACTCTTGGGCCTCCGCCAGAAAATCTGGATTACGATTTCTGGATTGGACCGGCGCCTTTTGTTCCTTACTGTCCGGCCCGCGTTCATAAGAATTGGAGATGGAATATGGATTTTGGCGGAGGGCAGCTCATGGATTGGGTTGGCCATCATGTGGACATTGCCCACTGGGGCCTTGGTTTTGACGAAACGGGTCCGGTCGAAATCGAAGGGTGGGGTGATTTTCCGGAAACAGGTATTTATAACAGCCCTACACGGTTTTTTCTTCGTGCAAAATATGAAGATGGTACGCCGATGGTCATTGCGGGAGGACATCCCGAAATACGAGGTGGAACAAAGTGGATTGGTGAGTTCGGATGGGTCTGGTGCAATAGGGGAGGACTAGAAACTCAACCATCCCATCTCCTTAAAGAATACATCGGTCCGGAAGAGATTCGCCTATATAAGAGTCGAGATCACTTCCAGAATTTTCTGGATTGCGTCGTGAGTCGCAGAAAGACCATCGCACCCAACGAAGTGGCTCACCGGTCGGCCAGCGTCGGGCATCTTGGAGTCATAGCCATGGAAGTGGGGAGAAAGATCCGATTTGACCCAAAGACCGAATCCATTCTCGGAGATCCGGAAGCCGAACGTTTGCTCAGCAGGGCCTACCGCAGCCCCTGGCAGCTCAATGTATGATAAAAAGACGGAAGGAATAAAAAAATGATAAAGATCGGGTTGAAACATAAATATTATGTGTTCTGGCTTTTTATCCTAGTGTTTTTAGCATCGGGGACAGCTCAAACAGCCGAGATAAGCCATTCAGAACAACCTCTTGGGGCAATCAAGACACTCATTGTAACCGGTCAGAACAGCCATGACTGGAAGTCGAGCAGTCGGATTTTTAGACAGATCCTGGAAGAACTGGCTGTCTATGAATATGGACAGGAGGAGGACATTCTCTTTCGATTGAGAAAATATATCCTGGAACACAAAAAAAATCCCTTTTCCCGGGAGCAATGCGAACATCAACTTTTGCTCTTTCTTGAGTCAGGAGCTTCTCTTGCCGGCAAAATGGCCGTATGCCGTCAGCTGAGGCAGATCGGATCGGATAGATCTGTTGCTGTCCTGGAAAAAATGCTTTTTCAAAATGAAACATCGGATATGGCCAGATATGTCTTAGAAAAGATACCTGGAATTCAGGCCGATAAAGCGCTGCTTCAAAGCCTGAAAAATAACACGAAAAAAAATATAATAGGGATCGTCTCTTCTCTAGGTCAAAGAGGTGCGGTATCTGCTGTTCCGGAACTCAGCCGATTATTAAATGATCCCGATATTTCAATTGCTGCCGCCGCAGCCAGAGCGTTGGGATGGATTGGAGGAACAGAAGCCGTCGAAGTTTTATCTGCGGCCCTCATAGAAGGAAAAGGAGAGATGCGGTTTCAGGCAGCCACATCACTTCTGAAGTGTGCGGAAAAATTCCAAGCTTTGAACCAATTCCAACAGGCGGTTGATCTCTATAAAATATTGATGGAACTCCATTTTTCGACACCGGTCAGACAGGCTGCGCTGAAAGGACTGCTAACTTCCGATAAAAATGGAGCGAAATCCCTCCTTTTGGATGTCTTAAAAGGAGAAGATGCAGATCTGCATATCGCTGCTATAGGACAAATCAGGGCCATTCTCAAAGATTCTGAGATCCAAGATGTTTTGGACTTGATGCCGAAGCTTCCTGGGGAGATCCAAATGGCTTTATTTCCGATCCTCTCTCAATTTCCCCGTCAAAGCGTTCTTTTTTCGGTTATCGATTCGACAAACAGCGAAAATCCGGCTGTGCGTTTTGCGGCTTTGGAGGTATTAAACATTCTCGGTGATGCAGCGGTCATTCCTCTTCTTGCAGAGCGGGCGGCCCAAACACAGGGCCGTGAAAAACGAGCAGCTCAATTCAGCATGTGGAATCTCAAAGGTCCAGATGTAAATCAGGCAATAATCCTTGAGCTCATCAAAGTTTCTGATCCTTCCATACAGCGGGAGCTCATCCGTTGTGTCGGCGAACGCCGGATAGAGAAAGGCAAATATGTCTTGTTTGATTTTGTCTCTTCTGCTGATCCCCTCACCCGCCAATATGCCATAAAAAATCTGGAGCGAATTGTTAGGGCCGCTGATCTACCGCAACTGCTCGATCTTTTGGTCCAGGTGAGGCAGGATTCAGATAAAGCAGCGCTTAGAAATGTTGTGGCAGCTTCTGCTTCCTATATCGCAAATAGGAATAGACGTGCATCTGCGGTTATAGAAAAACTGAAAACTATCCAAAGTGAGCAGGGACGGAGCGATTTATTGAGAGTTTTAGGTGCCATCGGTGACAACCGCACACTGCCTCTCCTGCGTTTGGCTCTGAAAAAACCAAATTCGCCGGAGTATAACAGTGCTGTCCGAGCCTTAACCGAATGGCCCGATTTCACACCAAGAGATGATTTGCTGTGCATTGCACAGACGGCCGAAGATCTCAGTCTGCGAGTGCTGTCCCTACGTTCCTATATCCAGATGGTTGGGAATGAAAGGTACCGTTCTCCCATTGGTGCGGTCCAGTCCTTAAAGAAAGGATTAGATGTGGCAGAAAGGCCTGAGGAAAAAGTACAG
>Ga0114920_10000831_pt1 | contig 13717 bp, 11 predicted proteins | sample ChitaG_FD_88683 | JGI IMG/M metagenome (GOLD analysis project Ga0114920, IMG submission 88683) | Deep subsurface microbial communities from South Pacific Ocean to uncover new lineages of life (NeLLi) - Chile_00310 metaG | ecosystem: Environmental > Aquatic > Marine > Oceanic > Sediment ... | reverse complement strand
GATTTTCCTTACTGTGACCTCGTCTCCTGAAATCCCTTTTTCAAAGCCCGCAAGTTGAGATCGGACTTGGCGCCTGGAAAGGTATCTTTTACCTCCTCTTCAACCTCTTCAAAGCTTAAAGGTATGGAATTGCTCCCTGCTAAGGCACCCAGCATGATTACGTTTGCCGAAATAGGAGATCCCAGCTCCATGGCCATGTCTGTTGCGTTCAAAAACCATGATGATTGGGAAAGCCTCTGAATTCCTGCGCGGAGTTTTTTCAGATCTGGATACACGGATCTCTTGGAAAGAACGCCGACCGGATACATCGAGTTAAAATTGGTCAAGGTAATCACGTCCGCGTTACCAAAGGCATTCAATATTCTCAATGTCTCCAGAGGCTCCAGGCTGACGATAATATGGCCCTGTCCCTCTGGGATAAGGGGCCCATAATACTTCTTTTTTGAAATTCGTAAACCACTGAACACCGCCCCTCCCCTTTGTGCTGACCCGAACGTCTCCCCGACGGTTACAAAATAGCCCTTCCTGGATAAGGCTCGCCCAATCAATCTGGAGATCAATATGTTCCCCTGCCCGCCGACACCACATATGATCAGGTTAAGCGGATCTGGCTGTGATTTCATCTTTTCACTTCCTCCCTTGTGATTGCATTAAAGGGGCAGATGTCAAAGCATACCCCGCATCCACAGCAGATGTCCTCCTTGATGGTAACCTTCCCGGTCTCCAGATCCTGAACTAGAGCGGGACACCGAAAATCACGGGAACAGACACTGCATTCCTCGCCCCTGCATTTATCCTCTTGGACCCTAAGCACAAAGGGCATGCTCTTTTCTTGCCTCATGCGAACAAGTTCGCAAGTTCTCCGCATGATGAGGACACGAACGCCTTCTTGCTGTTTTAAGAACTCACGGATCTTCTTGATCGTTCTTCTCACATCAAACGGGTCAGTCACCGCCACAGTACACCCTAATGAGCGGCAGAACTCCTCGAGGTCTATCCTGTTGGTGGGATCTCCGACGGCATTAAAGCCAGTACCGGGATGGGGTTGAAAACCCGTCATGGCTGTCGCGTCATTATCGAGTACAATCTGAATCATGTTAGATCTGTTATATACAGCATTGATCAATGCAGGAATAGATGCATGAAAAAACGTGCTATCGCCACATATGGCGATGACCGGATGTTTGGAGTTGAATTTCCCGAGTTGGCCAAACCCTGCTGCCAGGCCCGTACCCGATCCCATGGCATGTAGCGCCTTGATCTGACCTTTCCCGTCAGGAAAGACGTCCAGGGTGTAACAGCCGATGTCTCCTGTTACATAGACATCTCTTCCATCCGCTTTGACAGCCCTTTCCAGGGCCCAGAAGCTGGCCCGATGAGCACAACCCGGGCACCAAGTGAGGCCCCTGTCAATAAGCAGGTTGTCAACCTCCTCGGATAGAGGCCCCTGATATTCGACTGCTCTGGGTTGATAGTCCAGGTGAAAGATCTCGGCGAGGGCTTTACAGGCCCTATCCGTGGTCATTTCCCCATAACCCGGGATGTGGCCTGATCCCTTGCCGTAAACGACCTTCGCCTCAAGATTGGCATCAGCAAGGCTCTCTTTCACATGGATCTCGATAAATGGATCTACCTCTTCAATGACCAGGATCTTCTCGGTTCTCCTCACATGATCCTGAATCAATTTCTCGGGAAACGGCCAAAGGGTTCCAATTCTTAGAATGCCTACCGAGTCTTGCAGGCCGAGAATCTCAACTGCTTCAGTGGAACAGGGGCTCCCGCTCCCACCACATACGATTAGTAGCTCGGGATGCTCCGGCCCTTCATACTTGTTGAAAGGAGAGGCCTCGAAGCGAGGGCGGATCCGGGCTATTTTCTCCAGAAGCGCGGCATGTTTTGGCCTGGCCACATAAGGCGATATAGTCTGGGAGGTATCCAGGCGAGCTTCTCGATGTACCTCGGGCACCTCACTCGCTGGCAGTGCGCTGCTTGCATGGGAAAGACGCGTGTAGCCTCGAACCATCACATAGCACTTGAATTCCTCGGATAGGTCAAAGGCCCATTTCATCATCTCGCTAAGTTCCTGAATGCTAGTGGGTTCCAGGCAAGGGGCACCTGCAAATTTTGCAAGCCAACGCGAGTCGGTTTCATCACCGCTCGAGTGGGCATCAGGATCATCGCAAACTACCACGATCATCGCGCCACCGCCATCGCCCAGGCCGGTATAGCTGAGATGGGTCAGGAAATCCAACGCCACGCTCAGGCCAGCGTTCTTCATGGCAGCCAGGGAACGTAGACCGGAAAGCGCCGCCGCTCCAGCCACTTCCGTGGCTACCTTTTCATTGGTTGACCATTCCACGTGAAGATGATGGGCCTTGGCCTCTTGGGAGAGGGCCCGAATTATCTCAGAAGATGGTGTTCCAGGATATCCAGCGGCAACCTGTACCCCGGCCTCCAAGGCCGCTCTTGCAATGGCCTCGTTTCCCAACAAAAAAAGGATTGCCTTATTGTTCTTATTCTGGCTCATATTCTCTCTCCTGTACCATTAAGGATGAGCATGTTATCTGCTCCATTTGTTTAATTCATTTCTGAAAAATCAAACATCTTTCTCTTTCGTGGGCTTCATTAACAGATAACTATATCTTAGTCAAGGGAAAAAACCAGGCCATTCCAGCGCGAAAAACCCGTAGAATAGAGGGTCTCGAGATGAATCCCTGGTATCGGGGACCGATACCCTGGACTTTGACGTTACCCTGCTTGGCCCTCCTATTTGGATTGACATATTCTTCAGTCGTAGTAAGGTCCGGATTGATACGTCTACCTTTCAACTACGATGACTGTAGGCACGGTTTTCCAGATAGGGCCATGAAAGGCATAACAACAATAGTATTGGCTCTGGCCTCCATCACGCTGAGCGGGATGGAGGCCAGAGCCTCCTGGTTTGTCGATGCCAGGAAATTCCATATCTCGGCGCATGGGCAAATATCCTGCCAGGACTGTCATGAAGAGGTTGCCGAACGAGACATCCACCCGAACCCTTCAGACGTTAGCAAGAAAAGGAGGGATTTTTTTAGTGTAGATCAGTGCCTCGCGTGTCATGAGGAGATTCTGGACCGCCTGGAGCAAGGCTTCCACGGCGCAAAGAAGGTCCGGGAACCGAAGAAGTACGCGGACTGCCTTAAATGTCACAGCACACATTATCAATCCCGGCTTGAGGAAGGTCGATTCGATCCCGCTAAGGCCCGGCACGAGCAATGTGGGGCCTGTCACGAGGAGCGATCTGTCCTGCCCGCCCTGTCCCCTGAAGACGAGGCCTGTATGAACTGCCATGGCTCCGTTGACCCGGATGATCCTCAGAGCACTGAAAGGATCGCCGGGCTCTGTTTCCGCTGCCACGGCCAGACAGGCACGCAGGCCCAGAAAATAACCGGGAAGATAATTCCTCTCATAAATGGAGAGGAGTATCAGTCATCCCCGCACGCCACTATAGCCTGTACCATTTGTCATCCTCAATCAGCTCAGTTCAACCACGCTTACCAAGGGTTGGGAGATTGCCGTCAATGCCATCTTGCCCATGATGAAAAGGTCGCACACGATGCCCATATGATGGTTACCTGCGGGGCATGTCATCTGAAAGGGGTTAGACCGGTTAGACAGCCTGAATCCAAGCATGTCCTTTGGGAGAAGGACCGCAAGTTAGGAGAGCCTCTGAGGATTCATGAGATGGTTCGAGGGGATGAGGAAGCGGCATGCCAGAGATGCCACTTCAAGGGAAATGAGGTCGGGGCGGCATCCATGATCTTGCCTGCCAAAAGCATCCTGTGCATGCCCTGTCACGCAGCGACCTTTTCCGTTGGGGATACCACCACAGTTCTCGCGCTCATAATCTTCCTGGCCGGCGTGGTAATGGTATTGTCCGTACTATTGTCCGGATCATTGCCTGGTGGAGGCGACATAAATCCTTTTACCAAGATTATCAAGCTGGCAGGTAAGGCAGTCAGGGCGTTTTTTTCCTGGAAGATACTTTTGATTATCAAGGCCATGGTGCTTGATGTTTTTCTCCAAAGGAGGCTCTACCGCCAGTCCGGGACGCGCTGGCTTATCCATAGCCTGATTTTTCTACCCTTTGTCTTTCGGTTTTTCTGGGGGCTTGTCGCCTTATCTGCTTCCCTCTGGAAACCGGAATGGTCCCCGGTTTGGGCCATGCTGGATAAGAATCATTCAACTACGGCCTTTCTATTTGATCTGACAGGAGGGATGATTGTTGCAGGCGTAATCTTGGCGTTCGTTAGGGGAGGACTGAAGCAATCCAGTCAAGTCCCCGGTCTACCCAGGCAGGATCGTTTGGCCCTGAGCTTGATTGCCGGCATCGTGGTGATCGGTTTTATCCTTGAAGGCATCCGTATGGCCATGACAGGATGGCCAGGCAATGCGGAATATGCAGTTATCGGATTTGGGATTAGCATGCTATTCTCAGACCCAGCCGGATTGACCGAGCTATACGGATACATCTGGTATATTCATGCTATTTTGACAGGGGCCTTTGTCGCCTATCTGCCCTTTAGTCGGCTGTTGCATATCATCGTGGCCCCGGTGGTCCTCGCTATGAATGCGATCTCCGAGCATGACCACGGCACGAAGTAGTGCCTGGAACATTGTGGCTCCTCCTGCTTCACTTACAAACTTGCTGTTGACACCCAGATTTTGATAGACTATTCTCCAATATATCTAAATACTTCAGAAAAAGAATATTTTTGCCGATAGAGCCAAATAAGTTAGAAGCCAATGGACAAAATAGTGAAAATCCATGATCTTGGGGTAGCTGTAGTGGCGAGGAATCATAACCCCACAATTCTCAACCCTGACTTTTTGAAGCACAACGACATTGTTCCTCCTAATTGGGAGCTTGCCAGTCCTCCTATCTGTGCGGAGCCCGTAGCTGAGGTGAGATATAAGAATGGAATAAATATCGTGGCTCAGCTTGAAAAACTGATATTCTCACAGACGTTAGCTGACAGAAGCCTTGGTGACGCACAAGTGCCCGAAATAATGGTAAGATACATCGAAACTCTACCGCATGTGGACTACCGTGCCGTAGGTATCAACGTAAAAGGGCATGTCGTGGTTGATACTGAAGAGGAAGCTCAGGGTTACATCTTGGACAATCTCATTGCTCAAGGCCCATGGAAAAGGTTTGATGACAAGCGACCCAGCGTTTCTGTACAGTTCTCCTATCTGATACAGGAAGGATCCCTAAATATCACTGTTGAAAAAGGGCTTTTGCCGTTGTCCAATGAGAAGCATTTGCCAGTTGTGATTTTCACTTCTAATTTTCACAGAGACATTACAGGGGAATTTAGCAGAGAAAAAGTCGTCAAGCTAAAGGAGGTTATTCAATCTTGGAGAAAAGACATTGAAACATTTCGCTCTTTGGTGGAAAAAACCTTTCTCTCTATCGAGGTATAGCCATGCCCTACACAAAAACTGACATCTATGGAGCATCTGCCGAGCTATGGGCCCTTTACAGTGGTCTAGGGACAGGTGGATACTGGCTTTCTCATTTAAGGCAAGAGATTGATTTTAACACCAATATCTATACGAGGGCATCTTCGACTACAGCTCAGCAAAAACTAACCCAAGACCTTGAAGCTTTTTTTCGGAACTCTGTGAAGACTAAACCTAATTGGTTACGTGTTTTTGAACCATTTGGCAAGAAGTCATTAAATTCTGACTCGCAGATCATTGAGGAAATCCTGACTGTGGCACGGCTCAAGCAAAGTACGCCCTTATCCATTGCAGACCTTAACTGGACAGCTGACGAAGCTTTGGAAATAAGATCCCGCCTCGCAACTTTCGAGAACGACTGGAATGCACCGGGGATGGAACTATATGACGGCCTATAACCGCGGAGATGTTATTTTAGTTCGATTTCCCCATTCTGATCTTAAGATATACAGTAAGCGCCCTGCCTTAGTTGTTCAAGACGAAGATATTGACACTGGATTGAGTCAACGGGTAGTTGTGCAGATCACTTCTAATCTTCAACGTACAGGAGAGACGCGCGTTTTTGTCCAGAAGGACAGCGAAGAAGGGCAAGAGATGGGACTTCTAACAGACTCTGTTATCGTGGCTGATAATATCGCCAGTATTCTACCTGTAGCAATCGAAAAAACAATCGGGCGTTGCTGCCTGAGCATGCCACAGGTGGAGACAGCACTAAGGAAAGTTCTTAGACTCTGACTTAATGGCAGCGAGTCCCAGCTATTGTCCCTGACTGTGTTGTCTGCTCTGTGTACTGCATATCTTACCCCAGACCGATTTATGGCGAGACACCTGGCTAAATCTGGATATGCTTAATTTCTTTCATATCTTGCTGGGATATTTACCTCCTTGGTGGGAGTCGTTATAGGATTTGCTTACTGGGAGACAACGGCCATGATAAGAGAGGCACGACCGATAGTGGAAGACAAATTGATTTCCTCCAGTAACCCATGCCAAGTCATTAGAATCACATGATTCAAAGCCCTCCTCTACAGAATCACTATTGTATAATCCCGAATTTCGCAAGGCTCTTAAGATGTCATTGCGAGGAGCGAAGCGACGAAGCAATCCTCTCGCTAAAAGATTGCTTCGCTATCGCTCGCAATGACAGGAGTGGCAGCGTTTCTTGAAAAGCCTTGCGAAATTCGGCATAATTGTATAAGCTGAAGCCCGCTTTTGACCATCATTCCCTGTGGATGGCATAAATCGGCCCTATTAAAAGCCCCATAAGTTCGGTCGGCTATAGAGTTTCGGAAAGCGGAAAAAAGGATTGACAAAGAAAATCTGGCAGTGTATCAAAATGGAAATTACAGGGGTCGCTCTAAAAGCTCGGGACCCTGTTAGAAAGGGGGTGAGAAATTCTTCAACGAAGAGTGAAAGAACGGCGACGACTAACAACTTCAGAAGGGAGGAAAAGATGAGAAAAAGTATTACAAGAGGTATTGGCATCTTCGTGGCAATTAGTTTGATCTTTGCCATAAGTGCCATATCCGCATCGGCAGGAACACCATTCCTGAAGGTGGCCAAACAAACAGGCATCGAGATAGTTGAGAAAGATGGCGTAACCTATTGGCAAGGTAAATATGGCGGACAAAAGAAAGCGAAGGGCCCTCTGGCTGGAAAAAACATCGGCTTGATTGTCGGCTGTGAGTTTAGCGATTGGCAAGCCTACTACCTTGCGTTGTATATCGCGGAGTTCGGCGGAAGCCCTCAATTTGTGATGAATAATAATCACCTGTGGAAAGACACTCGGCCGATGCGTGGGACCCCGACGCACCCCCATGGTATGTGGGGCTTGAGTTTGACTGGCGGTATGGCTGGCCTTGGCCTGACTGGTGCTAGATCAGAGCCCGCTGTAGTGATCCAAGAAGGGAAAGGTGACGTAGCAGAGTTAGCAGTGGCAGATCCCGCAAAATATGATGCTGTCATAATTCTGGGTGGTCACTCTGGCGACCTACTGGTAGCCGACGATGTGGCGCTCAAGTTCATAAAGGCCGTTGCCGACAGGGGAGTTCCTATGGCTGCTATTGGCGGCGGTATTCTGCCGCTGATTAAGCTTGAGCTGATGGACGGCAAGAAATGTACCGGCAATCGGGTTGTCGACTACATGCTGAAAGAGATTGCGGAATACCGGAACGAACCGGTTGTGACGGACGGCAACATCATCACCGGTAGAGATACCTATGACACACCTGGTGTCCTGAGGGCATTGTGTAAGGTCATGTCCCCGAGGTTTAAAGATAAGCATAAAGATATCCTCAAGGGCAAAACGGTTATGTGTATGGTAGCCGAGGATTGGGAGGATGTTGAGCTCTGTGCTCCTACAATGGAGCTCATGTACAGAGGGGCGGACTATGTTGTCGGACTATTCGATGCTCAAATGAAATCACGGCCTGGGCTGTTAGGACTGGATGTGAGGCATGGGAGTTTTGGTACGACTGTTCCTTTCCAGGAAATTCCGGACAGCTATTACAAGATCATTAAGGAAGAAGATCTGAGCATGGATGATTTTGACCTCCTGTTCATTCCTGGAGCGTTCAATCCCTGGCAGATCACTGTACTACATCGCGATTTCTTGGGAGATGCCTATGGGGCCGGAAAAATCATTGCCTCTATCTGCCATGGCCCGATCCCTGTGGCTGCCGCTGATTTGGTAAGAGGCAAGAAGATCGCCGGATGGATGGCTTGTGAGCCCTCTATTAAGATTATGGGCGGTATCTACAGTTGGGATTGGTCGGCTGTTATTGATGGCCGGATCGTCACCGGGCGTGTTCCCATGGATGTTCCTGAATTCGTGGATGCCATGACTGAAGCTCTTTTGAGAGACTAGAAATCAGTTGCTCGCTGGTAAAACATATCCCCTTCACCTTCCTCAAGGTGAAGGGGATAATTTTTGATGGAGACAAGCGTCTATACAGTCAAAACTCGCATCCAGTCGTCGATCTCTATGCCCGGAGTCTCGATGCCCTCTTCGGAGTAAAACCTTTCTAAAATAGTAGATGCCTCTTGGGTTGGCCGCCCCTCAAGCCTTGATTCCAGCAAGCTGATAGCCTGCTCCGGAAAGCAGAAGAAGTCGCCGGAAAGGGATACATTTACGAATTTGCCTTCTCTTACCTCAAAATCTGCCCGTATGAGCCCGCCTGGTGCCTTGTGTAGCTTTTGAAGAATCTTTATGCCTGCCCGAATCTTGACATCACGTCCGGAGACCTTTCTGCCTTTCTGGCAGAGCCATGCATCACTCATCATCCGCTCACGAAGCTCATCTATTTTGGCCTGTAAGACTGCGTCCTTTTCGGCCGGCTCCGTTGGTCCCAGGAGTTTTTCAAACTCTTCAGCCATGAGGGCGTTTAGGTCTGCCTCCCCCCATTCTTTTGCCTTTTTCTCTCCCAGCTCATGACGGATGGTGGAAAGGTTTTCTATGAGGCTCTTATGGACCTTGTCACGAAATTTTTCATCTGGTACCTTGAGAACCCTGGACATTATTTCGTGATTGAAATCCAGGATCAGGTTCCCAACAAAGACAATACAGTCGCCTATCTCGCCTACCCCTGTTCCGGATATCTTGCGCGTACCAACGATCACGTCATTGATGGGTCTGTACTGGGCGGGGATACCTATTGTCCGATACACATTGATAATGGGCTGGAGGAACTTACGGTAAAAGGACTCTTTCCTCATGGGGACTGCGGGGTTATCCCTATGGAGGATGAGTTGAAAAAAGAGCTGATCGCCATCCAGATAAGTGGATCCTCCCCCCACCTCACGTCTGAATACAGGGATATCACTGGCTTTGCAGAAGTCGAGGTCTACCTCCTGCTCCAGATCCTGATGGAAGCCGATACAGACATATGGTGTGGCAGGGGAGACCAGGGAAAGTGCCTCCCGTCCCAGGGCCGCCAGGGCATGGTAGATGAGTTGCGATTCATGCCACGGCACCTTTCCTAAGTTGTACAGTTTCATGGCATCCTAATGTTTAGCGAAACTCCGCCTCAAACCGACGAATGGAGAAGAATCGTATTCCATTGCTTGAGACGAAGCTATGTTGGTTTCGTCTAACGTTCTACGGTTGCGCTGCCGGTTTCGTATCACGTTAACCGTTAACCGATTCGAGCCGCGCAACCGCAACCGTTCTACAATCCCAATTGTCTTTTGCATCTTATTGGCGTTAGAAAACTTGACATAAATTTTAAGATCTTAGCTTATAAAGACATCTAGTGCCCTGTGAATCAACTGGGTCATATCCATAACCTCGATAGGGATCTTGTTCCTTCTCACATAGGCAGTCATCGTCCTGACACATTGTTGGCAGGAGGTGATGACCGCCTGGGCCCCGGTTCCCAGAACCTCATCGATCTTTTTCTTGGCGATCTCCGCCGACAGATTAGCGTCGATCATCTCCAGGTTACCACCGCCACCGCAACACGGGCAATTTTCACGGTTTCGGGGGAGTTCTATGAGGTCTATGCCTGGGATGGAACAGATTACTTCTCTCGGTTCATCAAACACGCGGGCACCTCTACCGAGGTCACACGGATCGTGGTAGGTAACCGTTAAGGGGAGTTCTTTAAGAGGGACACGATTCTCGTTGATCAGGTTCATCAAAAACTGAGCCGCATGCATGATCTCATACTCATGGGGATAGTATTCGCGCCACATCTGGTAACAGGACGGACACGTAAAGATCATCTTCCTGGCCCCTTTTTCCCGGACTGCTGACATATTGTGATCTATTAACTCCTGAAACGTGTCCTTCAGGCCTGCCCCCAGCAAGGGAAAACCACAGCACCACTCCTCTTCACCCAGCAAGGTAAAGTCCACTCCACTTACCTCCATGACCTCCGCCAGGGCCGTGGGAATCTTTTGGGCCAGCGGGAAATAAGCGGCCACGCACCCTGTAAAATAGACCACCTCAGCCTGATCCTTGAGATACCCATGATCCGGCGTCTCACGCATGTCCTCCACCCAGTCGGCCCGCTCTTTGTTGTCCTCTGCAAAGACATTGTGGCTTTCCTCCAGGTTATCCCTGATCATCTCCACTTTCTTGGGGTAGAAATTGGAATGAACCAGGTCCTGACGGAGGGAAAGCCATAAATCCTTGAGCTGAATACCCACCGGGCAAACCTCCTGACAATTACCGCAGAGCGTGCATAGAAAGACGGTATCACTGAAATGTCTCCACCGCTCCTCTGAGGGTCCCTTTCTCCGAAGAAGTTTACGAAACAGCCCGATCCTGCTCTTCAGGATCTGCTTGAGGCCCTCCATGCGGTTAACCGCAGACAGTTCGCTTAGCTGGGAGGCAGAAACTGCCGGGCATATATCTGCGCAAACCTGGCAGTTGGTACAGGCCTCCATCTCCAGAAGCTGCCTGACGCTATAGTCCTGATTGGCCATTGAGAGTTAGCTCCGCTCCGCAACTGGAATACTGGAATAATGGAGTGGTGGAGTAATGGGTTTAAAAGAACAAAACAAATAAAAATGATTTTCGCCGTTCTTACTTACCCAATGCTCCATTACTCCAATACTCCATGCATCCCTGTGGACCTGATGAATTGATTGCCACTGAAACTCCCCTGATTTCAATACGGGATGGAAGTTACGAGACCTTTTCTACTCCTTTACGTACTTCTCAATCTCCTCTGCAAGCCATTTGTCCAGTTCCTCGTAGGTACGCATTAAATTATTTAGTTCCCCCTTATCTTCGGGTTTGATCTTGTACATCCAGCCCTTTCCGTAACAGTCCTCGTTGATCAATCCGGGATTGGTCTCGAGTTCCTCATTCACGGCAACGAGTTCCCCATCGACCGGCGCAAAGACCTTTCCCAGCCATTTACCTGACTCCACCTTGGCAAATTTCTTGCCCGCTTGCAGAGCCTTTCCCTCATCTGGAAGCTGGACATAGACGATCTCCTTTGCCAGTTGCTGGGCAAAATCATCCATCCCCATAACCAGGAGATCTCCCTCATCTCTGACCCAAAAATGGTTCTGTTCGTAATAGAGATCTTCCGGCATATTGTATCCACGAATCTCCATCTGTTTTCCTCCTTTGCTTTTTGAGACGATGGTAAAGGGCTGATGCCTTCTATTCCGCCTCTTGCATCAATTCGTTAATGAACTGACTGATGTTATAGATCCGGAACTTTTGCCTTCGTAGCTTCGCATTGGAAAGGTTATGAACACAGGAGTTACACTCTGTTAACACCACATCGGCGCCGACGTCCTCCACCTCTTGCAGCCGCCGCCTGGCCATGGCAAGGGAATTCTTGGGATAGGCCCCCCGTACACCTCCTCCGGCGCCACAACAGAGGGCATCTACACGGCTGTGAGGTAGTTCAACGAAGTTTGGGGCGATCTTCCGAATGATCTCACGGGGCTCCTCATAGATTCCGCAGTGCCTTCCGAGGTCGCAAGGGTCGTGAAAGGTGACCAGCTTGTCGGTTTTCACACCAAAGTCAAATTCATTTAGGAATTGGGTGATATGGATGATCTTGATCCCCTTGTCTTTGAGCCTCGCATACTGCGGCTTGTTATTAAAGGTCCGTGAACAGTAAGGACAGCCTGTAATCACCATCTTGGCGCCCGTTGCCAAGATAAGATCGATATTTTTGCGTACCAGGTCTTCGTTGATTTGATATCCTACATCATCCAGCACACCACTGCAACAGACCTCATCGATCAAGGTGTAATCCAGCTTGAGACGGTCAAGAAGCTCCAGGGTGGACATGGTGGCCTCGTCTTCCCGGTAGGAACCCACACACCCGATAAAGTAAACATATTCGGCCTTTTTGTTTCTTTCCCTTTCAAAATCCTCAGGTTCCTCCTCCGCATAGATGTTGGTGTGCTCTTTGAGCACCTCATTCATCCCCTCAAAGGCAGGGTGGCACGAACCGGCATGGACCATATCCTTTCTCACCTGCCTGATGATCTCAGGGACCTCAACGCCGGCGGGGCAGTTCTCGAGACAGCTGTTGCAGGTGGTACATTGAAACAGGGTTTCGATCAATTCATTGTTCAGGTCAATTGTCCCGTCCATTACCTCCTTTAGGACAAGCATTTTACCCCGGGCGCTATATGAGGGGCGGAGCATGGCTCCGAAGACAGGACAGAAGCCCTGGCAGAAGCCACACTCCGAGCACCTCAGGACCTGATCGCCGAATTTATTAGCAAAGTCATACTTGGCTTCCATCTATGCCTCCAGACCCATCTTCCCGGGGTTGAGAATGTTGTTGGGATCAAAGAGCCGCTTCAATGATCGCATGACATCCATGCCCACATCGCCGTGTTCCAGGGACATGAACTCGGCCTTGGCCAGGCCGATGCCGTGTTCGCCCGTAAGCGTCCCGCCCAGTTCAATGCCTAGTTTGAACAAGTCCGCAGTGGCCTTTCTGATCCGGTTGATCTCGTCCGGATCGATGCCGTCGAAAACGAAGTTTGGGTGGAGGTTGCCATCACCAAAGTGGCCCATAGTGGGTATTGTTAGGTTGTAGCGTTTGCTGATGGCCTTGATACCGATTAGCATTTCGGGGACCTTGCTTATGGGCACGGTTACGTCCTCGACGATAAAATTATTTTTCAATCGGGTTATGACGCCACCAAAAGACCTTCGCGCTGTCCACAGCTTCTCTGCCTCCTCAGCCGAAGTGGCTCGAGTGATCCCCTTGGCGTTGTTCCTCTTGAAGACTTCGATTACTCTATCCATCTGGTAGTCTGTGTCCTGCTGGGTGAATCCGTCGGTCTCCGCCAGGATCATTGCTGCAGCCTCGGGCAGATCCAGCCCAGCACCCTGATTTATGGCCAGAATACATTGGTCGTCCAGAAGCTCCAATACGCTGGGGATGATTCCGGAGCGCATGGTTTCGCTGATAGCACTCCCGGCCTCGGTTATGTCGTCGAAGGTGGCTGTGCAGGTGGCAGTGGCCTTGGGCTTGGGGTTGACCTTGAGGGTGATCTCGGTAACTACGCCCAAGGTGCCTTCAGAGCCGACAAAGAGCCTGGTGAGGTCATAGCCTGACACGCATTTCATGCAGTTGGAGCCGGTCCGAAGTACCGATCCGTTGGCCAGGACCACCTCCAGTCCCAGAACATAGTCCCGGGTAGTACCGTATTTTGCCCCCTTGAGTCCACCGGCGTTGGCAGCCACGTTACCGCCCAGGGTGCAGACAGCACCAGAGGCAGGGTC
>Ga0114920_10000830_pt1 | contig 13718 bp, 9 predicted proteins | sample ChitaG_FD_88683 | JGI IMG/M metagenome (GOLD analysis project Ga0114920, IMG submission 88683) | Deep subsurface microbial communities from South Pacific Ocean to uncover new lineages of life (NeLLi) - Chile_00310 metaG | ecosystem: Environmental > Aquatic > Marine > Oceanic > Sediment ... | reverse complement strand
CAAATTGACAAGCCCCGATTATTGATGATATAAAAAAAGATAAACCATCAATAAGGAGACTGCTATGCAATCAGACAGGGCAAAGAAACTTATCCTGTGGTTTGATGAGATCACCATAGATGATGTGCCCCTGGTGGGAGGAAAGAACGCATCCCTCGGTGAGATGTACCAGAAGCTTACCTCTCAAGGGGTCAATATCCCCTGGGGATTTGCCATAACCGCCTATGCCTATCGCTACCTCATCAGAGAGGCTCACACAGAGGAGGCCATCAAAGATGCCTTAGATGGCCTCAACACCCATGATATGGAAAACCTCCAGCAGAGGGGAGAGCGGGCCAGATCCATCATCAGGCACAGCGAGTTTCCCCCTGAGCTCACGGATGCCATTATAGAGGGGTACCGAAAGATGGAGGGGCGCTATGACAGAAACGTTGATGTAGCGGTGAGATCCTCTGCAACAGCAGAGGATCTGCCCGATGCATCCTTTGCAGGACAGCAGGAGAGCTTTCTCAATATCACAGGGGAGGGCCCCTTGATTGATGCATGCAAGAGGTGCTTTGCCAGCCTCTTTACCAACCGCGCCATCTCCTACCGCCGCGATAAGGGCTTTGGCCAGTTAGATGTGTATCTGTCCATTGCCGTTCAAAAGATGGTCCGAAGTGATAAGGCCAGTGCCGGTGTTACCTTCTCCATTGACACAGAGACGGGCTTCAAAGACGCGGTCTTTATCACCGCCTCCTATGGCCTCGGGGAGAACGTGGTTAAAGGTGCGGTGAACCCGGATGATTATTATGTCTTTAAACCCACCCTCAGAGATGGCAAAAGGCCCATTGTGGGCAAAAGGCTGGGAAGCAAAGAGATTAAGATGATCTATACTGATGACCCTCAACAACCGACAAAGGATATAGAAACTACGGAGGATGAGAGAAGGAGCTTTGTGCTTGAAGATGATGAGATCCTTGCCCTTTCCAGATGGACCTGTATTATTGAGGATCACTACCAAAGGCCCATGGACATTGAGTGGGCAAAGGATGGGCCCCAAGGGGAACTCTTTATTGTTCAGGCAAGGCCAGAGACCGTGCACTCCCAGCAGAAGGGCAATACCATTGAGACCTATGTGCTCAAGGATACCGGCACCCTTATCCTTACAGGCCAGGCAGTAGGCAGTAAGATCGGCCAGGGAGTTGCCCATATCATAAAGGATAGTGCCCATATTGGGGAGTTTAAAGAAGGTGAGGTGCTCATCACCACCATGACCGATCCCGACTGGGAGCCCATCATGAAGATCGCTGCTGCCATTGTCACCAACAAAGGGGGCCGCACCTGCCATGCTGCCATCATCTCTCGAGAGCTCGGCATCACCTGTATCATCGGGACAGAGGATGCTACAGAGAAGATCTCTGACGGGCAATCCATTACTGTATCATGCGCGCAAGGGGAGGTAGGCTATATCTATGATGGTTTGCTCGCCTTTGATATTGAGAGGCTTGACCTTGATAAGATCCCACGAACCAAGACAGCTATCATGATGAACGTGGGCATACCGGAGCGGGCATTCCTGGATGGCCAGATCCCCAACGATGGTGTTGGGCTTGCCAGGGAAGAGTTTATCATCAACTCCCACATCGGCATCCACCCCCTTGCCCTCATCCACTATGAGGAGCTCAGGGGAAAGAAAGATCCTGAAACAAGGGAGGTTGTTAAGAAGATCGATGAGATGACCGCTGGTCATCCTGGAGACAAAAAGGCGTTTTTCATCAATAAACTATCTCAGGGCATTGGTAGGATTGCAGCGGGTTTCTATCCAAAGGATGTTATCGTTCGGCTCTCCGATTTCAAGACCAATGAATACGCCAACCTCATTGGCGGGCACCTCTATGAACCGGTAGAAAGCAACCCCATGATCGGCTGGAGGGGGGCCTCCCGGTACTATGATGAGAAATTCAAGGAGGCATTTGGCCTTGAGTGCAAGGCACTGCTCAAGGCCAGAGATGAGATGGGCCTCACCAACATCAAGGTGATGGTACCCTTTTGCAGGACACCTGAGGAAGGCAAGAGGGTTATTGAGGTCATGGCTGAATTTGGCCTCATTCAAGGGGAAAATGGCCTTGAATTCTATGTGATGTGTGAGATCCCCAGCAATGTCATTTCAGCAGATAAATTTGCCGATATCTTCGATGGGTTCTCCATTGGCTCAAATGACCTCACCCAGTTAACCCTGGGCCTTGACAGGGACAGTGACCTGGTATCCCACATCTTTGATGAGAGAAATGATGCGGTCAAGTCCATGGTAAGACAGGTTATTGATGTTGCAAAGAGAAGGGGAAGGAAGATCGGGATCTGTGGTCAGGCACCCAGTGATTTCCCGGATTTTGCAACCTTCCTGGTAGAATGTGGTATTGACTCCATAAGCCTGATACCTGACACCGTGATGAAGACACGGCTTGCCGTTGCCAAGAAAGAGAAGGAGATGGGGATAGCAGTAGATGAAGGGTAGGGGACAAAGGGTGAAAGGGAGGGTTGTTATCACAGGTATGGGAGCTATAACCCCTTTGGCCGCAGGGGTGGAGGAAAGCTGGAGAAAGTTATGCGCCGGGGAGTCCGGGATCAAAAGAATTACCCAGTTCGATGCCTCTTCCCTGAAATGTCAGGTAGCGGGTGAGGTAAGGGATTTTGTAGCAGAGGATTTTTTGAACCCAAAAAAGGTTAAGAGGACCGATCGCTTTGTGCACTTCCTTTTGGCAGCCACGAAGATGGCCGTGGAGGATGGCCAATTAGAGGTCAACCCGGGCGAGGAATACAGGGTGGGGGTAATAGCTGCAAGCGCGATTGGATCCTGCAAAACCTTTGAGGCAAACCATGAGCTCATTATAAAGGGACTCATGAAAAATGTGACCCCGTATCTGGTAATTAACCTTTCCGCTAATACCGCTGCTGGTGAGATGGCATGTATGTGTAAGGCTCGAGGCCCCCACCACTTTCTTCAAGAGGCCTGTTCAGGAGGGACAAATTCAATAGGGTTGGGATTCAGAGCGATTAAGTACGATGAGGCTGAGGTAATGATTGTGGGTGGCGCTGATGCTGGCATTAGTCCTACCCTGATGGCGAGCCTGGATCACCTCGGCGCATTAGCAACTTCCTGGAACGACGAGCCTCACAGGTCAAGCAGGCCCTTTGACAAAAGGAGAAATGGTTTCGTCACCAGCGAAGGGTCAGGGGTCCTGATTTTGGAAGAACTCGGGCATGCAAGGGCCCGGGGAGCCAAAATCTATGCGGAGATAGTGGGATATGGTTCCACCTGTGATGCTTATCACGCAGTGGCTCCCCTGCCAAGTGGTGAGAGCGCTGTTAAGTGTATGGAACTCAGTATTGAAGAGGCCGGGATTAAGCCAGAGGAAATAGAGTATATCAACGCACATGGAACGTCTACCGTTGCAAATGATGGAATAGAGACCCTCGCCATCAAAAAGCTATTTGGATCGAGGGCAAAAGAGATCTTGATCAGCGCTAATAAGTCGATGATAGGCCATATGTGGGGAGCTGCTGGTGGGGTAGAAGGGATATTTACAGCAAAGACCTTGCAAGAGGGTATAATACCCCCAACCATTAATCTGGATGAGGCTGATCCCGAATGTGATTTGGATTATGTCCCCCATAAAGCCCGACGCTCAAATGTAAGATTCGCCCTTTCAAATTCGTTTGGCTTCGGAGGCATAAACGCAAGCCTCGTTTTCAAGAGATATGAAGAGTGAAAAGCCTTCCTTTGCGGATCCCCCTTAGAGAGATCGGTAGCTAAATTCCTTGACATGGATTCTTTTATATCTTAGTTTTCTCTTAGGTAGAAGTCAGGGGCCTCGCACCAAGAGGAGGATTGGAACGCGCCTCCGGCGGGGCATAAATCGGTTGTCACTAAATGGGCTATCATTTTCCACCTCAGGCGAGCCCGAGAGGCCAAATTACTTGGCTCGATAATTGATAATCATTTGAAAAAAGGGGGGGAACATGGAAATCAAAGTCAATGTGGCCACTCAACTCAAGGAAAAGCCAACCGATGAATCCAAACTTGGTTTTGGTGAAATATTTACCGATCATATGCTCCTCATTGATTACGATACCGACAGTGGTTGGCACAACGCCAGGATAGAGGCCTATGGCTACCTAAGACTTGACCCGGCTGCCGCCTGTCTCCATTATGGCCAAGAGATCTTTGAGGGTCTAAAGGCCTATTACGGCAAGGATGGTGGGATATACCTATTCAGGGCAGTTGATAATTTTAAGAGATTAAACCATTCGGCAAGAAGGGTATGTATGCCCGAGCTCGATGTAGATCTCGCCATGGAGGCCCTGAAAAAACTGATCCTCATTGACCGGGAATGGATCCCTAAAAGTCGGGGAACCTCTCTCTATATTAGGCCTACGATGATTGCAATCGAGCCATTTTTGAGTGTCAAGCCAGCAAGTAAATACCTATTCTACATTATTATAGGACCTGTTGGATCCTACTATCGTGAGGGGCTGAATCCTGTCAAAATCTATGTAGAGGATAAATACATCAGGGCTGCTGCTGGCGGTACCGGAGATACCAAGACCGCAGGCAACTACGCAAATAGCTTGTTGGCAGCTGAGGAGGCCCAAAAAAAGGGTTTTACCCAGGTTCTCTGGTTGGATGGATGTGAAAAGAGGTGGGTAGAAGAGGTGGGAACCATGAATATGTTCTTTGTAATAGATGATGAGATCATGACCGCACCTCTTACAGGAACTATTTTAGGGGGTATTACCAGGGATTCCGTAATGAGGATAGTCAGGGATTGGGGTTTGAACATAAAAGAGAGATTGGTTTCTATTGATGAGGTTGTTGCTGCCGCTACCAGTGGCCGTCTTAAGGAGGCCTTTGGGACTGGGACCGCAGCTATCATATCACCGGTTGGACAGATCACCTATAAGGGCGAGGACTACGTGATAGCCGGTAGGAAGATGGGGGAGTTATCCCAAAGACTCTATGATGAGATTGTGGCCATCCAGTACGCGGAAAAGCCCGATCCTTATGGTTGGAGAGAGAAGATAGGATAGAAGCATGGACTACGAGGTAGTCATCGGCCTGGAGGTTCATGCCCAACTGAAGACAGTAAACAAGATATTCTGTGGCTGCCCCACTACCTATGGAGCAGAGCCAAATACCCATGCATGCCCTTTCTGTCTCGGGCTTCCTGGAGTTCTTCCGGTATTAAATAAAAGGGCAGTAGTCGGTCAAGAATGACTCGATGCTATTAGGGAGAGCCTCCCCGAACTTCCTGATGAAAAGATGAAACGATTTATTGATCAGTATGGCTTACCAAGGTACGATTTGGAAGTGCTTACATCTTCCAGAGAGCACTAGAAAAATAATAGTGCTGCCAACCTTCAATCTATCCAGATTCCTAGAGACTTATCAGGCAGATAGTGAGATATAGGTTCTATAAAAGGAGATCACTGTTTAAAACAAGGACCTTTCATATAGGTTGCTTGCTATTTGTTGTACTTGCTATCTCAATTACCTCTGTTTGCTTTACTCACAGGGATTTTGCCATCGAGTTAAGGCAGGTTAAGCAGCCCAAGCCCAGTGTTTTTTATATAGGGATTGATGTATCTCAAACGGTCAGGCCGGATACTCTCGCCGAGTTCAAGGACGCCCTCGTCTTACGGCTCAGGGATTTCATTGGGGAAAAGAGGGTCTTCTACCATGTTTCCGTCTTCGGGCTCCCAGGTTGTGGAAAGGAGGCTATCGCTGATATAGTCTCAACTCAATCGCCGGAGGACCCCGTCACCTTCAGCCGGAGGGTTGAGCGGAGGATTAGGGAGATATCTATTGCCAGAAGACTAGAAGGGGGCCAAGACGAGGCTCCTTTGACTACCCCACTGTTCTGTTTTCTTGAGAAGACACTGACAGAAAGAATAGGAGCGCGGGTCATAGTCTTTTCAGATCTTGTCAATGATGACGGTAGCTGCCAGAAACAATATTCTTTCCCTCTAAAGGCCATAACGAAGTTTGGCAGGCATAAAGAGGGGCAGATTATCTTTTTATATCTTACTCCTTATGCGGCAGGCAAATATGATACCCCTGACATCCGTGAAAGACTGATCAAAAAGCAAAGGGATTTTGTAATGGAAATGCAGAAGCTCAGCAGCAAAGGGAAGGTGAGGGCATACTTTTACCATATTCCTAGTTATCATGAGAAAAGGTTGGATTTTTTGAGATCGCAATTGCGAAATTCCATACCGGCAACTATAGTTGAGATTATCCGGGATAGAATTTCTAGGATGATTGATATTTTCATAGGCCCTGTCAGGGGGTAAAAGGAGATGCAACTTGAATTTATCGGGGCAAGGGATTTGCCAGATGCCTGGTTTCAGTGTGTTTACCAGATACTTGAAAAGGGGAGAACATATATAGTAGATAGGGGGAGCTTTAAGGGACAAAAGAGGCTTGAGTTTGATTATGTAACTATAGATATAAAATTCCCAGGTACAAGGCCACTCTTACCTGACATCCCTCCCTCCCTCGGAATACCTAATCCGGTTGCTGATGATTACCTCGACCAATATCTCCCCTATCTCATGACGGCTTCAAAAAAGGAGGGTGAAGAGTATACATACGGGGAGTATCTCGAACCGCAGATAACAGAGGTTATCAGGATGTACAGGGAAGATGGCCATGGCACAAACCAGGCCTATATGACTGTAGGTGATCCGCAAGCAATATACCTTAAGGATCCACCGTGTCTCAGGGGGATTGATACGAGGATCAAGGACAGGAGGCTTCACTTCATTGTCTATTTTCGATCATGGGATCTGTGGAATGGGTTTCCGGCCAATTTAGGTGCCATTCAATTATTAAAGGAGTATATGGCCGAAAGCATAGGTGTTGAGGATGGAGAGATCATAGCTGCAAGCAAAGGCCTTCATCTTTACGATTACATCTGGGAGTTAGCGAAATTACGAACAATGAAATTGGGAAAACCGCAGACACACAGACAAACTTCCTTTAGCATGTAGTTGATCATGGCCAGAGTGGATTTAAAGGATCTGGACCCGGAGGAGACCAGGGCATGGGTAGAAGAGATCAGGCTTGAAACGTACAGGGCGGAGCAGATTAGGCGGTGGATATTTGGGCATCAGGCCACATCATTTGAGCAAATGACTAACATTCCCAAGGAGTTGAGGAGTTTTCTCAACTCCTTTTCGTCTATAAGCCAGCTAAAAATGGCTAAAACCCAGGTCTCTCTTGATGGCACCAAGAAATTTTTGTTTGAACTCGATGATGGTAACAGTATTGAATCCGTCCTTATCCCCGAGAGGGACCATTATACAGCATGCATATCATCCCAGGTTGGCTGTGCTATGGGATGTAGGTTCTGCCTTACCGCTAGACAGGGGCTTGCCCGGAACCTGAAGGGTTCAGAGATAATAAACCAGGTCATCCAGATCAGGCAGACAATGGATCAACCAGATAAACTTACAAACATTGTTTTCATGGGTATGGGCGAGCCATTGGCCAATTACGAGGCCGTAAGAAGGGCGGTCAAGAATATAATTGCTCCCGATGCACTCAATTTTTCCCGCCGCCGGGTGACCCTTTCTACCTGTGGTCTTGTGCCCGAAATAGAAAGGCTTGGTCGGGAACTTTCCATCAACTTGGCTGTTTCCCTGAATGCCGCCGACGATAGAACCAGGAACCTCCTTATGCCCATTAACAGGAAATTCCCTTTAACGAGGTTGATAGAAACCCTGAAGCGATTTCCCCTACCAAAGGGGGCAAGGATTACGTGTGAATATACCGTTATTGGGGATATTAACGACCGCCTTAGCGATGCTACGAACCTGGCAAAACTCCTAAAACCTATCAAGGCGAAGATAAACCTGATACCATTCAATCCATATAATGGGACCCCCTTTGAGGCACCTGATGAAGGGAGGGTTCTCGCCTTTCAGGATGAACTCATCAGAAAAAACTATACTGTCATGATCAGGAAAAGCAAAGGCACTGACATCTCCGCTGCCTGCGGGCAATTGAGAACCGGCCCCTAGGATCCTGAGTTCGATAAAGTCCTGCCCGGGTTCCGGAAGCGGCTTCAGAAGCCCAAAAGCGCTGGCTGGAATTCGGAAAGGTTGTTTAGGATGTCGGCATGAGGGGGGCTCTGGTGGTCAGATATCTTGGAGATGATATTTGGATATCAACCGGGATAGGTAGGTCCTCTGAATACCCATTATTTTTGCTGCCTTGGTTCTATTGCCGCCGGAATGTTGCAGGTTTAAGGTGATGAACTCTTTCTTGAAGCTGTCCTCGGCCTCTTTGAGAGTCAATCCGACCTCCATACCCGGATCACTTTTTTTTGGACCGGAAATAGGCAGGTCCTCAGGCATGATCTCCTGGCCGTTGCCCATCACCACGGCGCGTTCCACAGCGTTTCTGAGTTCCCTCACATTACCGGGCCAGCCATATTCGAGCATCTTTTCCATGGACTTTTCTGAGATCTCTAAGTGCTGAAGCCCCTTTTCTGCCTTGAAAGCATCCAAGAAATGGTTGGCAAGGAGGGGGATGTCCTCTTTCCTTTCTCTCAGAGCAGGCATGTGGATTTGGACAACATCCAGCCGGTAGTAAAGGTCCTCTCGAAATCTCTCTTCGGCGACTTCCTGGGCAATGTCTCTATTTGTGGCTGAGATTACCCTGACATCCACTGATATCGGTATGTTGCCACCCACCCGGTAGAACAGTCCCTCTTCCAGCACCCGAAGCAGCTTTGCCTGCATCGCTGGACTCATTTCTGCTATTTCGTCTAGAAAAAGGGTGCCGCCATCAGCCAGTTCAAATTTTCCGATTCTTCGGCTCATAGCCCCTGTAAAGGCCCCCCGTTCGTGACCAAACAGTTCAGATTCCAGGAGGGTTTCAGGCAAGGCCGCGCAGTTGAGCACAATGATGGGCTTATCCTTCCGAGGACCGGCCTGATGGATTAACCTGGCAAGCAGCTCCTTCCCTGTCCCGCTCTCTCCCAGAATCAGGGTGCTGGTTTTCGAGTTGGCCACCTTGCAAGCGTCGGATATAGCTCTCTGTAAGTGCTTGCTCTCCCCTATGATTTGGTATTTATTCCGGGACTCTTCTCTAAGATCTCTGTTTTCCCTTTTGACTTGGTCGATCTTCCGTGCATTGCTGATCGCTAAAGAGGCCAACTCGGCGAAGACGGTCAGTGTTTTCATATCTTCATACTGGATGGGACTCCCGTCTTCTTTATCGATGATTTCAATGACCCCGATTATTTCGCCATCCGTCTTCATGGGAACACAGGCTATGGAACGAGTCTGAAAGCCCGTGGATTCGCTTATTCTCTTGTCCCATCGGGGGTCCTTGCTGACATCAGGAATGAGAAGGGGTTCTCCTTTTTCAGCGACAAATCCGGCAATCCCCTGGCCGAGGTTGACCTCATATTTCCTGACTTCCTCCTTTTTCTCGCCTGTGGCCACCTTAAAGTAGAGTTTCCTGGTTTTTTGATCCAATAACAGCAGAGAACTGGCCTTAGCCTGCATCATCCGGGTAGCCTTTTCTATGATGAGCTCGAGAAGTTCATCCAGGTCAAGCACAGAGGAGACCCATGTGGAGATCTCCTTTAAGCGATCTGCGGGCGAATCAGGGATTAGTGATCCTCTATTCATCCGTTCTCCCATACTGCTCCAAGCACTGTTGTAATCTCGGTAAAGAGTAACAAAGATTTCCCTGGATGTCTACTTTTTTATGGGCACTTCAAAGGAAGGGGATTAAATGTATCCTGAAGTTGATACTCTATTTTGAAAAGTCTTGCGGAGGCAGGGATAGGAAGATTCCGTTTGCAGGCATGTGGCTTAAGGGAAGAAGCAAAAGAGACTAGAAGACACGGGCGGGGCTTTGATGCCTTCATGGGTTTGCAGAAAAACCCGCGTATCTGTATCTAATTTCGTACACTTCGCGCCCTGTCACTTATGCCCTTGAGGGCTCCACGCTGTGTTTGAGTGGGGCAAAACTTCTTTCACCACCACTTTCAGAGTCTCAGGATCCTGATCCATTCTTAACCGGAACGTAATTTTGGCCTTGCAGGGTGTGGGAAGAGCATCCAGTTGAATCTTTTTTCCATGGACATCCAAAATGGTGGTCGATTCCGTCACGGTGAAATGACGCTCTATTACGATGATAGCGTTACGGGTTTTTCCATCGATCTTCACGAACCCAGATCTTATTAAGGCCATCGGTGGGCTTTTCGCAAAACCGATAACGGGCTCGGACATCAAAAAGGGCAAGAAGGAAACTAAACAGAAGAGAAATGCCCTAAGGCAGTCGTCCCTAACAAATTTGAACATACACAACCCTCCTTACTTTTCTCGCCACGATTTCAGGCCACTCTTGATATCAAACGCGGGACTGAGGCCTTCGGTGAGTATATTACCTGTGCTCTGCTGTACAAATCCAGTAGCCCCCTCTTCCATTCCCACATGTATCCCGAGGCTTGATGCCCAGCCGGAACCCAGCGCAGTCTTCTCTAACACCTGTTCGCTTTCCTGGCCTTGAATTTCCACTGTACTGGTTCCTTGGTCAAATACTGACTTGTAATAGGCAGTGCCTGTTTCGTAGTACAGGCCATAGAGGTAACTGTCACCCCCGAACCCGCAGACATCGTCGTTGGGGACAAATGAAGGCGTAAAAACCATTCCACCCAGGATGGCAGGTTTTGTTAAAATCCGTTCCTTTGGGATCGTCAAAGACCTGACCCACCCATCTTTGGCCCGCACCAAGGCTAACAAATCATCCCAGGTGCCGATGCTGGTACCAGCTTCAAATACCTCGCCGCCTTCGGTTACGAGGTAGGAATCGGCACCAAACAGATCGGACATCTGCAACTCAAGAGAAGTGCTCAAATCGTGGTAATAATCATCACCGTACAGTCCGGTAGGTGTGTGGTCGCTATTGTAGAATGGATCTTTGATACCAAATATGTACTGTGTATCATCGTCTGCCTTGTCCTCTGTGTTAGAATATCGGCCAGTACCAGCATATACCCATACGTTGCCAAAGGCATCTTTGCTCAAGGCAACGGAAGCGGTGATCGGCCTGGTCGCATCAAAAAGGGAGGAAAGCTGCCATGGATTTGTAGCATGTAATGGATCGTCCGAATAATTGGAGATATCATCTCCGTCATACGCTCCATTCGAGCCAACCCAGGGAACAGTTATCTTGTATAGCTTTCCTTTCCAACTACCGCCCTCAAGGTAAGTCTCGCCAAAATAGATGGCATCCACATTGTAGTTTAGGTCTTTGTCCAGGGAGACAGGCGAGTTCATAAAGGCACTGGATTCATTGGTCTCGAAGAGCCAGTCATTAGCCCCTGAACTGTACGGATCCCCCGTCTTTAGATCAACTACAAATACGTGCCCGTTTTTTGTACTCGTTGCCTCATAATCGTTCGGGCCTGAGCCAAAGACCGCAAACCAGTTGTCTTTCACCTTTAGGACCGCAGGGATTGATGTGCTCATTTCCAGGTCCGTATACGTCCTTTCCCAGAGCAGCCTGGGGCTTCTCGGATCAGTCACATCAATGCACGCATAGCTGGGGTAAAAATCTTTGGCTTCGGTGTCGGTATCATCGTTATTGAAATCACCCTCTGCCTGAATATGTTTGCCTCCCATGTTCAGGCCGCACAGGAGGATGGTTGCCCAGTTATCATCCGTATCGCTATCCGTATAGTGGGTGTCATCCGGCAGGATCTTGGCATCGAATACTTTCGGTTTGAGATCCACATAATACACATGGGTATAGTTAGGCGATGGAAGCCATTTAAGGTGGGGCAAGAGGCTCTGAGGAATATAGGCCCATAGCTCATCGCCGATGTTTTCCGATGCGGGTGCGCTGGAAGGCCTTGTATATCTCATGGTGTCGGTGTCATATTGCCATGAGGTAAAGGCATGGAGCATGCCGTCATTGGCCCCCACATAAACGACCGTTTCCCTGTCCTTGAATGCATTATAATATGTTTCATAAGACTCATCACCGTAAATGAAGTGATAGCTATCGGGGGGTCTGGAGACAGACACTGGCGTGGAGTTAACGATATCTCCCAGCTTCCAGACATTGCCATCGATGGTTCTGGATCTTAGGCCAGAGATATCATTCCCTCGGATATAGTTAATCAGGTTGGTTACCCGGTCATCATGCGTCGCGCCCAAGTAGCTCCAGGTGGAATCATCCTTTACGCCCAGATAGGGCTTTATAGGGGTGGCAGAGCTGGTATGAAATCCGAGGACCTCACCGCTGTCATCAAAGGGATCGTTGGTACTTTCATCCACCTGGCCGTCACCATCCTTATCAAGGTAGGTAAAGATTCTTCTGTCGTTCGCATCCCTCTGGGCAAGAAGGCCTCCAGCCTCCCAAAGGGGGCTTATTTCACTGAGTTCCAAAACTTCATAGGAGTCAGACCCCACATCGGGATAGGGATCGCTCGCACTGACACTGAATCCCTTTACCAAGGTATCTCCAGTTGCAGGATCCGAAAAGTAGGTAATTACTTTGTCGGCTTCCACATCGAAGGCAAGATCTTGGTCGGAATCCTCTCGCAGGTTGCCATAGGGATCCATCCATAGGGACTGAAGGTATCCCAGCCATTTAACCTCGGTAAGGTCTCTGGTAACCGAGGGCCGGTAGTAGGCCTGGACCAGGTTGCCCTCGCCTCCTCCAGAGGTGGCCAAGACCGAAGCAGCCGTACCCGAGGCGGCCCTCTCAAGAATGTCATTCACGGCCCTCAGGAATTTGGCCTCCAGCTCATATCCGTTATCGGCCTTGAAATAGGTATCTGGATTGCCGTCACTGTCAGCGTCCCACTCCGCTTCAAGATCAGGGCGGTTATTGCCGTTTTTGTCGATAAAACCCCCATTCTTTGCCGCATCCTTTAACAGTCGCTCAGCATTCGGATCGTTTCCAAAGGCATAAATGGTATATAGGATCAGGCTCTGGTCGCCGTCTAGATCGCTCCTCGGGTCATTGGTGCGGGCATAGAGGGCGATATCATCGAGATAGTCCGTTCCATAGTCAGGGTAAGTACCCGGATCGTTACCATCCCCATCATAATCCTTGAGGAAGTCAGGTATCATCATGTCATAGGTGGAGGCACCATCGGTCAGTAGAATGACAAAGCTCTTGGCACAATGGACGAACTCGGTCCCGTTATAGTAGGGATCATCACCTACGTTTGCACGAGGGATCACGTTGTTGGGATACTCCAAACCATCCTGGACATCCTCTTGTTTGAAGTACTGCATGGCCACATAATAGGCCTCGGCCAGAGGGGTCCAGGTATTGCAGGCGGTGTTTTGAAGATTAGTGATGAGGGATGGCATGTTGGTGCCGATCGTGTTGGCGATATAACCACCACTCTCGCCCCTGCCCCTGCCGTAATTGAAAAATTCATTTCCCCACCTGGCCTTGTCACCAATCTTCTGCAAGATTCCCGCGATATTGCCATCCACGAAGTTATAGGCCTCATCGGGGTGGGCATTCATATTCTTAGCAACCCGTATGACATAGGTGTTGCCGTCCACATAAAAATTACCGTCATCAACAAGGTACGTGTAGTATGTGCCGCTTGTGAACGGGGTTACATCGCCCGTATCGTCATAACCCTTTATAAAATCATAGCCGCCTGGAGGGGTTTCACCGATGTTCGTTT
>Ga0114920_10000829_pt1 | contig 13758 bp, 14 predicted proteins | sample ChitaG_FD_88683 | JGI IMG/M metagenome (GOLD analysis project Ga0114920, IMG submission 88683) | Deep subsurface microbial communities from South Pacific Ocean to uncover new lineages of life (NeLLi) - Chile_00310 metaG | ecosystem: Environmental > Aquatic > Marine > Oceanic > Sediment ... | reverse complement strand
TATCTCCGTCAAGGTGATATATTCAACAACGGTAAACTCTATTCCACCAACCGCGGTTGCTTCCCCTAGTGCCAGCATCTCCTCAACAGGCGGTGCCTCATAAGTAGGGCGTGGTGGAACAGCCGGACCTTCGCCGCGGCCACATGCCCCAACGATAGCTACACCAGCTACCAGAAGAACTGCAACACCCGTCCATATAATTCGCCACACCTTTCAATTGCCCTCCTTTCAACTGACTTTTATTGACTTTATATTTAATTATTTTAGACAAATTATATTGCCCTTAGTCTTTGAAGTCAATACAATAGGCGGAGGAGCTTACCCATAGCGGCTCATTTAGCAACACAGTCCGGTATTGCGCAGGATCTTTTGCCTCTCTTCATAGGTAACCCCCTTGGCTACCCCCCCAAACGTTTATCTAATATTTATGCCTTGCCCTAGTTATTTATGCCTTGTTTATATGTCATATTTAACAATCATCACAGCCGTTACCTGCTCAGTGAAGGAGATAACATGTTCCATACCATAAGGAGCCAAAGGTGCCAGCGTTGTGGAGGGAATCTCTATTTGGATTGTGACCAGTACGGGGTCTACATCTCTTGTATCCAATGTGGTGCCGTCTATGATAAGTACACCGAACCGGAAATAAGAAATTCAAATTCGAGGTTACCAGTAACAGTTTTAAAACGGGAGCAAATTATAAAATACATTCTCGGCTCTTAATAACAGCATTTTCCACCTATTATCTTAATTTATTGTGAAATTTTTTGTGATTTTTTTGTGAAATTAACCCAATAACCCTATTGACAAAACGCATTTCATAATATATAATTGACAAAACGCATCTCATAGTGGACAATTGGCAAGACTGCCAGGGTGAATTTTGTTAAGGAGTAAAAAGAAATGATTACTACAGTTATAACCAGTACTATAACCTCAATAACCACAACCAGCATGATGGTCTTTGGTGTGGGGTTGGGTTTGGTGGCAGTAATTGCTTTGATTGTCTTCCTTTTTGCCAGGCAGTTGGCTACCGCCAGTGGTAGTAATTCTCCCCGATTTTTAGCCAAGTCTCTTGATGTAAGTATAGTCCCCCTCCTCATCGTCTTTGCCCTGATAGTAGGCATTAAGGCGGTGGAGATATTAGGCTAGCAGGGGTATTACCACATATAATAGAGTATTAGTAATGCCATGAGACAGGGTCACTCCGAGGAGTGACCCTGTTTTATTTACCACCCAGCCAAAGAATAAGCCGATAATAAAAACGAAGGGGATATCCCAGGGATTAGTTGAGTAGTGTATCAAGTGCATGACAGCGAAGAGCAAGGCGACATAAGGTAATCCCCAGCCTCCAAAAAACTTCATTGATGCTCGTTGAATTAGCCCCCGAAACATGAACTCCTCAACAAATCCTGTTCCAACCAGAAAAACAAGGGTGGCTAGTAATACCTGCCCCCAGCCCAGCTCGGGAATTAATGGCTCAGGTTTCAGAAGATAGTACTCGGCTACACCAAAGATAATCCCGGTTAATGCCACCACTAACTGCCAGGGGAGCTTCTGGACAGTGAGCCCGACTTCCCTGGCGGTAAAATTGAGGTGGTGCATTGCTACCCAGGCTGCCAGGAACAGAGTAGGATAGATAATAAGATACCAGTAGAGCACAGGAAATTGGGCCAGTGGCATAGCCAGGCTCATTATTCGGGTCAGGGGAGCAAGACAGAGCACCAGAAGGAAGCCACGAATGGGCGACTTTGCCACTAGCGATGAGTGAACCACGAGCCCGGTCAGGACAATGATATGGCAAACAATACCCGCTACTAGACTAAACAGATTAGTAACTATCTCCGAGCCAGCAATAACCACCAGATAAAGGATGGCTATACTCATCCCTACTCCTTAACATCAAGCCAGAGGAAGAGCGACCTATAGGGCTCCTCCTCTCCTTCTCTAAATAGCAAGAATTCCACCTTCTGATTTTCCCCTACCTCTACTGCAGTGACCTCCACCTCCTGTTGCCACCCCTGCTCATGCTGCAACATCACCGGTCCTAGCTCTTCAACTAGTGTCCCCGCCGACCGTATCTCAACAAGGTAGTACACATCCTGATATTCGTGGTTAATAATCCCCACCACCACCCTCCCTGCCTCCCCTAACTTTAGCTCCCGGGGATAATCAGCTGCTTTTCCTTCCTCTCTTTTAGTAAATAGAGTTTTGATAAGTGTATAACAGCAAAGAAAAGCACCAACCGAGATACCAGATTCAGAGTAAAATACAGATAACCTTAAAAACAAGACTTAGAGACAATCAATAAGAGACATTTGGGGACAAAATTAACCCCCTGATGTAGCATTGCCTCCTCATTTCGCCTAAGCCTCTTGAGCTAATATAGTACTACAAGTATAATAGCGGTGGCAAGAATAATCAGTACCGAGTTTGGATGTTAGATGAATTTGGACAATAGTCAAAAGATACTTAGATTTGATTATCTGATGCTAATCCCCATTATGGCATTGGCATTCTACATTGCCTTTATTCCGCACCAGAACTATCCTTACCCGGTACACATAGACGAATGGATTCACCTTGCTTACCAATGATATTGAGGAACACCTGCTTGCCCATAAAAAGGGCCTCAAACTTACCGAGGTACCGACAGTGATGCGTCGCTGAAATGTCGGGCAAACGAGATGCTATACCCCGAAGCAGCTGTTTAAGTTCCCCTTAGAGCTGGTGTCTGTTTTCTTGAGAAACTGATCAGCGACTTATCCTTAAACTCCCCCCACCAGCCATTAGTTGCTCAACTTCCTCTAGTGTACACCAGTTGATATCACCAGGGTTTGAATGTTTTAATGCCGAAGCGGCGGTTCCATATTTTAGTGCCCGCTCAATATTCGTCTCATCACTGAGATAACCATATAAAAAGCCACCAGCGAAAGCATCTCCAGCACCGAGTCGGTCAACTATCTCAATATCGTATTTTCGGTCGGCATAAGATTTACCATTATAGTAAGCAATAGCTGTCCAGTAATTCCTCCATACGGTAATGTTCTCTCTGATTGTTATCGCCACCACCTTGAAGCCAAAAAGTTCAGCAAGTTTTCGGGCTACCTCATTGTAGTCTTTACCTTCAATCTGGAAAACCCTTGCCGTATCCTCTTCGGTGGTAATCAGGATGTCCACACACTCCATCAAAGGAGTAAGTGTATTTCTTGCCTGCTCTGTGCTCCAAAGACGGGCTCGATAGTTAAGGTCAAAGCTGACCAGCAGGCCTGACTTTCGTGCTTCATTCAAGGCTTCCTTGGTTGTCTCGGCAGCACCGGGGCTTAGTGCAGGGGTAATTCCGGTCGTGTGAAAGGCTCTTGTTTGGGAGAACAGATTGCCCCAATCAATCATACCGGGTTGTATTTTTGATATCGCCGAATTAGCCCGGTCATAAACTACAGCGCTTGAGCGGGGCAGTGCTCCAAATTCGAGGAAGTATATCCCCAGCCTATCTCCGTCTGACCATACAATATGTGAGGTGTCGACGCCCTGTTCCCGAGCCCTATTCTGTATCATTCTCCCCAGTGGGTTGCGCGGCAGGCGGGTGACAAATGCCACCCTGAGCCCAAACCTGGCTGCGCTAACAGCTACACTTAGCTCGGCACCGCCAGCATGAGCATCAAAGCCTGTTGTCTGCTCCAATCTCTGAAAGTGGGGTGGAGAGAGCCGGAGCATTACCTCACCGAATGTAAGTAGGTCAAACATTACTTACCCCCTTTAACTTTTCCCTTGCCTCTCTAATTCGGGTGATGAATTGTTTTGCTTTTTGTTCGGTTAGGCTATAATCTCCCTTGGCTAAAGCCTCTTTGGTCAGGTCACTACCAACCCCTACCGCGACTGCGCCAGCCTCAAGCCACTCGGCTACGTTATCTACATTTACTCCACCCATAGGGATTAGCCTTGCCTGAGGTAGTGGTTCCCTTATCGCCTTTATAATTCTGGGGCCAAAAAGACTGGCTGGAAAAATCTTTACCGCATCAGCCCCATGCTCCATAGCGCTAACTACTTCTGTTACGCTCATTGCTCCAGGTATGCAAACCTTTTGGTAGCGATTGCTTATCCGAAGCATCTCCAGGTTAAGATGGGGACCAATCACAAATTCCACGCCGGAGATGATTGCCAGACGCGCTGTCTCAGCGTCAAGAACAGTCCCCGCCCCAATTACTACCTCGCTATCAGCATACCTTGATACCAGCTCACGGATTACCTCTAAAGCACCAGGAACAGTCATTGTTATCTCCAGAGCAGTAATACCCCCGCGGCGGGCTGCTTCAGCCAAATTAAGTCCACGCTCAACATCCGGTGCCCGAATTGCAGCTATTATGCCACAATCAAAGATACATTTCAGGGTCTCATACTTATCCCTAATTTTTATCACCCCCTTTCGACTTAGATAAAGATTATTATAATTCGTAATCCAAACTTGTCAATTCCTGCTATTGGAAAAGGCTGATTGACGCCCTTGATTTTGTCATGTTAGACTAAGCGACTGCAACTCTGACGACTGGTAATATAAACCCAGGTTTTTTTATAATTAGTTCTGAAAAGGAAGGTACTTGGAAGTGGACTACTTAGAAAGTATTGTTACCGCCATAGACGAGGGGGAGACGGAACAGGTAGCTGAGCTTACCCAAAAGGCACTTGATGAGGGAATCCCGGCCAAGGAGTTAATGGAGAGAGGACTGGTAAGGGGGATGGAAAAAGTGGGAGAAAAATTCAAGGAAGGTGTTGCTTATCTCCCTGAAATACTCATTGCTGCCCGGGCAGCTAATAGGGGACTGGAAGTTCTAAAGCCAGCTATTACCAAAAGTGGGGTAAAACCTAAAGGTAAAGTAGTTATTGGCACCATTGAAGGGGACCTGCACGACATCGGGAAAAACATGGTCAAATTTGTGTTACAAGGGAATGGATTTGAGGTTATTGATCTAGGAGTTGATGTCTCAGCAGCGCAATTCCATCAGGCAGTAGTAGAGGAAAAACCCGATATGGTAGCGATTTCAGCGCTGCTTACCACTACTATGGTTAACATCCCCTCAGTATTAGAAACTTTGGGAAAAACCGGGCTGAGAGGGGGCGTGAAAATTATGGTCGGTGGTGCATCCCTCACCGAAGAGTATGCTCAGGAGGTAGGTGTCGATGCCTATGGTGAGGACTGTTTTCAGGCAGTTGAAATAGCCCGAAGGTTTATGGGGGTAACCTCCTGAGGATATTTAAGGTAAGCACAGGGAAAATAATGACCGGGAGAGAACGGTTTTTAAAGATTGCTCGATTTGAGCTACCAAATACGTTTTTTCTTTCAACTTATAATCATGCTATGTGGCACAAAACCCTGGAGCGTTGGGTAGAGGAGGGCGCGCCTAAGGAAATCCTTTCCTCAACCAAGGCTCGCTTGGGTTACTTTGGTTTTGAGCGAATTGGTATGGTGCACGTCGAAGCCTCTTTCCTGACGTTAGGCAAAACAGGTGGTCCTCCTTTCATCCCCCCGGTTCGTCCCCGCTTTGAACTTAAGGTGTTGGAAGAAGATGAAAGAACCAGGGTCATCATTGATGAAGGAGGGAGGAAACTGCGTCAATATAAAGATGACCCGCAGCGGATGCCGGCTTGGCTTGATGCCCCGGTGAAAAACAGAGGTGACTGGGATGAGTACAAGAAGCGACTTGACCCTCATCACCCAGAAAGGTGGCTTGAGCCTGATTGGGGTGCTTATGCTGAAAACCTAAGCCAACGGGACTACCCCTTGGGGGTGGATGTAGGCAGTTTTTACGGGCTATTGCGTGAGTGGACCGGGGCGGAAAGGCTGATGTACCTCTTCTATGATGACCCAGAGCTAGTCTGTGATATGATGGCACATATGGAGTATTTCTCCACCGAGATAATTCAGAGGGTGCTTAAAGATATTCAGGTGGACTTTGCTGTCTTCTGGGAGGACATCGCCTGGAAGGGGGGACCCCTAATTTCCCCCAAGATGTTCCGGGAATTTATGATGCCCCACTATAAAAAAGTTACCGAGCTACTTCACCGTAAAGGGGTAGATATTATCTTCGTTGATTCCGACGGAGACATCTCTGAGCTCATCCCTTTATGGGTTGAAAGCGGGGTCAACGGGATGTATCCCCTTGAGGTAGCTGCCGGTATGGATGCCGTCAAGTTAAGAAAGCAGTATGGTAAGCAATGTATTCTATGGGGCAATATTGATAAGCGTGCCCTGGCTAAGGGGAAGGAGGCAATAAAAGAAGAACTGGACCGGAAGACACCATTCCTTCTCTCCCAGGGTGGCTATTTCCCTGGTATTGACCATTTTATACCGGAAGATGTATCGCTGGAGAACTTTCAGTTTTACCTTGATTATTTGAGAGAGCACTTTGCCGGCTAAGAGGGTTCATCCAATCCACTAATACCCCAGCGTTAGATTTTGTATAGGTTTCGAAGGAGAATGTCTGACAGAATAAAGATTGCTGCAGCCCAGATAGAGCCCAAGCTGATGAAAACTGACGAAAATCTGAGAAACATTTTGAACTTTGTCAGAAAATAGGTTAAAATTTAGCCCCAGATGCAGTGGCCTATTGGAATCCAGGAGGTAGGCAATGAAAAGCAAACTTTATGGGACCACGGGAAAGATTCTAAGGGTTGACCTGGGTAAGGAAAGGGTCCGGGAAGAAGCCTTGGATGAATCTGTGCTACGCAGGTATGTGGGCGGTACGGCGCTGGGGTCAAAGTATCTTTATGAGGAGGTGGACCCCAAGATAGCCTGGTCAGACCCGCAAAATATCCTCTACCTAGGCTCTGGGGCACTCGGTGGTGCCAGAATAGCCGGAACAGGGTGTTTCTCAATAGTGACCAAAGGTGCTCTCAACAACGGAGCTACTTCCACCCAAGCCAACGGGTTCTTCGGTGCCTATCTAAAATTTTCTGGTTTTGACGGCATATTGATTCAGGGAGCTAGTGCCAATTGGAAATACCTATATGTTCATGACGGAGTGGCTGAGTTAAGGGATGCTCAGCACCTGGTGGGACAAAATACCTGGGAAATTGAGGATACGATAAAGAAAGAACTGGGGTATAGCGAAAGCGGCATGAGTGTCTTTAGTATTGGCCCGGCTGGTGAAAATCTGGTCAAATTTGCCGGTGTCTTCGGTGACCGGGGCCACTCAGCCTCACATAATGGTGTCGGCGCTTGCTGGGGTGCCAAAAAGATAAAGGCGGTAGCAGTTTCACGAAGCAACGGTAAAGTCGAGGTTGCTGATGCCCAAAAAGTGTCAGCCATTGCCAAGCAACTTAATGAAGACTTCAAGGAGCATATAGTTTATCAGTGGGGCACCAGCCGTGGCTTCCCCGGTACTTTGAAAATAGGAGCATTACCAGTTAAGAATTATACTACCAACCTCTTCCCGGAATGGGAAAAGTTTGACGGTCCCTATATCAGGAGTCATTTCGAGCGCAAGAACCACCCGTGCTGGGCCTGTCCTGCCCCGGGACATTCCGGATTTTTGAAAGTTACCGAGGGCCCTTATAGCGGTTATTTTGGCAAGGACCCCGAATATGAAGAGTGGGCAGCCTACGGCCCTCAGATTGGCCAGACAGACCCCGGGGCTGCGGTCATGCTTGCTAATGAGGGTGATCGTCTCGGCTTTGATTGTAATGAGGCGGGATGGATTGTGGGCTGGGTGATGGAATGCTATGAGAAAGGGTTGCTCACCTCAAAGGAGCTTGATGGGCTTGAAATGACCTGGGGCAATGCTGAGGCAACCCTCACCCTGCTGAGAAACATCACCTACCGCAGAGGATTCGGTAATATACTGGCCGAGGGGCTCAAGTATGCCGCTGAGCATATTGGTGGTGAGGCGATCAACATGGCTGTTTCCACGATGAAACCGAGTACCCCTAGAGGCCACGACCACCGCGCCCGCTGGGTCGAGATGCTTTCTACATGTGTTACTGGTACTGGCACAGTGGAGACTCTGGTACCCCAGATAAGGGATATAACTGCTTACGGGCTACCTCAGCAATGGGACTGTTTCTCGTGGCAAGATGTCTCAAGGGTTGAAGCTAAAACAAAGGGCTCGACTCAATTTGCTGACTCACTCGTCACCTGCACCTGGGCCACGCGACACAATATACCCGTTCTAACGGAAGCATTAAATGCCGCTACCGGCTGGGATTTGTCATTTGATGAGGCTTTAAAGGTAGGACGTAGAGCAATAAATATAATGAGGCTATTTAACATCAAAGCGGGGCATACACCCGACATGGATAAACCAATGCCTAGATATGGCTCCACCCCAGTGGATGGGCCAGTTAAAGGCATATCTGTTGAACCTCACTGGGAAGATATGGTAAGCAATTACTACCACTTGATGGGCTGGGATAGAAAGACGGGGTCACCCTTGCCTGAGACGCTCAGTGAGCTTGGGCTTGAACACCTATTAAAAGACTGAGAGAAGAGGATAGCTTCCCGCCTGAAGCGACGGAGCTTAATCTAAAAGCGCTTAAAAAGGGATTTGATACCATAAAAACAAAAAGGAGGTAGTTTAAAAAATGGGTAACATCAAGGTAATAAACATTGCCGGAACCGAGTGCCGACCTGAGGTAGAGGAGAAATGGAACCAATGGTATAACGAGATCCACGTTCCAATGCTGTTTAAGTACCAGGGGGTGAAGCGAGCAACCCGTTACAAGAGGATAGGTGGTGACGAAGCCTTTCCCCAGTACATCGCGGTGTATGAATTTGAGGAAGAGGAGACCTTAGATAAATATTTTAATAGCCCAGAACGTGCTGCGGCATTGGAGGACGTGAAAAACACTTGGCAGGAAGGGGAGTTTACAACCAAAGGGATAGCCCAGTATGAGTTTATCAAATCTTGGGAAAGATAATTCTGTTATCCCACGCCTATCGGTATAGTCCTGATTATGAGGGCTTCAAAAGGTGATTTGGAGGGTCTAAATTGCTAAGGGAAAGAAAGCTCGGTAGGGGGGTGGCGGTGGTCGGTGCCGGGATATCAAAATTTGGTGTCTTTAAAAATAAAAACTCAAAGGACCTGTTTACTGAAGCTTTCCAGGAAATGCTTGCTTCAGTAGATAAGGGTTTAGAACCTAAAGATATCGACGCCCTTTACCTGGGTAATTTCACCAACGATTTCTTTACCCATCAAGCGCATTGGGGACCTATAATAGCTGACCTAATTGGACATACCCCAAAAGCGGCAACAAGGACAGAGGGTGCCTGCGCCTCAAGCGGACTCGCCTTCAGGGAAGGTGTCTTTGCCATTGCCTCTGGATTCTACGACATCGTTTTAGTCGGTGGGGTTGAGGAGATGTCAAAACGCACTACCAGTGAAGTTACCGAGGGTTTGGCGCTGGCAAGCAGCCCCTATGAAGGGCAGATTGGACTTACCTTCCCGGGCTGTTTTGCTATTATGGCTACAGCTTATTTTGAAAAGTATGGAGCCACCAGGCAGCATCTGATGAATGTTACCCTAAAAAGCCATAATAACGCCAGATTTAACCCGAAGGCACAGTTTAATTTATCTATCCGTGATATCATGGATTCCAGAATTGAACGCGCCAGGAGCAAAGGCGAACCAATACCAGCCTGGAAGGATGAGCAGGAGTTCCTGCTTGACCCGGTGGTTAACCCGGTAGTTTCTTGGCCATTGTACCTTTTTGACTGCTGCCCGATAAGCGACGGGGCAAGTTGTATGCTACTGGTAGCCGAGGAAATAGCTAAAAACTTTACCGATAATCCCCTGCATGTTGCTGGCATCGGACAAGGAAGTGGCCTAGATTTACATGCTGTGGATGACCTTACCTTCTTTGAAGCTACAAGGCATGCCGCCAATGAAGCTTTTAAGATGTCAGGGCTTAAGCCGGAAGAGATTCAATTTGCTGAGGTGCACGATTGTTTCTCCATCGCCGAGATTATTCACCTGGAAGACCTTGGCTTTTGTAAACCTGGGGAAGGCTATAAGGTTGTGGCCGAGGGTATAACTAAATTAGACGGGCCAAAACCGATTAACACCTCAGGGGGGCTTAAATGTAAAGGACACCCGGTAGGTGCCACGGGTACAGCCCAGCTTTATGAGGTTTGGAAGCAGCTAAGAGGTGAAGCCGGGAAGCGGCAAATCCCGAATCCCAACTTAAGGGTTGGCGCCGCTCATAATCTCGGTGGAACCGGGGGTACCTGTACGGTTACCATTCTTGAGAGGAGATAAAGTGACCGAAGAAAGGCCTTTCAGCGATATTACCTATGAGCAATTCTTGAGTGAAGAAAAACTCATGGCTTCAAGATGTAAAAAGTGTGGCCGGCTCTTCGTGCCTCCTCGCTCCCTTTGCCCTCACTGCCAAAGCCTTAAAATGGAATGGGCCCAGATGAAGGGCAAGGGCAGGCTGGTTGCTTTTACTTCGATAGCTATCGGTCCTCCTTTTATGGTCAAAGAAGGCTACAATACCAGGCATCCTTATTGCATTGGAGTGGTGGAGCTTGAGGAAGGAGCCAGGATAGTAGCCCGCATTGAGGGGGTGGCGGCAAATAACCCAGAGACAATAAGAATTGGGACACCTCTAACCGTGCAATACCTGCATCAAGGCGCTCAGGAAAATTTGAAAACTTTCTTAGCCTTCAAGCCGGTGTAAGATTTTTATGACCGGAATTAAAGCGAAACCATATTTAATCCTCTTCGTCGGGGTGCTTTCCGTTTCCTTCGCCGCTATTTTCATCCGTTTGGCAGAGGCACCCCCCCTTGTTATTGCTACCTACCGCTTGACTCTAGCCTCACTGGTATTAATCCCCTTTCTCCTCGTCCGACCTAAAGAGACCTTAAACAAACTATCCCGGGGTGACTGGTTATTAGTGCTGCTCTCAAGCCTATTTTTAGCCCTGCACTTTGCCCTTTGGATAACCTCACTTAGTTACACTACGATTGCCAGCTCGGTGATTCTGGTAACCGCTAATCCCTTATTCGTGGCTTTAATCTCCTATTTCCTGTGGCGGGAAAGGCTGACCAGGATAATGATACTCGGCATTGTGGTTGCCTTCATCGGAGCTATATTCATTACCCACAGCGGTTTTAGGATAAGCCCGGGTGCCCTACTGGGTGATGGGCTGGCTTTGCTGGGTGCCTTGGCCATGGGTTCCTACCTCGTTATTGGTCGACAGCTTAGAAGGCGCATTGAGCTTCGTCATTACCTGGCAATTATCTGCACTGGTGCGGCGCTGATTTTACTTACCGCCACCCTGCTCGCCGGTCACAGTCTATTTGGTTATTCCTCCACCACCTATATCATGCTCATCCTCCTAGCAGTCGTGCCGCAGCTTATCGGTCACTCGTCTTTAAATCTAGCCCTGCGCCTAGTACCAGCTACCTTTGTTGCCGTCGCCATTCTTGGTGAACCAGTCGGAGCAACGACTCTCGGATATTTCATCCTTGAAGAGACACCGACTGTTATTGAAATAACAGGAGGCCTGCTGATTTTGGGCGGGATATTTATCGTCTTAAAACAGAAACCAGAAAAATTAGGTGGTGAAACGTATAAATTGCTATAATTACCTAAAGAAAAGATAACCAAAGGAGAAAGAAGAGTGGCAAAGATAACACTAGCCGCAGTAAGTATGAATGCTGAGCTTGATAAAGACCATAACCTGAAGAAATACCTGAGATTCATTGATGAAGCGTCCGGTCTGGGCGCTAGCTTGATAGTTTTTCCAGAGATGTCGCTCCAGGGTTATCTATATTCGGCAAACCATGAATTCACCGCCGAGGAACTGAGATACCACCATGAAAATGCCGAAGCCGCCCCCGGTGAAAGTACTGAAATTCTGGCTAGCAAGGCTGCCGAGAAAAACATCTATATTATCTATGGCTTCTGCGAAAAAGTGGAGACGTCATTTATTCGGCTGCTTTATAACTCAGCTGCTCTTGTTGGTCCGGAGGGTCTGATTGGAGTTTATCGAAAGGTCCACCTAGCTGGGAATGAACGGGACATATTTCGCCCCGGCAATTCATGGAATGTATTTGAAACCAATCTGGGCAGGATAGGCATATTTATCTGTTACGACCTCTTGTTTCCTGAGTCAGTAAGAGAATTGACCCTGGGGGGTGCCGAGATTTTGGTCTCGCCCACCGCTTGGCCCGGGGAGGGGGGATGGTTTACTCATGCCTGGGAATTATTAACCCGAACCAGGGCACTGGAGAACGTGCGCTGGCTCGTGGCTTCAGGAATGGTCGGGGTAAGTAAACAACAAAGGTATTTGGGTAACAGCAGAATAGTTAACCCGCAGGGCAAGGTAATTGCTGAAACCTCGGAAGAAGGTTTGATAACGGCAACGGTTTCTGTCCAAGAAGAATTAAAAAGACTTCAGAACGAGACTATTTTTAGTCCTCTCCGCTGGAGAGTGCCGGGCTCCTATGAGAACATCAGTAAAGATTTATATAGCTAAAGAAGCAAAAGGGGAGAGATGGAAATTATGGAGACCAAGATTAAGGCCATTGCCAGGGAAAATGGTGCCGCTCTGGTGGGTATTGCCTCCCGGGAAAGGCTGACCGAAGCTCCCCCTTCGGCCGACCCGGACTACCTGCTGCCATCCACGCAGTCAGTCATTTCCTTTGCCATTCCGCTGGACCGGAGGGCAATTCGTGATTACCTCAGCAAAAAAGATTGGTTGTCCCGCGGTACAGACCAAAAGCTCATTTACCAGAAGCTTTATAATATTTCTGACCGCTTGGTTGACCTCCTTAAAGGGCGGGGCTTTGAAGCCCGGTGGGTGCATGCCAACAAATCCTATCGCCCCGAACCGGGCGGTACCGACCACTTTAGCCGGGTGGAGATAGTGCCTGATTTCTCTCTTCGTTATGGGGCGGTAGCGGCTGGATTGGGGACGCTGGGATGGAGTGGCAATCTGGTGACTCCCCAGTTCGGTGCCGCGGTCTACTTAGGTGCGGTGCTGACTACAGCCAAACTTGAGCCAGACCCTCTCCTTGAAGAAAGCCCTTGTGAGAGATGCAAGATTTGTACCACCGTCTGCCCGGTGGAAATGATAAGTAAGCGGCAAACCGTCTCGGTGACCATAGCTGGCAGGGAGTATAGCTATGCCAAGAAGGATAATAATGCCCGCTGTATCATCGGATGTGGCGGCTTTCATGGCTTGGGACCAAACAAGAAGTGGTCGACCTGGAGTCCTTACCGAGTGGACTACCCATTACCCGCAGATGAAGCCGAGCTTATTGAGCTGAGCCGCCGCCTCCGGCGCGCCGACCCTGACCGACAAGACAAACCAGCCTTCCGTACCGAGCGAGACTTTTGTTTCGACCCCAATGAAACCTACTTTGACACCTGTGGCAATTGTGGACTAATCTGCTGGGAGAAGCGGGAGGAGCGACTGGAGAACCAACGCCTGCTCTGGAACTCCGGTGTGGTGGCACTCAGCTATCAGGGCAGAAGGGTAGCTGTGCCTGCTGGGGAGACAGCTGAAATAAATACCCCTTATGTGGTGAAGGTGGCAATACTCCACCACGAAATCAAGAAAGCTCCGGTCCTTGTCCCGGTGGCGGGCAAAAGCTCAGCGGCAACAGTTACCGATGCCCAGGTTATGTCTCTGCTGGTGAGAACTCTTTAAAGAGAGGTGATGTCTGTGGTCCAACTCAAGGAAAAGCTATGCAGTTTAGTCGAGGCTGCTAAACTGATTAAGAACGGCTCGCGCATCGCTTTCGGCGGGTTCACCAT
>Ga0114920_10000828_pt1 | contig 13758 bp, 10 predicted proteins | sample ChitaG_FD_88683 | JGI IMG/M metagenome (GOLD analysis project Ga0114920, IMG submission 88683) | Deep subsurface microbial communities from South Pacific Ocean to uncover new lineages of life (NeLLi) - Chile_00310 metaG | ecosystem: Environmental > Aquatic > Marine > Oceanic > Sediment ... | reverse complement strand
CAGCGCCAGAGGCAATCTTGGTCCCCATCTATCAGCCATCCAGCCCATAAGGATTGCGGATAGGGTATATACCGCCATATAGATGGAGAAGGCTATCGAGGTCTCTCCTCTCGACCAGTGGAACTCGGCCGCCATGGGCTTCAGGAATATGCCAAAGGAGTAGAAGGCGCCATAGGTCCCCAGAGCCAAAAAAGAGGCGGCAACGATTAGCCAGCCATAGAAGAAAGGTAGAGGACTCGGTTTTTTGGGGAGAGGTTGCCCTTTCACCCAGGTTTCTCCCTTCACCTCGAGGCCTTGCCGGGGAATAACGAGTCAGGCCAGTTTACCATATATTAGGCTTGCCTCAAAGCGAGGTAATGACTCTGCGACGCCGAGAGAATGACTACCCTATTGAGGTCACAGTGTCTTCGATGTATAATCGCTAGGGTAGAATCTATCCCCTAAGGTGGCTATCGCGATGCCTTCTGAGGTGAAAAGAGACCTAGCTTTTGCCCATGAGGCCCGAATTTGTATTCAGTGCGCCTCTTGCACCTCGCGTTGCCCATCGCCGTTGCGTATAACCCCCAATATCAGGAAAATGATCAGGATGGTGCAACTGGGCATGATAGAAGAGGTTCTGCAAAGCGATAGACTGTGGGCCTGCGCCCTCTGCCTGGAATGCTGTGGGTATTGCCCTCTTGGCGTGAAGACTTGTGTCATAATCACCTCGCTCAGAGAGATGGCCGTAGCGCGGGGCCTTTTGCCCAAGCCGGCGGTTTACTTCACCAACAATACCTTAAGACGGGGAAGGCCGCTTCCCCTTACTCCTGAGGAAATGACTTCTTGGGCCCAGGGACTCAATCTTCCCCGGGCAGGAGAAAGGATTTTCTACACCGGCATTTACCCCATGCTGGACCGGGCCGAGTCTTTGCTCAGGACCAGTTCAAAGTTCTCAGAATCGAGTTTTCGCCTTCTGAGCAGGTTCCTCATCGCCCTGCAAAGGTTCGGGCTAGATAAGGCAGTGGTAAGAATTGGACAAAGGGTAAAGCCTGGGGAGGAATTCCGTAAGTCACTGATTAGCTCAGTGAAAGTGCTCTCCAGGCTTGGGGTGGATTTAGCCTATCTCTACGAGGAGGAGCCCTGGTGTGGCATCGATCTTCACACCTATGGGTTGAGTGATCATTTCGCCAGGCGCGCCGAAAAGGTTTTCAGGAAGTTCCAGGAGTTCGGGGTCAAAGAGATAATCACCCCCGACACCCTGTCTGCCTTTGCCTTCAAGAATCTCTATCCTCAGGTCATCGATTCCTTTGACATTGAAGTAAAGCACTTCACCGAGGTGGTGGCAGAGAAATTGAAGGATAAAAAGGTAAGCCTGAAGATAGATAACACCTTCATCGTGTACAGCGACCCTTGCTACCTGGCTCGCCATATGGGGGTGATAGCAGAGCCCAGGGAAATCATAGGGAAGATCAAGGGAGCAAGGCTGAGGGAGGTTGAGAGCAGCGGGTTGGCTACCAGATGCGACGGCGGAGGAGGTATGGAGATTATTCTCCCCAAAGTCGCTATAGAAATGGCCAAAGCGAGGGCTGAGGAGCTAATGGATATCAGACCCGAAATGATAGTGACTGCCTGCCCCGTATGCGTCATGATGCTGAAATTGGGTCTTGAAGAGATTGATAGCCACACCGAGGTTGTAAATATAGAGGACCTGATACTTCGGGCCCTGGGTGACAAGGCCTAGCACGCTTTTGTAACCCTGGCCCGCTACATCTCGTACCGGGCTAAGTCGGAAGGGAGCCCCATGCTACGCCACACTGCGAAGCAGCAGCCCGATAGCAAATCGGCTTGGTTCTTTAAGGCGATAACAAAGAGGTGGAGCTCTAGCTTGGTCTTGAGATACTCGTTCCACAATCGCACTGTGCCCCCTTCCTTCCCCGGTGGCCCTAGACCCCTGGGCTTATAGGCCGAAGGACGGAGTTGCAGCTCCCTTATTACCTGACGCACCGGGGAACCACAGTTGGGGCACACGCCACCCCTGATGCTCCCGATGTGGATCCAACCACATTGCTCACACCATTGCGTTCTGGTGGGACGAAACTGCTCGCCCAACTTGGTCCAATGTTCATCGAGGTCGAAATCGATCTCGCACCCCAGCCACTTCTCTCCCACCTCCCTCTGACATACATAGAAGGGCCTGGGCAATCGCGACGCCTGGCACAGTTGCTCCCCCATCCTGTCCCGCTCGGCCTGGGAGTCATCCTCTAACTGCAATATCCTTAGCTTATCTCCGGTGACATAGCCCAGGGTGAACACGCAGTCGTGGCTAGCCTCTATGTTGATGACGGTGCCCTTCAGCCCTACGTGCAGTGTTGACTCGTATTGCTTCGTTTGTTTACCTCCCATCAGCGGGTCACGATATTGCCCCGATTTTCGACCGGGGGGCCAACAGGTTCTCCAGTTAACCTCAGTTGTCCCGCCATATCGTTAATAACATCGGCGAATTTCCTTCCCTCAGTAGCTGACATCCATTCCAGTGTCACCTTCCCCGGCTCAATTCTCAGCATGCCGGCCTGGGGGTCAACCACTCCTACTTGGAGCAGCTTGTGGCACTCCTCGCATTGATAGCAGAGGCCACAGTGCAGGCAGCGCCTGGCCTCCTCCATCGCGGTGTCGCTGTCCCAGGCCAACTCCACCTCCACAAAGGAGCTGACTCTCTCCTCCGCGGGCACTGAGGGCATCACCACCCTGGCCCTCTGCCTTTCCTCTTCTGTTTGGGCTCTCTTTTCCTCCCTTCTTTGAGCCCTCCCCTCTCGCACGTCCTTCCCCTGCAGATAGCGAGAGATGGACAGCGCCGCCTCTTTCCCCGCGGCGATGGCTGAGATGACATCAGAAGGGCCGCTGACCATATCTCCTGCAGCAAAGACCCCCTCCCTGCTGGTGTGCCAGGTGACCGGGTCAACCAAGAGAGTGCCTCGCTCAGTGGACTGAAGATAGGGAGAAAAGAGGGCGCTGTCCGCCTGCTGGCCAATGGCCACAACCACACTGTCCGCCTCCAAGACGAACTCCGACCCCTTCACCGGCACAGGCCGGGGACGGCCGCTCTCATCAGGCTGGCCCAGCTCACAGCGGAGGCATTCCAGCCCGCTCACTTTCCCCTCTGCTGTGAGGATACGGGAGGGAAGACATAGAGTACTCAGCTTTACTCCCTCCTCCACCGCCTGCTCTATCTCGCTGGGGATCGCCGGCATCTCCGCTGCCGAGCGACGATAGACAATGGTCACCTGTGTGGCGCCGCAGCGCAGGGCAGCCCTGGCAGCATCCACAGCAGCATTGCCTCCGCCCACCACCGCCACCCTGGGTTCCAGATGGACCTTTTCCCCGGAGTTCACCTTCCTCAGCAGGTCCAGCGCCTGCACCACCCCTGCGGCATCCTCTCCGGGGATTCCCAGCCTCTGGCTTTTCTGCGCCCCGGTGGCCAGGCAAATAGCCCGGTAACCTTGAGAGAATAGCTCCTCCAGGCTGTTCACCGCGGTGCTGGTCTTTATCTCCACGCCCAGCTCCTGTATGTAGGCCACCTCCTCGTCCAGTATGTCCTTGGGCAGGCGATATGCCGGTATGCCATACCTCAAAAGCCCCCCGGCCTGGGGCATGGCTTCAAACACCGTGACAGGGAAGCCGTTCCTCACCAGGTCATAGGCGCAGGACAGCCCCGCGGGGCCAGAGCCGATGATGGCCACCCTCTCCGTCCTAGTCTGGGGGACAGGCCTCGCCTTCTCTCTCCCCGCCTTCAGCTCCTCATCGGCAATAAAGCGCTTGAGGAAGCGGATGGCCACCGTCTTGTCCTGCTCACCCCTTTTGCAGGCTGTCTCGCAGGGATGGGTACATACTCGCCCACACACTCCAGCAAAAGGCATAGTCTCTCGCACCACCGCCAGCGCCTGGGCAAACCTACCCTGTTGAATGCATGAGACATATCCCTGGGCATTGACTCCGGCGGGGCAAGCCTGGCGGCAAGGAGCCGCCAGGGACACGCCCTGGTGTAGCTTCTCTATTCGCTCGGCGCAGTGGTGATTGCCCGAGATATAGTGGCATTCTCCGGGGTGACAGCCAGCCACCAGCACTTTACCCGCCTTCAGACTCAGGGCGTGGACGATGAACCTGGGGTCCACCCTCCCGCTGCACATCAGCTTTATTATCCGCACTTCCGGCGCATACTGGATTCTGCTGATGCCGGCGGAGTCGGCGGCAACATAGCTACAGTGAGTGCAGAGAAAGGCGAGAATTTTTTCTTGGGGGTTGCTTGCCAGAGCAATCTCTATTTGAGCCATGATCTGCTCATCGCTGAAGTGCCTCATGGTTATGGCATCCTGGACGCAGGTGGCCCCACAACTGCCACAGCCCCAGCAAAGAGCGGGCACCGCGGAAACCTTCTTGTCCTCTAGCTTGAGGGCCCCGAAGGGGCAGACCTCGACACACAGTCCACATCCGCTGCACCTTTCCGCATTAACGATGGCATTTATGGCCTCGCTGCTGAAAACCCCCTTACCCATCGGTATCGATGCCTTCATGGCGGCACCAACCGATTCATGAATGACGTCGGATACCGACTTAGGGTAATGGGCCCCGCCGCAAAGGTAGATGCCATCGCTGGCAAACTCCAACGGCCTCAGCTTTATATGAGCCTCCTGGAAGAATCGTCCTACCCCTATGGGAATTCTAAGGATTTTGGATAGGTTCTCGTTTTCTTGGTCTCCCTCAAGGGCTAGAGTCAGGACCACTAGATCCGCCTTGAGCTCGATCGTCTCGCCGAGAAAGGTATCGTACACCTTAACGACCAAGTCCCCACCTCTCTTGGAAACCTGGGGCCTTTCCCCCCGGGGATACCTGACCACAATCACCCCGTATTCATTGACCACAGGCCCGTAATACTCTTCTTGCCTCCCGGGGAGAACTATATCTTGGGAAAGGATATAAACCTTGGCCTCGGGAAATAGTTCCTTAATGCATTTGGCGTTCTTCAGTGATATGCCGCAGCCGATTCTACAGCAGTAGGGCCTCCCCTCCTCCCTGGCCCCCACGCAGTTAATCATGACCACACTGTTTAGCCCCTTGAACTAGCCCTCTTTGAGCAGGCCCTCCAGCTCTAGCTGGGTGATAACGCCATCCTGTTTCTCACCCACATCGACTTCCTTGAGACCGGTGGCGATGATGATGGTGGAGGTGCCGAACTCCTCGATGGCGGAGTTATGGGAAAGGGAGACATTGTAGTTGCCAAGGTATCCACTGATGCCCTCCACCTTCGCTTCGGTGTATACCCTTATATTCTCGTGCTCCATGACCTCCTTTATCTTGGGGCCGATGATCTCCTGGGCCGGGGTATCGTAGGGGAAAACCCTGTTTAGCCTTCTCATTAGGCCGCCGAGCTCGCTCTCCCTCTCAATGAGCCTCACTTTGAATCCCATATGGGCCAAGGTAGCGGCCGATGTTATCCCCGCTATCCCCCCACCGACCACCAGGCATTCCTTACCCACGGGGAGTTTGACATCCTCTAAGGGCTCGAGGAGACGAACTCTGGCCACCGCCATGGCTGTCAGATCCTTAGCCTTTTCGGTAGCCTTCTCTTTCTCCCCTTTATGAACCCAGGAACAGTGCTCCCTGATATTGGCAAACTCAAAAAGGTACTTATTTAGCCCAACCTGCTCACAGGTTCGCTTGAACAAGTAGGCGTGGGTTCTTGGGGTACAAGCGGCAACCACAATCCTATCGAGGGAATGCTCTTTGATGCATTGCTTTATCCTATCCTGATAACCGGTGGCGCATATAAATTTATCGCCTTCCGCAAAGACCACCTCTTCCAGTGTTCTCGCGAACTCAACCACTTCAGGGACGTCAACCACAGCCCCGATATTGTTGCCACACTGGCACACAAAGACCCCGATCCTGGCTTCACTCTTTGCGCCCATCTGCCACATCCCTGAACTTCGTTAATGCCTATTGATGGCCATCACGGCCTTGGCCGCGGCGCCGCTAGCTTGAGCCACCGATTCCGTAATATCCGATGGCTCGCGGCAAAAACCGCAAATGTATATCCCTTCGACATCGGTTTCAAAGGGTCTGGTCAACGGCTCCGCTTCCATAAAGAAGCCTTCCTTGTCCAGGGCGATTCCCAAGATCTTGGCCAAGGCCTCGTTACCATCAGGCGGGGCCAGGCCTGTCGAAAGGATCAAAATGTCCACCATTACCTCTTTAACCTCGCCCGTATCAATGTCTTCGTACCTAACTTTCAGGTCGCTATCGCCCATTTCGCTCACCTTGCTCGGTCTACTCCTTATATACCTAACACCCATCTCCTCAGCCCTCTGCCAAAGCGCCCACTGCCCTTTGCCGTAGGCTCGCCGATCGATATAGAAGATATAGACTTCCGCGTTGGGGATATGTTCTTTGGTCAATACCGCTTGCTTGGTGGCGTAGGTGCAGCAGACCTTGGAGCAATATTGCTTGCCCCTCAAGTCCCTAGAGGCCACGCACTGGATAAAGGCTACAACCTGGGGCTCCTTCCCATCTGAGGGCCTCAGCAATCGCCCCTCTGTTGGGCCTGTGGCGTTAAGTAGCCTTTCGTACTGTAAGGCTGTGATCACATTCTTATACACGCCGTACCTGTATTCTGGTATAAGGGAGGGGTTCAAAACTTCGAAGCCAGTGGCCAAGATAATGCTGCCACAATCGATGTCGAGGGTCTTTGGCCTTTGCCAAAAGTCGATGCAGTTTTTCCCTTCCACATCGCGACACTCGATGACACAGGCCCGGCATCCCCCACCATATTTCCTACAGTTTTCCATATCGAGGGTAAATATTCGGGGAACGGCGTAGGGAAAGGGCATATAGATCGCTCTTCTTTGCACCAAGCCCTGCTCGAACTCGTTGACGGACTTGACAATGCAAACCTCTTCACATCGCGCGCAGGCGGTACAGTCATCCTTCACATACCTGGGCTTCATCGCTACCTTAACCTTGAAATTGCCCACCGAGCCCTTCACTTCCTTAACCTCGGAATAGGCCAGCAGGTGGATGTTATCGTTGGCCACGGTATCTAGCATCTTGGGGGCTTCCATACATATCGAGCAATCATTGGTGGGAAAGGTTTTGTCCAGCATGGCCATCTTGCCCCCGGTGCTGGGCTCCTTCTCCACGATATAGGCAGTGTAGCCCGCATCCGCTATATCTAAAGCGGCCTGAATACCCGCGATGCCGCCCCCGATTATCAAAACCGACTTGACCTGGTTGACCACGGCTGCTCCTCCGTCTTCAAGGTAGCACTCTATTTGGGGGAGAATAATTTAGGCCCCCAACTCCTAGGAAGTGGATGCTTTCAAAGGTCCCCGCCATTGGCACTGACAATCATACCACACCTCAGCTCTCCTGACCACCGCGCGGTATTTACTCTTGGGGAGAGAAGGCCTCAGGGCTTGACAGTGAAGGATTTACGTGAAATACTGGGGCAGAATTGAAAGGGAGGAGGCGAGAAGCTCGTCAGGCTTGGCTTGTTGTGTCTCGCTGCGCTGGGCCTGCAAGTAGAGTAATGGCGTCCAAAGGCGAAGAAGGTTTTATGGGTCTTCCCCTAGAAGGAATTAGGGTTCTAGAGGTGGCGGAATGGATTCTCGGCCCCGCGGCCTGCGCCGTCCTCGGTGATTGGGGGGCGGAGGTGATCAAGATAGAACACCCTGTGAGGGGGGACGGGGGGCGAGGGGTTCTCGCCAGCGGGGTAATTCCTATGGCCAAGATAAACTACCTCTTCGAAGTGGCCAATCGCAATAAGAAGAGCGTGGCCGTGGATTTGAACAAGGAGAAGGGGAGGGAGATTGTCTACAAACTGGTGAAGAGGTCGGATGTTTTCCTGACCAACTTTCTGACCACGGCCCGAAAGAGGCTCAAGCTGGAACACGAGGACCTGGCCCCTATCAACCCTCGCCTTATCTACATCAAGGTCCACGGTTACGGGCAAAAGGGACCGGAGACTGAAAGGGGGGGTTACGACTTTGCCGCTTTCTGGGCCAGGGGAGGTATCGCATCAGCGTTAGCGGAGCCAGGGGCATTCCCTCCTCCGCAGCGCCCCGGATTTGGAGACATGACCGGGGCCATGTTCTCTGCCGGGGCGGTGACTGCCGCCCTCTTTGCTAGGGAAAGGACAGGAAAGGGCCAGGCCGTCGACGTGTCCCTTCTGGGCTCAGCCCTTTGGGTAAATGCTTTGGACACGTTGGCCGCCTATATGAGCGGACAGGAGATCGCCCAGATGCCCAGGGGGAAGGTGGGCAATCCCCTTTGGAATACATACCAGGCCAAGGACGGGAAATGGCTTCAACTGGTTAACCTGCAGTCGGATCGCTACTGGCCTGGGCTTTGCAAAGCGATAGGCAGGGAAGATTTGGAGCACGAGCCCAAGTTTGAGTCCCATGAGAAAAGGTCCCAGAATAACATCGCTCTTATTGAGCTACTGGACGATGTTTTCGCCACCAGGCCTGCGGAGGAGTGGGGAAGGCTCCTCGATGAGAATGGTGTTCTGTGGGCTCCTATGCAAAGGGTGTCTGAGCTGGCTTCGGACCCGCAGGTAGTGGCCAACCAGTATCTTGTTGATATCGATCACCCTGTTTATGGTCCCACTAAATTGGTGGGAAGCCCCGCTCAGTTCAATGACATGCCGGCAAGCATCAGAACGCCTGCCCCGGAGCTGGGGCAGCATACTGAGGAGGTTTTGCTGGAACTGGGCTACTCTTGGGAAGACATGGAGAAGCTGAAAGAGGAGGGGGTAATCGTGTAGCGCCGTAGAGGCCTATCGGAGGTGAGTTTCTATGGTTAAGGAAAAGATCGGCTGGATCGGGCTGGGAAATATTGGATTGCCCATGGCCAAGAGGCTGGTAGGTGCAGGGTTTGAGGTTATAGTGTGCGGGCATGTGAGGAGGCAGCCGATGGAGGAGATGAAGGCTTTAGGGGCCAGGGAGGTGGCTAACCCCAAGGAAGTGGCTGGGGCTTCCAATATTATCTTTTCCATGGTAAGGGACGTTCCCCAGACCGAGGAAGTGCTCTTCGGCCCCAAGGGGGTATGGGAGGGGGCCAAAAGGGGCTCCACCCTTGTGCTGTCAAGTACCTTGGCCCCGGACTTTTGTCAGGAGGTGGAGGGAAAGGGCAAGCAAAGGGGGCTTCAGATAATTGACGCCCCGGTAAGCGGTGGGCCCAGGGCCGCTGAGGCGGGGACCCTTACCTTCTTTGCGGGAGGGGACAAGAGGGTACTCAGGAAGTGTCGTCCCCTTCTTGAGGCGATGGGTAAGAACATCTTTCATCTTGGGGGGGTGGGGACTGGTCAGATAGCTAAGCTGAGTAATAACCTAATGCTTATGGCAAGCATCTTGGCTACGGGTGAAGGTATCGCTTTGGCGGAAAAAGCGGGACTCAACTACGATGTGTTGCTCGAAACGATCAAGGTGAGTTCGGGGAATAGCTGGTCCGTGCAGAATTACGATTATTTATCAATACTAGCTAAAGAAGGTTCAATGGGGCTCCTCTATAAGGATCTGGGCTTGATTTTGGAATTTGCCAGTCATGTTGGGCTCCACCTACCTCTGGCTGGGCTCGCTTCCCAGCTTGAATTGCCATCCTTTCCGCCACCGAAAGAGAAATAGAGTGAAGGAGGAGATAGTGCCCCACATTGTCGTTTTGGGAGCGGGTTTCGGGGGCTCGGCGGCAGCTTATCGATTAAGGAAGCTTCTTGACAATCAAATCGAGATTTTAGTCATTGCCGATTCAGATAGTTATGTTTATCGGCCCTCCTTGCCTGAGGTGGCCCTGGGGGGAAAGTCAGTCGAGGAGATACGCATACCATTGGCCAAAGCCCTGCCCAGAAAGGGGATAGGCTTCGTAAAGGGCCGAGTCCAAGAGATTTCGCCTTCTTCCCGCTCCGTTGACACCGACGCTGGTAGATTTGATTACGACTATCTGGTGGTTGCTCTGGGCTCCGAGATAGCCTTTGATGAGGTGGCTGGGGCTAGGGAGTACGGTCACGTCCTTTGTGAAGCGGACCACATAATGAAGCTGAGGGAGGCGCTAAATAACTTCAAGAGGGGCTCGCTCTCCATAATCCTGACCCTTGACAACCCCTTTGAACTAATGGATATCGGTTTCACCTTCGCTTTGGATCACCAGCTCAGGAAAAGGGGGGTGCGAGGGTCCACCAAGATACATTATTTCACCCCTAACAGGGTTATACTGCCTCACTTGGGTGAGAAGGCTAGGGGCATGATTCGAGGTATCTTCACAGAAAAGGGCATCGAGATCCATACAGAGATGTATCTACAAGAGGTGAAAAGCGAGTCCCTGCTATTTCAAGATGGCAAGGAGTTTGCTTCTCATCTCTCCGTGCTCATCCCACCTTACCGAGGGCGGCAGGTTGTGGCTAGGTCGGGACTGGGCGATGAGAGGGGCCTTATCTCCACAGACGAGGAAATGAAAAGCCTGAAATTTGACAACATCTATGTCGTGGGCGATGCCTTATGGTTTGAGGGCCCCAAGTCGGCAAGAAGGGCTGTAATTCAGGGGAAGGTGGCCGCCCAAAGCATTGCCGGGAGGATCAAGGGGCACAGGAACAGCGCTAGATTTGATGAGCGAGAGCTAAGGTGTATCATGGAGGTAGGCGGGAATAAGGCGGCTTACATCAGAAGCAACACCTTTTGGGGGGGAACCTCAGAAAGGGTGCGGATTGGCAGGATCCCCTACTGGATGAAAGTCTGGTTGGAGAAACGCTTTCTCTTTAAGAATGGTGATATTTGAGCCATAGGAAAAGGCAGTGTGAGCTTTGGCATAAAGGGGAGCAGCCCGTTGCGCTGCTCCCCTCTTTTCCTGTTTCAGGGCGGCACCCTGACTCTGGTTCACACTCTCCGAGCCCAGCGATACCCGTCCTCTATCGCCGCCCCCTGGTTAGCGGGCTTCACTGCGTCGCCCAGGATATAGATCTCAGGCACTACGCCCTGGCACTGCTGTGCCAGTTCACTCACTGAACGCCGACCCCAGCCCACGATCACCGTGTCCGCCTGGAGGACTTCCGTCCTGCCCTCACGAGTGACCTCCACGCCCTCCGGGGTGATGCGGTCAATGTGGGCATCATAGATAATCTTGACGCCATCATCAGCCATATCCAGAAGCAAATGGTTGCGGCGGTCATAAAGAGACCAGAAATACCGTGCCCCCATAATCCCTTCGCCGAATACCCCTTCTGGCTGGTCCGACACCACGGTGGTCTCCACTTCCTGCCGGGCAAGGGAAAGGGCTGTCTCCGCCCCTTCCCAGGCCCCCAAAACCACGGCCTTACCCTTTAGCTCCGGCTTCTCCTCTAAATAGCGGTCCACAGTCATCACGTGGGGGAGGTCCACACCAGGGATGTCAGGCATCACCGGCACCGAGCCGGTAGCTACCACCAGCACATCGGGCGCTTCTCGCTCCATCGTCTCCATGGTGACCTCTGTCCCTAAGTGGATTTCCACGCCCAGCTTCTCCAGTTGGGTCCTCTGCCAGGTAACAATGTGATCCAGGTCCATAGTGTCTACGTAGGGGATATCAGAGGAGATGTTGACCTGACCGCCCACTCGGTCCTTCTTCTCATATAGCACCACCTCGTGCCCCCGTGTCTGCGCCACCCGGGCGAACTGCATCCCGGCAACGCCCCCACCGGCGACCAGGATGCGCTTGGGTTTCTGCACTGGAGGCAAATACTCCCAGCCCTGGTGCTCCCGATGGAAGACAGGGTTCACCGCACAGGTGCACAGGGAGGAGAAATAGACGCGGGCATAGCACCAGCCGCAACTGTTGCATTGGCGCACATCTTCATACCGCCCCGCCAGCACTTTCTTGGGATAATCCGGGTCGGCCCAGGCGGGACGACCCAGGCCCACAATATCGGCCCAGCCCTCCTCCACAATCCTTTCCGCCATCCGGGGGTCCATAATCTTGCCCGGCACTCCCACTATGGCTTGAGGATAGCGGCGCTTGACTTCGCGGGCATACTTGATCATATAGCCCTGGTCCCAATAGAGGGAACCCAGAAGAACTGAATGACCCCAGTAATGGGCGATGGAGCCCGCTGTAATATCAATCCAGTCCACTTCACCCGTCTCCAGCAAAGTGGGAACGATGAAGTCATACAGATACTGCTGATCATAGCCGGGATAGTCCGTCTCCGGGGGGCGCTGCGCCTCAGTAGCCGAGACATTGACCGACAAAGCCACTTCAGGACCTATGGCTTTCCGGATCTCTTTGATAGTCGTTTGAATGAACAACTTGCGGTCAGCCCACTTGTCGGTGCGGAGGTTCCAGCGGGGGGACATGAACTGCATGGGGAGAGAGCCATGGGTGGCATGAAGCATCACATAGTCATACTCAGCAGCTCGCGCCCGTCTTGCTGCCGCAGCATAACACCCGATAAACTCCCAGACCTCATCCTCGGTAAGCGCCCGGGTGGGCTTGCCGTGATAGGACCAGTCCGCGGGTGTATCGCTGGGTGCCGGCACCCACCGCTTGTCCCGAGGGATATGAATCTGATGGGCAGGGTTGGACAGAGAGCCGGCGCCGAAGAGTTGCAGCCCCGCCAGGGCTCCCTCCCTCTTGATGGCGTCGGCTAACTCCCACTGCCCCGAGAGATAGCTACCATCAAAGATGGCGGGGTGGTTCCTGCCTATACAAGCAGTGGGATGTATCGCCGTCGCCTGGACAGTGAGCAGGGCATAGCCGCCAGCGGCAATCCTCCGATAGGCTTCCAGCATACGCGGGACGACATAACCCATAGGATCAGCCGCCCCGTCATACATGGGACGGTGAGCAAACCGATTCTTCGCCAGCATGGGACCAATTTGTAAAGGATCGCTTACCTTGGGCACAATCACACCTCCTTGTGGTCAATAGTAGTCAGAAGACCCCCGGCTCGCGGACTGTAGATTCACTCTCGCATAAATTCCACCCCCCATCACCGTATTTACCTCGTGGAGCTGAAACACGCTCACCCTTAGTGGCTCGCCGTTACGCCCCCCATGCGGTGGTGCTGAATTAGACAAAACATAAAACAATGAGGGAGACCTTGTCAAGCCCTTATTACGGGGTTAGCGGCGAAAGTCCGGCTTCCTCCTCTCGAGAAAAGCGGTGGCTCCCTCAGTCATCTCCTCGGAGCCCGCCATCCGGAGCAACATCTCCATCCCGCTAAAGAAACTGGGGTAAAGCATGTCCCACCAGATGTTGGAGCAACTCCTTGCGCTGGCTGGCGAAGGCGGAATCGACAGCTATGGCTGCCAAAGCTTAGCAACAGGGGTTGGTCAAATTCATGAAGAGAAGGTTCAGAGACGGTGCCAAAAATTGAAACCTACCCTCAGAAATGCGCTGGCTGCCGAAGATGCCAATTATTGTGTTCCTTTGCCTTTAGCAAAAGGTTCAATCCAGAGACTGCTCTAGGTACCCCTAAGACTGAGATAGTGGGCAAGTCCCCGTGGTGGAGAGGATGGCTCCCATTCAGGTAATCGGCTCCGGGGCTGACCTCAATGCCGCAGCCTAGAACGGCCTGGAGCGCACGGCGGCCCTACTGGAGGAGAGCCTGGATGAAGTGAAGAACAGGGTGACCATCACCGGGGCCGTGGAGATCGGCCGCCTGCCCGGGCTGATGACCATAGGTATCCTCGCCCCCCTGGAGCAACTGGAGAACAGGGGACTGGTCCCCCTGGTGAAGGAGCAGTACGGACTATCCTAGACCCT
>Ga0114920_10000827_pt1 | contig 13762 bp, 13 predicted proteins | sample ChitaG_FD_88683 | JGI IMG/M metagenome (GOLD analysis project Ga0114920, IMG submission 88683) | Deep subsurface microbial communities from South Pacific Ocean to uncover new lineages of life (NeLLi) - Chile_00310 metaG | ecosystem: Environmental > Aquatic > Marine > Oceanic > Sediment ... | reverse complement strand
ATTCTTCTTCAGAAGAAGAGGTTTCTTTTTTTGTAGCTGTGGCAATCTCTTGATGTTTTTGTTTTAACTTATCCTGCTCTGCTCTAACATCTTTAAAAAGATCATCTACAACTTTTTCGAAAACAGATGAAGCACCTGAAAAGACTTCAGACCGATTGTGAGAGTAGAATTTTGATCTAGACTTTTCTTCAAAAAATTCTACTATTGTTTTAAGAATGGTTCTTACTCCCTTTATATCACTAATTCTGTGATTGAGAACAAATACAATATCGAGGTATTTATTAAATGTTATACTCGAACGTGAAAGAACAATTGTACCATGGTTGGAAATTTCGGTTTCTTCAGCAAATGAACAAATAGCTTTAACTACATTTTTTAAGATCAGTTGGGGACAAAATTCATCATTAAATACTCGCTCTTTTAATATTTCTCCATCACTATTGCCCAAAAAGAATCCATATATCGATGCAGCATTTGATAAAAGTATGTTCCTAATATCTGTCGTAATTATCCCCTTTTAGATTACTAACAATCTAGAATATCTTCTTTTTGGTAATAATAATATTCGAGTTAATTTTGCAATGAAGATTTAAGCAAAACAACTTTAAACTTGTCCCGTTATGTGTTAAATATGGATAAGGAAGCTCCATTAGATGAGAAACTTTTCACGGAAACTGATTACAAAATCTATGGCTTTCTATGTAAACAAGGTTTTGCTACAGCTAAGGAAGTGTCAAAGGAGTTGAAAATACCTATTTCTTCTGTGCAAGCACTGATAGGAAAATTGTGTAAGGCAAATTGGTTAAAACAAGATGGAAGCAGTAGGAAATATCATATTAATTTACTAAAAATTCTTAATAATTCAACAAACACCCTGCTTAAAGAATACCAAAATATTAGAAAAAAGGAAGAAGATTTAGTTCTAAATACATCTACTAGTTTAACTGAAGCCACAACAGCCACTAATAATCATTTAACAAATTCCATGGAGAATCTTTTTAATGAATCAGATACATTGGGAGGAAATCTTGTCGAAGAAACAATATCACAGATTAGTGAGTTTGAAAATAACCGACTTCGTGCTTTTGGGTCATATAGAATTAACTTAGATTCCTTCATGAGAGGAGTAAAAGAAGACATTTTCCGAGATCTTAGGAAAAACTTAGGATTCACATCAGCAGGAGAAATTATTTTCAAAGAAGCTTCATTAGATATGCCTGAGATGCCTTCTGCACTATATATTGCTGATACAATAAATAATTCAAGAAAGCTAATTAAGAGAGGTTTTTCTGATATAGAAAGCAAAACAAAGCAAGTTTTTGAAAAAAAGAGGGAAAGATTTCAAATTAATCAGAATGAATTAATTTCATCATTAGAAAAGGATATGAATTTAATACAAAACGAAAAAAAAGAGATATTTTCTTCAAAAACTGAATTAGTTTTATCATTAGTTAAAAGATATCAAAATCAATTTGAAATTCTTTATTCTTCAAATTTGGTATCAATTGAAAACGCGAAAAATAGTTTAATTGACAATTTTGATCAGAAGAAAGTCTTGTTCAAGAACGAACTTGAACAGATTACAAACAGGCTAATCATTAAAACAAAAAGCACCATTTCAGATGTATTGAAGAGGTTTACTGCATTTCCAGAATTAATAAAGAAAGATTTAGAATCTATAAAACAAGAAAAAAGTCAAAAGAAAATACAGAAATTAGGCAATATACTAAGGAAAAGCAATTTAGGATTTGTTCAAGATTCAAAAGAAATTGTGCAACAAATCCAAGTTTTATTAAATAGTAATGAAGAATTTTCACAAAAACAAGGAAATATTATTACAGACATCATTAAACAAAAAACAACAATTAATGACCTTGTAGAAGAGAGAAACCACGGAGAATTACGAACAGGAATTGAAAATCTAAACAATTTTCTTGAAAATCTCGAGAATGGTTATTCACTTTTTTCCTCTCATGGAATAGATACTAAAAAGCGCTTAGAGAGTTATATTAAGAGATTAGAAGAAAGATTGATTAAACTAGAAAATCAAGAGAGCAGTATCGAAACTACACTAGCTACAGCTTATGACTTACAAATGTCAACAGTCTTTCAAAATGTACAGCTATCTCTCGGAAATCTTTTACAAAACATATCTAATGAGTTGTTATTAATAAATGATGGGTTTGAAAGAGAGATTGAAAATCAAAATCAATTGATTTTGGAAGAAATAGAAAATTCTTTTGAAACAATTTTAAATAATATAACAAAGAACATTCAAAATCAAAAACTAACGTTTGAAAACGGTGCCAATAGGATTAATAATGAGTTTAATAAAGCTTCTTCCGAAATTGAGATAGATTTAACAAAAGTGATGGAAGAAAACAATCAGTTTCTTGATGCAGGTTTCACAATATTGAAAGAACATACCTTTAATGTTACGAATATTTACGAAATCAATCACGCAGATTTGACATCAGATTTGAAACAGTTATTTGAGAACATGTCAATTTCTTTTACTGGTTTAGTCAACTCTCTTGAAAGTAAATTAGGGTATGAATATAGAAATCTACTCGAGTATTTCGAAAAAACAAAGGAAACAACAATGGGAACGGCAAAAAACCTACTAGAAGATCTAACAAATCTTCTTACAAATCAGATTGACAAAATTTGGACAAATGCATTAAAGGAATTAAACACATTACAAGAGAAAACACAAACAACAAAAATTCACCATACATTAAAAAACAAACTTATGGAAACTAATGTAAAAATAAAAAATGCTGTCCAAAACCAAATCAAAGGTGTAGGAATTGCCTTAGAGATGCTTGAAAACAGTATTAAAATGTCTTTTGACGATTTATATAGTCAAATGAGGGAATCTTCAGATAGTTTTAGTAGAAAAACAGAAGAAATTAAATAACAAATTACTGAAACTTTACTATACAAAACATTCTACCACCAAATTCTCCATTTTATTCCCTTTTTGTTTAAAAGAATGTTTTTATAGAATGTTAAAAAAAAGTTATTTAGTATAAGAGATGGTAAGTGACAAGCTTTCTTCGTTTACAGAAAGGTTAGTGGATTATTAAATCGGGGAATCTCCATGGATGGAACTAAAGAAACTAACAATTTAGTGGAATTTCTATACCAACTAAGAAATAGAAAAATTAAGGATTCTAGTAAAAAAGAACAGATTCTTCGCCAAATATGCAATATCATCCCCAAAACACTTGGTGATGTTCAAGTTACAATTGGTTTTTATGATAAAAATAACACACATTTTCACATATTTGTAGCTACAGACGAAAATATCTGTGAAACATTTGAGATTGACACTTTTGACAATTCTGATCTTATTGCCAGTTTACAGATGACAACAGAGCCAATATGGTCTAGAGTCGAAAATTTACCGGAAAGATATAAATGTAAAAAAATATTTCTCGAAAAAGGTCTTCAAGAATTGTATATAGCTCCAATAAGATATAAGGTTCAAACAGTCATAGGAGGTTTATGTGTAATTCTCTCACCAAGAATAAGCAAACTTGGTACTGAACAAACAGTTCAACTCATATCTGAAACTTCTAACTTAGTATCGTTGATCATTACTTCTTGGGTAGACCAATATGATTACCAATTGAAACAAGAGCACACAGAATTAATTGTTGAGATGTCAAATCTAACATTAGAAACGACTGAAATCCAAATAATACTTAACACAATCATCCCAAAAATCCAAAAAATAACGGGAATAAAACGATATGGAGTTTTTATAAAAGAAATAAATCAATTTAAAATTGTTAACAAAGTTGGTTTATCAGAAGAAACAGTCGAATTCATATCTCAACCATCTCTTGAAATCTCTAAATTACCTTATTACAATACGGTAGAGAAGTTAATAGAAGAAGAAACCGCAGGTCATCACCCTGAATACAAGATTATTCTACCTATTGGTTCCACAAACTTAATGCTCGGTTTCTTACTTATCATTTCGGATACACAAGATGTTTTATCAAATACTAATGTTAATTTCCTAAGAATAGTCGCTAATCAATTATTCCTAACCTTACAACGCAAAAGATTACTTGATGATATCCAAGTAATTACACAAACAGCTGAATTTTCTTCTTTTCCATTAATTCTTGTAGACAATAGACTTGATGTTATATACCTTAACATGCAATCAGAAAAAACATTCAATATCAGTCATGGAGAGACACTTGGAGAAAATATAGAATATGCTTTGAAACTAGATACCGACAGAAAAATATTGTTAAGACAAAAAATAAATGAAGTACTCACTAACATTTCAAAAATTTCTTTTCAAATAGATTTGGATATATTTGAAGCTAGTAAGATGGATACTAGAACATTCTTAGTTCAACTATCTCCTACAATAAATAATTTAACAGGTGAGTATTGCGTTGCAATGTCCTTGGTCGATATTTCAGAAGCAACTAAGCTTCAAACAATAGCAAAAGAATACAATAGTAGATCACGAATGTATCTGAATGTTCTCACACACGATATTTACAACATATTTTTCGGCATTTCTGGTTATTACGAATTATTACGAAACACTATCTCACCAGAACAACAGGAAACAATTAAGCGAACAGAGCATCTTGTAAAACGTGGTACAGCTATTGTTCAAGATATACGATTATTGAGTAATGTTTTAGAATCATACTCTGAGAAACAATTAAGATCTGTTCCATTAAAAATGGCAATTACGACAGTCATAAACAAAATTCAGGAAGAAAATAATGGAAAAGAAATTGTGTTTAATATCGATGTTTCTAACGAAATTAAAGTTCTCGGTGGAACTTATCTTAGTAGCTTATTCTTGTATGCAATCACAACTTTACTTAGAAAATCAACGAAGAGAGAGATAGAGATAGAAATTAAAGGAACAACTAAAGAAATTGATTCAAATACTTTTTACGAGATAAGTATTTTTGATGAGGAAGGAACAGCACCTTCAGTAAGAGAAGAAGGTAAAAGGGCATTTAACAGAGTATTTGATGAATATGTTAAAAAATATTTAGAAATAATGATTGTTTACGAAATCGCAAGAAAATATGATTATGCAATCAGCTTCAAAGATGTAGATGAAACTGATTGGACCAAAGGTACTCATCTAATTATTACTATGCCAGTTGCAATCGAAACAGAAAAAGAGTAGTGTAAAAAGAAACAATTATAGACGAGTAACAAAAGTCATTTGTATTGTTGAAACACAGTCTAGAGCATTTATGTAATCCTCTAATTCATCTTGTGCTCCGTTTTCTTCAGGTATAATGAATTGTGCAACAATACCAGTTATACCAAAAAATAGCGGTTTTTCTTCGACTTTTTCTTTCATCTCATATTTATCAGAAAGACCATCACGAATGGATTTCTCTAATTCTTGAGGGGTTAATTCTGGTGTTTCTGGTCTAATTTCGTAAACTAATAATACAGAACCCATTTATATCACACTTCAGCATTAAGGACCGGTAAAACCGCATTTAGGACAGATATATTGGTTCCCAAAACGCCTACATCTATTACATCTAATTATTAACACTTCATTACAATTAGGGCAGGAGAATCTTGTAGAACCTGTTTCACTTGGGGAGATGTTTCTATTACAACTTGTGCATTGAGGCATAATTATTTCTTTACTCATAATTACCACAGTTTACTTATCTGTAATGGAACGGACATGGTCGTGTTTTAAGCTTTTTGTCTTTTGCTTTATTTCAATCTCGTTAAGAAAATAAAAGATGAGTCTTGAAAGATAATAGCGAAGCTTTAATATATTGACTTTAACTTTCCCTAGTTAAGAACAGTTGTTAAATTCTACCAATAATGGATGATGAGTATGAGTGGGTATTCACCAATATGGACGCATAAAGGTAGCTATAAACTAAGAGCACTACAAATTACAAAAATATTAATGAACTCCTTAAAGAGCATAATTTCCTCTTTTGATTTATCAAAAAAAGACACAAAAGAAGTAATCATCAATGCAATAGCCGAGACCATTCGCAGATATTTCACTCCAAATCAAGAATTAGGGTTAGAAGAACAAATTGATTTATTCATTGAACTTCTAGGATGGAAGACTCTCACTATTAACAAGACCGAGGAGAAAGCTGAAGTGAAACTTGGGGCTAATCGTTTCTTCGTTTCAGAAAGTAAAGATCCAACATACTTGGTAATTGTTTCAGGCATAATGAAAGCTATGGGGTATCTGCTCTTCAATACAGATGTTGAACTGGAACAAATTCCAAGCCGCTTTGAATCTCAGCAATTACAAATAGATATTAGTAAAACATCGAAAGACATTCCTGAAGCAAAAGAACACCTAATCGAAGCAGAATGGAATGTAAGTACACCCATAACACCAACCCAAACTTCTTCAGATAAAGCAGCAGATTCAATTGATATCAAAGAAAAGGAAGAAATAGAAATCAAATCAACTATAGAGGTAGAAATAAGTGCGATTTTTTCTCCAATTCTGAAAGAATATCCAACACTAACAATATTACCAATTTTCCATAAGGTTTTATCAGAAATTACGTCTACATTCTTCAGTGAAATAGAGGATGCAAACATTAAGAAGGCAAAAACAGAATCTGCTGAAAATAATATTCTATTTTTGATAGAATTCATATTAATCAATACTAGAGATTCAGGACAAGACTTACATGAAATTGCGGGGATGATAGGACAATACGTAACAAAAGCATTACTAAGCAAATCAGATGACAACTTGATAGAATTTTTACCAGATGAAATAACATCTACAATATCAAGAAGGGTTGTTTATGTAGACTTCCCAGCAAGAAACTACTGTACATATGCACCAGGAGAAAAATGTGTGGAAGAGAAAAGAGATTTATGCGATTTTGTAATGTATATCTGGGAAGGAATGCTTCAAGTATTATTACCAGATAAAAACTTCAAACTAGGAGAGAGAATTCCAGCAACAAGAAGAGGAAAATTCTGCTTAGTTGAATTCCTGAAGAATGAGTAGAACAAGAGATAAAAATAAAAGGAATAAAGAAACAATTATTACAGGTGAAAGTCAAATGGGTAGAAGAGTTGTTAAAAAAGTTTACAGAGATACATATGCAGCTGGTCAAAGAGATACTAAAGAATTCGGCGACAGGTATATGGTAAGAATAGAATTGATATCTTTAAAAGTACTAGAAGATAGAGACTTGTTTGGGAATGAAAGCGAACTATATTTTAGAGTAGGACGAAGACCTAGGTCTAGCCACAGAATTCCCCAGAAAGGAACAATAAATATAGAGAAAAACGAAGTGTTCAAGCCACAAGAAGGATTAAGTCTATACACAGAATTTAAAAAAGCACCAAAAGGAGGATTAATAGAAGTACCATTCCACTTATTTGAGAGAGATCCAGGAAAAAACGATGATTGCATCATCGACCACGAATTATCCATTCCTTTGGGTTCTTCCGATTATAAAATTATTAGCCAGAACTCTGTTAAAATCAAGCTCAAATTGTCTGGAATACGAACTAGATATTAATTATCTAATTATCTAATTTAAGAGCACTTTCTTTCTTTTTGTTTTTATTAGAAATTTTACACCAGTTTTCACTACAAATGGTAAGAAACGCAAATCTAACAGCAATTTAAAGACAATCTTTTTTTGATTATCTACATCTCCAATTTTTGATATTTTTTCTTTTCTCTTATGAGTACTCAATAATTCAAAGAGTCGTTCAATCTCTTTTTCGTTTAATGAATTAAGATATTGTCGAACCAATTTCATTATTGTCAAATTACTTCTCATTTCTTTCTTCCAAGATTTTTCATAATTTGAAAGAAAACGTGCGCTATAATTAGCGGTTTTTAGCGCTTCTACAGCCATTTCTCCTGCTTTTATTGCTGCAAGACCACCTAATATTACTCCTCCACCTGTTGTTGGTTTTGTTTGACCGGCTGCGTCTCCAACTACCATAACATTATCTGTATAAGTCTTTCTGATGAAAGAACCTACAGGAATCGCGCCACTCATATGTTTTTCAATAGAAGCAGAAGAAAGCTTATGTTTTGCAATTGGATGTTTTGTAATGAAATGTTGCAGATATTTCCCTGTAGGGCGAGAATGTGAGCCTAAACCCACTTTTGCTTCATCTTCGCCTATTGGAATTATCCATGCAAAAAAACCTGGAGCAAATTCAGGAGTTTGATATACTTCTACATATTTCAAGTCTATATTTTTTACGCCAGACATAATATATTGCGTAGTGAAGACTATTTTACTATAAGATGGGGAAGGAAGACCAATTTGTTGATTTAAATGGGGAAACCTTCCTTCTGCAAGTATTAATAGTGGGGAAGTTACGCTATTAATTGGACTCTTCTTCCCTAAAGTTAATTTCATTCTGTTATTGTCACGTTTGATAGAAGTGACCCTAGAATTGGTATGGATTACGACACCTTTTTCTTCCGCTAATCTCGATAAATATTGGTCAAATTTTGATCTATCAACAACCCAAGCTGTTGTACTACTCTTTTGAACTGTTATGTTTATACCGGAAGGAGAAAATAACCTAGAACCTACAATACCACAATTTTGCACCATTTCAGGAGGTAAATCGCTTAAACCTAATCGATTCAAACCATCTACACTAAGCAAACCTGCGCAATGTTCATATTTTCCAATACAAGATTTTGATTCAAATAAATGGGTAACTGATCCATTTTTTGCTGCTGAAATGGCTGCAAATAATCCAGCGGGCCCTCCACCAACTACTGCAATTTCCGTTTCGAGATATGACACGTAAAACAATAATTGATGAGAATAAAAAAATAGTCATTAATATCTTGATAAATCAAACTATTTCATTAACTCTCTAAGTAAATTAGTAGCATATGAGCCCTTTTGTATTCTAAAAGACAGATTTACCTTGTTCTTTTTCTTGTTAAAATCGTCTTCTTCAACTTTTATTAACTTCAAATCTTGTGGTGTAAACAATAACGATCTCCTCGCACCCTTTCCTCCATTTCTTTGAATTAACGGTGTTTTAAACTGCGTTAGAGTAATATTTTCTTTCTCAAATATTTTTGAATATATCTCAGCTGTTTCTCCCTTTAAGGTAGTCTTTGAACCAACAATTGGGATGTATACTTTTTCCTTTATCATTTCTTCACCATTCAGAGGTTTAGTGAAATCTGAACTATAATGATTAAATCTTATGTTAACATAATTATTTAAAAGAAACGCTTGGTAAGCATGGATAAACAGCTTACGTAATTGTAATGGTAGAGTATAAAACACGTTTTCGTAGTTGTTATTTTTCTTTTCTAAATCATTAAGCATCTTCCGTTCTAGAAACAGATAATGCGGAAACATTTCTAGAGATTCCTTGTTATTCTCGGTTTCCCAAAAGAATTTACGTGCTTTTTTTGTTTCATCAGGTTCTCCCTTAAAGACCATTCCGATATAGTGACGAAACGCTTCCTTCAGATTTCCTAAAATAATATATTTTCCTACAATATGAGTAATTGGCCTAATATCTCCAAATCTTTGAATCCCAAAACAGTTAGGAAGACCTCCAAATTTTTCTATATCTCTTGAAATAAGAGAAAATATTTTATCTATCTTTTCTTCACCATATTTTACATCCCTGATAGTGATATCAAATGCATTTCCCCACAAATTTCCTAGACGAACTTCAGTAAGTTTGAAACAATGAGAATGTGTCTTTATGGTTGGTAAATTGATAGGAGAAAGAATACCTTGTTCTGAAAGTTTTCTCACCCCCCATGCTGAAACTCTTTGAGCTGTAACAGCGCGTTTGTCTTTTGTTCCAGCTATTCCAAGATTTTCTCTAGGAATTGACCAATATCTTGCAACCAAATCAAGAGCACGATTAGCTTCTATATCTTTTTTCCATAAAACAAAATGTAAAAACAATCCTGTCTTTCCTGGAAGTTCAAAATGCTTTTCTTCAGGATTGAGAACCTGGTTATTCTCTAATATTTCTCCCACAGTAAAATCTTCAGGAATGCTCTTAATATTACCGTCTAACCCTTTCTCCTTAGAAACATAAGGAGACAAGAAGAGAGAGGATTCTATCTCTCTTTTTTTCAATCATATCACCTATAAAAGAGGTAAATCTGCTGTTATTTTATCAATATGTTTCTCTGGAGCTGGACCAATTCCTATAACTGTTGTAGTTCCAGGTGGTAGTTGAGTAAGCCCAGCGTCATCAATAATAGCAAATGGGAAATCTGATTTTTGTGACTTTGCAGCTAGTTCCTTTATATCTTCCTCTGAATGAATCTTTACAGTTATCTTTTTTTGACCCTCTTTCAACCAACTATTTGCCCATTCAGGATAGTATTTTTCTGCTTTAACATACGAAGATAATGAGCCATGAGCCACTTGAACAGCTGTTTTACCTTTTGACATTTTCAAATCTAAGCGAACAGCTATAACTTGTTTATACTCCAATTTCATTTCGTTCTGTGAATATATAAGTTACCTTAAATTAATACCGGTTGGGAGAAAAATAACTAAAACAAAAATTGTTGAATAATATATAAATGAAAAGAAAAAATATCACACATACTCAATGTAAGCATCAGTATCCAGAACCGATGCAACTGTCTGAATTATTATACTTTCAGGAATTGGTAAAGAATCTTTATATTTTTTTTGGATTTCGATTTTATATTCTTTATCCGAAAAAGGTGGTATGTATAATATTGAAACTTGTTTGACAGGTATAGGATCAAGTAGACTTTCAACTAATTTCTTTGGATCTTTTGTTCTTTCGAGAAATCTTATTTCCTTTTGAGTGACTTCTCGAATTTGGGAGATAATATTTGGGGAGGAAAGTAGACTAATATCTTTCCCACGTGTAATAATTATCACATCATCTTCAAGTTCAAGAGATGAATAGAAAGCAATATCTTTCAGTTGTTGATTTGATTTAGACATATTGACAAGCAATTTAGAAAGTTTAATGTCAATATCATCGATTTTTCCTTCTTGATAGAGTTTTTTGCATTTTCGACATAGAGTGCCAGTTTGAGCGTCAATGGTACATATTGGTAGTTTCAATCTATGAATCTCCACAAACTTTTATGTGTCAATAGAAATAGAGAGATTTTAAGAATTGCGAATGTCGATTAATTAAAGGCTAATAATTTGAATAAAAGTATTTGTTACTAAAACGTTAAAATTCTAAATTAAACCTCGTTCCATTAAAATTTTGAATTCGTCTAGATTTAATTTTGCTCCCTCATTATAACGGCTTAATATTTCTTCAACTTTATCATCAATTCTTCGTTGAATGGCTTGCTTTGCTTCAATTTTCCTTGCTTTGCGTTGAGCTTGAAATTCATTAGAGAATTCACTCCCAAGTTTCTTTACTTCTTGTGTAAGACCATCGAGTTCTTTGCGAAGAGCAGTAACGGTTGCGTTTAAAACTATAACTTCAGTGTGAACTTCATCTGCTACTTCCTTTATTTTTCTTGCTTTTTTGTTGGACTCTAACATTTTTTCTTGATGAATCTGAGATTCATGAGCAAGTGTTGTTACACTTGTGTGATAAGTTCGGATTTCGGTCTGCATATATCGCAATTTTTGTTTCATATCACGGAATTCGTTTCGCAATTCTTTGAACTGCTCCATTTTTTCGAATTCTTCAGAAAGCTCTTCAAGTTGTAATAACGTTTGTTTTTCCATCTCTTTTGTCAGAAATGGAGTAGTCTCAAGCTGACGTTCGAGACGTCGCATCCTTTCTCCAACACGTTTATTTCTAGGAGCTCCAACTGTTTTCATTTGCGAACCTAGTTCAAGAAGACGTTTACCGAAAACATCAGCATCTTCACGAAGGATATCCCGCATTTGCTTTCGAAATTGAACTTCTTCATTAATTTTATCCCTTTTCTCTTTTTCAGTTCTAGCCAAGATAAAAAGTTCTTTGGATTCCTTGTTTTTCTCATCTCGAATCTTACGTAGTTCATTACGCTTATTATGAAAATTATGAAGTTGCTGTATTCTATCTCTTCTTTTGGCTTTTAATTCCAAAAGATTTTGTTTTTTCTCTTCCAATGTAAATTCTTCTGTTTCAGTCGTCATTAGCAAATCACGCAATTCTATGCAAAGGATGTTCCAAACTACAATTTAATTCCAAGTACTCAAAAGAGGAGGTGTATTTATATTTTATGACAAATCACAGATAGTATGATGACAAAGAGAATTATTCTCTTTTTACTTCCTATTAGAACGCTTCATACGTAACGCTGTGGATCGACATTTACGACATTTTTTTGCGGATAAAGGATTTGTTGCAGAGCATTTACGACATACTTTCTTCTGCATCAAGTGTGTACGCGCGATACGGCGATATTCTGGATTTGTAACAGGCATTTCAAGTTCTCCTCAGTATGTTTAAGTGTCTTTTAAGAGTGGTAATAAAAAAATTTCTATTAAAGATAAAACTAATAAACAACATAATCAGATGGTATGAGGTTCAGAACATGTAATTATGCAAGTATTCATAAATGATAATAACATTACAAAAAACTAGAATTTTCCCTCTTATCAAATGATTTATTGGAAAAATAGAAGAAAATTACAGCCAAAAAAAGCAAGATAACTCAAATAAGAGAAAAAAAGCATAAATAATATAGGTATATAAGATTTCTAATGAAAAATAAATGAGTACTAGCTACTGAATTTATGAATTGTTGCCTTTTAGAACATTGAAGTTTTTTCGAATAATTAGATCTATTTTACTTCGTACTAAGTAGTAATATTACTCCTACAATTTTATGTATTACCATTCTTTTACGACCCCTTATACCATCAAAATAGTGTATGTGCCGATAATACATTTTTTTGTATGATGATTGGAAATATTTATATAGACATACAGAATAGTGTAAATACAGAATATTGTAAGAAGATAACAAGGTGAAAAGAATGTCAGAAAAAAGATTGAATGAAACTCGAAAATCAGATAAAATATATAAGAAAATTTCCCGTAATGAGATTCTAACTCAATATGTTAAACATCAGTTATTGGGATATTAAAAAATAGAGAGGTAGAAAATCATGAAACAAGATGAAACTCTTCGTATTATCGATCAGGAAATTAGCAAAATTAAGGCAGATCTTAGCCGCATTCGTAAAGCTAGAAAATCCATGCGCAAGCGTCAACCTGAATACATAGTTGTTGCTTGGTGAGGTGATTACATGGAAATTGATGATATACCCAATCTTGTCTCTAATCTCCTTGAGGATATAAATTCTGAATTAAAGGAATCTTTAGAAAGTCTTACTTTTTCCCTTAATTCAATTACACACTCTCTCAAGGTTGATTTTAAAAATAATCTAAAATCCAATCTTACTGATTCAAAGAATTTTCTTTCAGACCTTCAATATAACTTGAAGTACATTTCGTCTGACCATTCTTCAGATGAGAGTTGAAATATTATTAATTAGGAGGTATTTATATGGCAAAAGAAGAAGTTGATAATCTTAAAGAAGAGGTTGAAGAACTCAAAAAACAGAATGAGGAGCTAGCTAAGCTAATGAAGGATGTTTATAAAAAACTTGATCAATCATCTATTCCTCCTTCTGTACCCCCTGCTTCAGAAGTAACTGAATCACATAAAGAGTTTTCTAGACCATTTAGAGCACAAAGAGCACCTAAAGCTCCCAAAAAGCAAAAAGAACACAAAGATAAGGTAAAAAGGAAGTACGAAAAAGCTTTAGAAAAAGAT